>Ga0209990_10001957_pt1 | contig 16724 bp, 14 predicted proteins | sample NOAtaG_6_FD_187304 | JGI IMG/M metagenome (GOLD analysis project Ga0209990, IMG submission 187304) | Freshwater lake microbial communities from Lake Erie, under a cyanobacterial bloom - NOAA_Erie_Diel5S_2200h metaG (SPAdes) (version 2) | ecosystem: Environmental > Aquatic > Freshwater > Lake ...
TAGTCGCAGTGGATCCCCGCACCCATTTCGTCAAGGCGCTCGTCGGTGGCGTTGATTACAATAAAAGTCAATTAAACCGCGCCATCCAATCCCGTCGTCAACCGGGGTCAGCTTTTAAACCTTTCGTTTACTATACTGCCTTCGCTAGTGGTCGTTTTACCCCCGAAACGGTAGTTAATGATGCTCCCATTCGTTTTCGCGAGGCCGGCGGCTTCTATAGCCCAAAAAACTACGGTGGCGGCTATTCTGGTCAAGTTTCCCTGCGTAGCGCTCTGATGCAGTCTCTGAATATTCCCGCAGTTGTTCTCGGTCGTCGTGTCGGGATAAATAAAGTCATTGAAGTCTGTCGTCTGTTGGGTTTCGAGAGTCCTTTAATTGCCGTGACCTCTTTACCTTTGGGTTCGGTAGATGTGACTCCTCTGGAAATGGCGGGGGCCTACGCTACTTTTGCCAGTAATGGCTGGCATTCTAAGCCTACCTTTATCATGCGTGTTACTGATAGCCGCGGTAACGTCATGCTCGATAATACACCCAAACCGAAGCTAGTTTTAGACCCCTGGGCCACCGCTTCTCTCAATTCTGTCCTACAGGGAGTTATTCAGGGGGGAACAGCAACCTCGGCCCAAATCGGTCGTCCAGCAGCGGGAAAAACCGGTACTACCGATAACGAGAAAAATGTCTGGTTTGTCGGTTATGTTCCCCAATTAGCCACCGCAGTGTGGATTGGAGATGACCAAAATCGCACTTTAGGTAAAGGTATCACCGGCGGCGGTTTTGCCGCTCCCATTTGGCGCGATTTCATGGCACAAGCTCTGAAAAATGAACGGGTAGAATATTTTCCTTCTCCTTCCAAATTCCGCAAACCAACAGTTAAGTAGATGGTTAATCTAATTGGTTTGATCGTAATTCATGAATTGAGTAAAGGTGGCCACGTTTTTGTAAGAGTAATGCTTTAAACCAATGGCATTACTAACTTATTCAAGGAACTTTTAAAGGCATTTTTCCACAGAATCACATTCGGAATTTTTCTAGATAGCACGACTATTCGAGGTGTTATCGGTGAATTTTTCCGCCTATCACTCTCTATAGGGTGATTATCCCGAAAGTTTCTGTTTTTTGTCTTCTAGAGGTTGACCAGACAGAAAATGTTGTATAATAATATAGTTCGACCACTGAATATTCTCTGAGTTCATAGCGGATTGATTATTGAGAATGTCTGAAAAATCCCTCCTAGATGAAATTGCTAATTGCCACTATGCACGACAATGTTTAGGAGATTCTGCTGCTGTAAATCCATGTCGCAAAATTGTTGAATATCAGAATACACTCGGAATAACCAAATTCCACATTCCTGAACCGTGGAGTGGGCAAATAGAGAAAGCACCCATTCTTTTTCTAAGTTCCAATCCATCAATTAGTTGTGATGAAGTGTATCCAAATTGGGATTGGTCATCGACAGAAGTTTATGATTATTTTAATAACCGTTTTGGAGGAGGAGATAAAAACTGGATTATTAGTGGTACAAGATCGTTGCAAATAGATGGAACATATAGTCGTGCCACTCCATTTTGGGCAGCAGTTAGGCAACGCTCTATTGAACTACTTCAACGGGATGTTATCCCAGGACTCGATTATGCACTTACAGAAATAGTACATTGCAAATCTCGTAAAGAAATTGGGGTAAAACAATCGCAAGAGCAATGTGTCCAAGCATATTTAAGGAGGATTTTAGAATTAGCAAAAGCAAGAGTAATAGTAGTTTTAGGAGTACCTGCAAAACAAGCGATTCAAAAAGAATTTGAAATCCCTCCAGAAAAATTGCTATCCGAACCTATTGAAATAGGTGACCATCAAAGATTGTTTACATTTCTTCCTCATCCCAATGCACGAGGCGATCGTTCTTTTGCCAAGTGTTTGCAACATAATGAACTTGAAAAGCTACGGTATGCTTTAGCGACAGAATCAATAACGTAGGTGTAGATTTGCGTAGTGCGATCGCCGTCCGTAGTGGCCTTTTTATCTCTCATATTTAGGAATTTAAATAATATTGGCTTTGCCATTGACGTAAATAGTTTAGAGACACTGGAAAATATTGCTTACAGCCTTGCACTGACGATGTTTTTCAGCAGTCTAGAGTTCAGCGTTAGTTTGAGTATTTTGGTATTATAGGAGCAGGTTAGGCTTGCCCCTAAGCGATAAGCCTTCATTTTTTCCTTTTTCACCCGATTAAAAGAGGAGCCTTATAAATCAGGGTGAGAGCATCTGAAAAGCTATTGACAATTGGCCAATTTTGTGATCACCGTGGGCATTTCCAGTGATACCAGTCAGTCAGAATAGTTAAGAAATCGACCCATTTGATTGAGAGGGCAAATTCTCATCAAATATACCTGAATCGTGGGTAAGAAACCCAGATAAAGTTCATTTATAATAAAGTCACAAAAAAAACCTTTGCTTGAACCGATGACGACTTCCTTGACTGAGAGTCTCACCCTTGAAGATTTCCTCAAATTGCCATATTTGGAGGATTCTCCAGCATGGGAATACTTGCATGGAGTCGCAATTCAGAAACCCATGCCTAAGACTCGACACTCTATCCTGCAAAAACGTCTTTTAGCTGAGGTTGACAGCCACACTGTTGATTATACAGCTTTACCTGAGTTGCGATGTACCTTCGGCGAGCGTTCGATCGTTCCTGATGTGGCAGTAATTGCATGGAATCGAATTAACCTGAATCAAGCAGGTGAACCAGAGGACGACTTTAGGGAAGCACCTGATTGGACTATCGAAATTCTTTCACCGGATCAAAAGGTAAACCGTGTAATTGACAACATTTTACATTGTTTAAAACACGGCAGTAAATTAGGATGGATGCTTGATCCAGATGATTATTCTGTTTTAATGTTTACTCCCCAACAAGAGCCGGAAGTTTGCAGAGGGGATCACCAGCTTAAGGTAATTGCAGGGGTTCAGTTGACACTGACTCCACAACAAATCTTTGCATGGCTAAAAGTTGGTCAAGCTAGACAAAGTAAGTAGAAGTCTGGGGAGAAGCACGAGGACTAACTTGGTCGTTAGACGAAATTCAATAATAAACGGATTTAGTATAAAATGTCAAAAATTAAAAGTCCCTTGCGCTATCCGGGGGGTAAATCCCGGGCAATTAAGCAAATTCTGCCGCAAATTTCTGTCAATATTAGGGAATATCGAGAACCTTTTTTTGGTGGTGGTTCTGTGTTTTTTGCTGTTAAGCAACTCTTTGGACAACAAATAAAAACCTATTGGATTAATGACTTAAATTATGATTTATATTGTTTCTGGCAATGCGCTCAAGAAAATATTGAGTTATTGGTAGCAAAAATAACAGAAATTAAACAGAAATATGATAGCGGACGAGAATTATTTCAAGATTTGACAAGGGAAGATTTAAAGTTAACCAACTTTGAGAAAGCGGTGCGTTTTTTTATCTTAAATCGGATTACTTTTTCGGGAACAGTGGATTCGGGGGGGTATTCCCAAGCGGCTTTTAACAGTAGATTTACTGATTCATCGATAGCCAGATTAACTCAAATTGCGCCGTTATTAGCATCGGTCAAAATTACTAACCAAGACTACGAAGAATTATTATTTGCTGAGGGAAAAGAAGTTTTTATCTTTCTCGATCCCCCCTACTATAGTGCCACAAAATCCCGTTTGTACGGTGTAAGAGGTAATTTACATACCAGCTTCGATCATCAACGTTTTGCCGATAATATGCGTCAATGTCAGGCTAAATGGTTAATTACCTACGATGATTGTCCAGAGATACGAAAACTCTTTGATTTTGCCCATATTATCGAGTGGAATCTTCAGTATGGCATGAATAATTATAAACAAGGAGCGGCGGCATCTGGCAGAGAATTAATGATCAAAAATTATTAGTGCCAGATTGTAGTGGAGTATTTAGGGCTTGCTGAATAAATCTAAAAACCTTGTTGGGTAAGACTTTTAGACCTTTTGTCAATCAAAAAGTACTGGAGCTGGGAGTGATCGGGGGGAAATTTAGGCACTTTTTCCCTGAAAATTAGGTAATTGGCCACCTCAAAACTGGTAAAACCCCACACCCCACACCCTGCCCCCAGGAAAAACTTTTTGCCGCAAACCCTATTTATCTACCATAATTTAGCTGGCATTATCGATAAAGATTTGTAAAAATCATCAAAAGCCTTGCTAGGAAAGTCATACTAAATCTGGTTATTAAAGAATGATTATTTATTCCCCCTTTTGCCTATTGCCTATTGCATGAGTGCCTGTCCTCATAAGTAGCCTATACTCAACGGATTTAGTATAAATATGTCTCTACCGCTATAATGAAGTCGGCCAATTCAAGTCTGAATTGCATCACCGTCTGATCTACCTTCATAGAATACCTCATTCGGGGTACGATAGTCAAGACATTTTCGAGGACGATTGTTAATCAAGTTTACGGCTCTTTCTACCTGCTCTGGCTTAACAATTTTGAAATTCGTTCCCTTGGAAAAAAATTGTCTTAAGTACCTAAGCAAAATTAATTACACATATCTAACCACCTCTTGCCTCTTGCCTCTTGCCTATCTTCACTAGGAAATTAATTTTGCACGACTACTTAACAGTCCCTTGGTATGCTCGTTTAATCCCCTCTCCCAAGAATGATAAGGAGTAGCAAAATAAAAATCTGCTCCTAGTTTCTGACTCAACTCTTGATGTCCACAAAATTCTTTGCCGTTGTCACAAGTAAAGGTTTTTCTTTTGTCAGGGTGAATCTCTTGGAAAAGTTTTTCTGTGACAAGGGTTGATTTCCGATGCGGTTTTGTTTTTGGCTAATCCTGCTACTAGAAATTTCGAGGCCTTGTCCACATGAGTAACGAGAACTCCTAGATGATTGACTCCAATCATTGTGTCACTTTCCCAATGACCGATTTCGGTTTTCTGGTCAGCAATTGCTGGTCGCTCGCTGATATCTACAGGCCCTGGAATCCCTCCACGCTTACTTTTTGCTCCATTTCGACTCTTTCTTTTTCCTCGTCCTTGACGTAGGCATTCTTGATACTTTCCACAGTCAAGGGTAGTTCTGATAGATCATTTGATAGATGGTTTCATGACTGAGCGATTCTTGACCAGCTTTTTTCAGACGACCTGCTATTTGTTCGGGACTATGATAATCTTTCAATCCTTTTTTCACCAACTCTAAGGCCGACTCGCTGACATTTTTAAAGGGTTGTTTGGCATTTTTTCGGCGCGTCTCGCTTTGAGCTTGTGCTGTGTCAGGTAGATAGCACCCCAGGGAACTTTGATTCCTTCTTAATTCTCGTGATATCGTGCTTTGATGACATCCGAGCCAGACGGCCATTTGCCGTTGAGATAAATTTCCCTCTTGACTAAGTTGGTAGAGTAAGTTTCTTTGTTCTATGTTAAGATGTTTTCGGCTCATTTTTGGGTCTGATTTGTTTTTGTTAATGCTCAGACAGTACCTGATGAGCCTTTTTCTGTCAACTCTTGAGGTTGATGCGTTTCATTTTTGAATTGGCGATTTCCTCCTCGAATAAACCAAGTAATTGTGGCACTGGTAAAAGCAGTGATAGCGACAATAGCTATTTGTTTCCAGTTTTTTAATTCCCCAACTTTCTCGATTAAATCGGGAATTTTTGGGGTTAATACTGCTTGGGATTGAATTGTTCCTTCAATTTTAGCTGTGATAATTTTGACTTCCGTAATTTCTTGGTGTAGGTTAATAAATTGCTTGTTATTTTCTTCTCTCAGGGTTTCTAGTTGTTTGCGATTATCTTCCTTTAGCGTATCAATTTGCTTGCGGGTTTCTTCTCGCAGGTAAATCATTTGCTTGCGGTTTTCCTGTCGCATTGCCGAGAGTAAGTCTTTCAATTCTTGAATATCATTGCTGGTGACAGTAGTCATAGAATTAACCCCAAGAGAATCTATTTAACCGGCACTCTTTGATTTTATTAGACTTCACCTACGCTAAAAAGGGAAAATTCATCAAATTTAATTACCTCGGAGTCAGGATAACGGGTATCAAAACGATAACTGCTCACGGTTCCTTTTTCTGTATCTAAAATGCTAAAAACCGTCAGATCATTACTGGCAATATAGGGTAAAGGTTGATTAACCCAATCCACTAGAGGAGCAATGTTCGGGATAATTGCTTCTAATCCATTAGGATTACCGATGGCTGCATAATTTCTATCGAGGGGTACAGGACGTTTTTTATCTCCTAAATGAGCGCCATAACTATTGCCAACGTTAGAAGATTCGAGAAAATTCATACCCTTAGGACTAAGAAAACGATTCCATAAATGAGAATGACCATAAAAAACCAAATTAACCTTGGCTGATTCTAATAAAGGAATTAGATCACGAATAATATAATCATTTTCTCGGGGATAATCATAACGTACCGATGTAACTTTTCCCGTGGTATCCCGTTGAATTGTCGGCACGGGATTGGTGTAAGGTGGAACGATATTTCCTCCTAGGGTATGGGGAGGATGATGAAACATAACTACTTTATATTTAGCCTCTTGAAATTCTCGACTATTTAACTCTTTTTCTAACCATTGATATTGAGGACTACCCTGAGCAATTGGCTCAAAAATATGCTGACCGTAACCCCATCGGTCGGGTCTATCTAAATCTCTTTGATTTTCGTAATATCTTCCCCTTGCACTGGGTTCTAAATTGGGATTTCTCCAGATATTAGTAACATATAAAACCACTAAACGAATATCGCCAAAGGTTAGAGAATAATATTTATTTTGAGGCAAAGAAAAAATTTCTTCGTAGGTTTCTGTGTTGAAAGCATTATTTTTTAACCAGGTTTCATTAATTGCTGCTGTATCCTCTGCTAGTTGTTTAGCAGTAAACTGAGGAATAGCATCTTCAAACTGTTCATTTAAACCTCTGGAAGTAGAAAATCTGCCCATAACTTCATGATTACCAATAGCAGGAAATAAGGGCGCATTTTGAATAATTTCTCCCCCTTTATAAATAGTCTGAATACCATTCTTTGTCAGAGTATAATTGGCACGACCTTGTAAACAGGGAAAGAATGCCCCACCGCGAATATCATCAAACCATTCGGAAGCTCGATCGGGTATATTAACTAAATCTCCTGCTAAAAAAACTGCATCTACCTGTCCAATAGTTTCGCTAACTTTTTGTAAATTAGCGGCAGTCATGGGCATTAATTGATGATCGGAAGTGAGCAGAATTTTGAGATTAGTTCCTTTTTTGGGTCTTGGGGTAAGGGTATAAATATCACTTCTAATCGCTGTATTTTCCTGAAAACTGGTGACTTGATAGGGAATCCTTTCCCCGGGATTTAAATCAGTAATTTCGGCCTGATGTCGCCAGATTTCTCGAGCGGTTAAAGATTGATAAGCTTCAACGGTTCTCGATTTTGCATCTTCTCTAACTCTAGTTAATTTGCTAGTGCGAGCGAGGGCAATTTTCTCTAGTTTTTCCCCGTAGCGCACCTGATGACGAGCGCCAAAAAATTCCGTAAACCAAATCACTTGTACTGATGTTTCGGTGGGTAATTGTAAAAAAGGTTCGGTTAAAAGTTGATTCTTGTTCATTGTCGCTAAAAGATAACTGCTGTGCTGCATTTAAACGGTCTTAAGGAGTAATTGAGATAGTCCACAGCTTAACCGGCAATAACTGGCAGATTCCCTATTTTATCGGCTAATGTAAAACCTTAGACTCTAACTGCTGCTGTTGCCAGAGATTTTGATAGACTCCGGGGACTGCGATTAACTCCTCGTGGGTTCCTATCTGGACAATTTCTCCGCGATCCATGACAAAAATGCGATCGGCAGTGGCAGCGGCCGATAATTGATGGGAGATAAAAATCACGGTTTTTTGGCTTTCTTGGCTGATATTTTCCAAAATAGCTGTAGCCGTTTGATTATCGACGCTAGATAGGGCATCATCAAGGATTAAAATCGGTGCTTGGATGGCTAAAGCGCGCGCTAAAGAGGCCCGTTGACGTTGACCACCGGAAAGAGTAATCCCACGTTCTCCCACTAAAGTTCCGTATTTTTGCGGGAAATTCTCGATTTCCTCCTGAATTCTCGCTTGTTTGGCCGCCGATTCCACTGCCGAAAAATTCAGCAGCGGATCGCCATAACGGATATTATCTTCAATGGTGGTACTAAATAAAAAACTTTCTTGGGGAACATAAGCGATCGCTTTTCGCAGCTCTTCCAGGGCAATTTGAGTGACATCTTGATCATCAATAAATAACTGTCCCTCAGCAATATTCAAAAGACGGGGAATAGCGTTAGCAAGGGTAGATTTTCCCGATCTGATCGCACCGACGACCGCTACCGTTTCCCCCGGATTAATGGTAAAAGAAAGAGATTTTAAGGCGGGTTCCTTAGCATCAGGATAGAAAAAAGTCAAGGCTTTGGCGGTAATTTTTCCTTGAATATTTTTTAAGTGAATACAATCGGCATTGTCTTTAATTGTAGCCTCGGCTAATAGGATAGTTTCCAGGCGATCTATACTCACTTCTCCCTGTTGGTAGGCAGTAATAGTGAAACCTAATAAAGCAGTGGGAAAAACTAATCTTTCTGCCAAAATTAACAGAGCAATAAAGTCCCCAATGGTGATATTACCCGCTATAATTTGTCTAGTACCGAGAGCAAGCAACGCCAATAAACTGACATAGGCCAAAGCTTCAATCAGGGGAAAAAGAAAATTACGAGTCTGGACTAAATCTAAATTAGCCTGTAGTAATTGGCGATTTCTTTGCTTAAATGCTAGGCGCTCGTTACCTTCTTGGGCATAAATTTTAATCAGAGTAATACCACTCATATCCTCTTGAATTAAATCGCTCAGATGCGAGAGTTTTTCTTGTACTTTTTTCTGTTGCCGCTGCAGACGACCACTAAATAACTGCACAGCAATTAACATCAAAGGATAGACAGAAATAGCGGCGATTGAAAGGGGAATATGAATCGCTAACATTACAGGCAAAGTTAACCCATAGGCAAAAAAAGTATTAGCCAAACTGAGCAAAGCAAAACCCACCAGACGACGGATATTATCCACATCGCTAGTGGCACGGTTGATTAAATCTCCTGAAGTTTGCCGAGAAAAATAGGCAGGTTCAAGGGTTAATAAATGCTGAAAGATTTTTTGTTTAAGCTCGAACTCTACCTGACGACCGATCCCGAATAACAATACTCTGGAAATCATGCGGATAAACCACATAATCGAGGCTAAAGCGACAATTAAAATCAGATAATAAATGATTTTTTGAAAGTCAAAGGATTTACTCAAATCATCGATGCTATCCCGGATTAAAAGCGGTATATAAACACCCAAAAGATTAACAATAAGCAGAGCAACTACCCCCCCAGTTACTATTTGCCAATGGGGACGTAGATAATTTGCTAGTTTTTTAATGCGAGAATAAGCCATATTCAGTTATCAGTAATCGGTGATCAGTTATCAGTTAGAATAGGGAACAGGCAAAAGGGGGAATAGATAATCAGTGGATTATGAGATGCGGCCACATTTCCCACCCAAGAATTTTTATTTTTTCTCCTTAACATTAGAACCAGCCTTGGGCGGTTTACCGGGGGGCTGATCAATTTTAGCTTGATAGCCGTACCGCCAGAAGTGAAGATAATCTGGTCTGAATTGGCATTAATTAACCCTGCTACCTGTTCTCTGGCCATTTCGATGACTGTCGCCCTATCCTGTCCCCAACTGTGTAAACTGGAGGGGTTGCCCCAATGATGCCGGAGAATAGTGGCAACCCGCTCGATCACTTGGGGATGAGTGGGGGTAGTGGCACTATAGTCAAGATAAATTTGCATTATTTTACAATCTGAGAAATGAGAGTCAAGACAGGCAGCTATTCTCAGTTTAGCGGCTTAAGGACTAGAAAGCGGGTTTCTTTAAGAAACCCGCTTTCTGGGTTGTTGAGAAACCCGCTTTCTGAGTTGTTGAGAAACCCGCTTTCTGGGTTGATGATGAAAAACCCGCTTTCTGGGTTGATGAGAAACCCGCTTTCTGGCTTATACTAAGCGTCAGAGGGTTTACAGGGGTTAAGTTATGACAGGAATTGAAACAACCATTGTAACGGCATTAACTAATAATTTTATTGGTCAAATGATTAAATCGGGGTGGGAGGGTATTAATAAAAATGAGTTATTGAATAAAGATGTCGGGCAGCTTATCAAAGAAGGAAAGTATCTTTTTTTGCGGGAATATACTCAACGTTACTGGGATCGGCACGGCATGATTAAGGTTTTAAAAATGTCTAAGCCGATGGATTTGGAGTCAATTTATATTAATGTCAAATGTTTGGGTAATTTAGTCAGGGATTATTATGATGAAAATTTAGAAAATAAATACCGTGAGAGTAAGCAGCGACGGTTTAACTTTAGGGATGATGGTAAAAAAGATGGTTTACTTTTGGCTAATCAAGAACAATATTTAATGGTACTTGGTGATCCCGGCATTGGTAAATCTACATTTTTGCGAAAAGTTGGTTTAGAAGCTCTCAAGGGAAATAAAGACAGTTATCAGCATTCTCTAACACCTGTTTTACTGGAGTTGAAAAACTTTAAAGAAAACGAGATTAATATTCAGGTATTAATTGAAGAGGAGTTTAAAATCTGTGGTTTTCCCAATGTGGAAAAAAATATTAGCAATAAACTAGAAAAAGGGGAATTACTAATTTTATTAGATGGTTTAGATGAAGTGCCAACAGCTAATGTTTATAATGTAATCGAGAAAATTCAAGATTTTGTAGATAGGCATCATAAAAATCGTTTTATTCTCTCCTGTCGTACTGCTGCTAGAACTCATCTTCGACGATTTACCGATATTGAAATTGTCGAATTTGATGATCAGCAAATTCAAAGTTTTATTGAACATTGGTTTAGTTCGGAATTAGACCGCAAAAATGAGACGGCTAAAAATTGTTGGGAACTGTTGCAAAAGGAGGAGTATAAAAGTGCAAAAGAGTTAGCCCATACACCGTTATTGTTGACTTTTTTGTGTTTAGTTTATGATGAAAATCAATCTTTTCCCACAAATCGCAGTCGCCTTTATCAAGATGCGTTACGAATTTTATTGGAAAAATGGTCAGCCGAAAAACGTTTACCTAATCGCGGTTTAGTTTATGAAAATCTCAGTATTGAGCAAGAAGAAATTTTGCTATCTGAAATTGCTTATCAGAATTTTGTAGCAGATAAACTTTTTTTAGAAAAACGAGAAGTTGTTAAGCAAATTAAAGATCACCTTAAACAAAACTTAAATGCTCCGCAACATCTGGACGGAGAAAAAGTATTAAAAACCATTGAAATTGAACAGGGAATTTTAGTAGAGCGGGCGAGAGATGTCTATTCTTTTTCTCATTTAACCCTTCAGGAATACCTCACGGCTCAGTATATCTATGATAATGATTTGATTGAAGAAACAGTTAAGAATCATATAACAGAAACTCGTTGGCAAGAGGTCTTTTTGTTAGTGGCGGGTTTGATGCGAGGGAAAGCCGATAAATTGTTATTAGCAATGGAGAAAGAAGCCCATAATTATCTTACAACGCCCCTCGGTCAAAAATTAGTGCCGATTTTACAATGGGCAGATGAGATGACTAAAGATTCTGTTGATAGTCCGATTAAACCTGTAGGAAGAAGAGCGCTCGCCTATTGGCTCGTCATCTTCTACACCTGCATCATCTACAGCTACAACGTCATCCACATCCCCAACGTCACCGCCATCATCCACAGCATCGTCATCGCCTACGCCTACGCCCCCGAGATCGCCTACTTAATCACCAAGATGTCCTTTACCCCCAAACTCATCGATGAGTTTGTCCAGTTAGTTAACTTATTTGCTCAGGATCGAATTGTTTCTAAGGTTAATTTTTCCCAATTAAGCGCTGATTTAGAAGCTTTCAAACAAATTATTCCTGACGATAAAGCAACGGAAAAAGAACGTCAAGAATTTGTTGATCAATTATTTAAAATGTGGAATACTGCTTTTAATTTAACGCCTAAATTACTTAATTTATCCATCCAAGAAATTTGCAAAATAGACAGGCATTATTTTTATATTAATCGCCTGATTCTCAAATGCCAAAAAGTGGCTGTTAATATTTCCCCTACCGTCTGGCAAGAAATCGAAGACCGAATGCTCCGTATTCCTTAACTTCTCCTTTTTTTCTCAAATCTTGCCTTTCCAATTGGATGAGATTAGCGAATATTAACACTATGAGGATTGGGAGCCTCAAAAACCTTGCATTACCATTTTTATAGAACATAGGGTTTGCTGAAAAAGTACGGGCGAAGCATTCGGATAGAAAATCTACGGTTTCACCGATAAGTTATTGCCCGAATGCTTCGCCCCTACAGGACGCGAGCGCCGCTCAAGATGCCAGGTTTTGAAGCACGATTCTCTCAAAATCTTGCACCTGTTTCGCGAGAAAAGCCACAAAACCCTTACCTTGCCTACATTTCACATTTATTCAGCAAGCCCTACTTAAGACTGCGAATGTATGAAAACGCATCAATTGGGCAAAAGCTCAACGATGCGTTTTTAAGCTCCAAAAACCGCTATGGTTGTAACCCAAAACAAATTAATTCTGATTAGAGTCAGTGGCTGCGGCCATTTGCATTCTCTGCACCAGATTATCGAGGGCTAATTCTAGATGTAAACCGGCATCTACGGCGGTCCAACCCTGTTCGGTTAGGTGTCGCCATTCAAAGTGTAGGTGCGGACCGGTAGAAAGTCCCGTACTACCCACACGACCGATAACCGCGCCCTGTTCCACCCATTCTCCCGGTTTGACGGTAATTTCCGAAAGGTGGGCATAACGAGATTCTTGACTACCATCGAGGTGACGTAAAATCACCGTTAATCCGTAACCTCCTAACCAGTCGGCGGTGGCCACTTCCCCTGCGTAGGCGGCTAATACAGGTGTTCCCATAGGTGCGCCTAAATCAGTACCCGCGTGCATGGCCCGATTCCCGCTGACTGGATGATTTCGCCACCCGAAAACCGAGGTAATTTGGGCGGGAAGGGCGAGGGGAAAGAGTAAATCCGTGCGTTGAGTTGGGTTAGAATCCGTGGGACTTAAACGGGTGGCCCGCTCATAGGTGGTCGCTTCGCTGATTGCTTCCACTTCTGCGCGAGTCACCGGGGCCAAAGCTAATTTTACGCCATTCCATTCCGGGGGATTGAGGGCCACCACCTGACTTGGAATCACCGTCGGGGCAGCCAGACGTACCGGGGCGCTAGAAGCCACGAGAGTGGGGGCATAACGACCCAGGGAATTATTAGCGATAACCGGCTGATTTCGGGGCTGCCGTCCTACCCGCACGGCTGGATTAGGATTGAGACGCACCCGGGCCAGATTAACCGGGGGTAAGGGTTTGGCCACAGTGCTGACCGGCTGACGACGGGGGGACCGGGCCGCCAGATTACAGCTACCTCCTACCAGTTGACCATTTTGGGCGATGGTTTGGCAACCACTGCGGCGCTCGGTGACAACAACGGAACTGGGGGGGTTAAAGTTTCTGGTATCGATAAAATTATTTTTACCGCCGGCCCGGGGGGCAAGGGTAGGCATATCGGTTTGATGGTTTTCGGGGATAGCCAGACGGGGGGCAGGATTAGTATTTTCTTTGATAACGGGGGCTTTTAGAGTCGGGGCGGCATTTTCCACTACCGGGGTTTCGCTGCCAGTTTCGGAATTAGCGATCGCATTGGGAGCAAGAGTAATCAGACCGCTGATTACTAAACCGAGACCACTGCATAAACTCAGCTTCTTTTTTAAGGATTTTCCGAGAAAAAGTTTCAATATCACCGATGAAGGATACATAGGGCGGCCTCACTTCTCACAGTTTAGTCAAAAAAATATTTAGACTCAATTATAGCCGAGACTGACCCTACCCGCCGGTAGATAGATTTCGCTACTGGCATTGTCCGAGGTGAGTTTAACTTTTAATTCCCCTCGATCGCTTACCCCCGTTATTATGCCCTGATAGCCCTCGAAAACTATCTTTTGACCAAAATTGGCAAAAAATTCTAAATAGGAGGCTAATAGGGCTTTTATGCCGTGATTACAGTAATATTCATAGCCGTATAGGATAGCATCGCTGGTGAGAGAGGTTAACTGAGCGATCGAGGTGATTTTATTGCCAGTAAAAGCCTGTAAATTAATACCGGTGGGGGGGACAGGATTAGACCAATTGAGGCCTACTCCGATGACTGCTTGCGGGATGTTTTGGCCCTGAATACGGGTTTCTAGGTTAATTCCCCCTAGTTTGCGCCCTAATAGGACTAAATCGTTCGGCCATTTGATTTTAACGGGTATTTCTTGACAATTCAGGTGATGAGCGATGCCCCAAACTGTAGCGAGAACGAGATGGGCAGATTTATCCACCTCTAAATCAAGATTTAACGCCAAAGATAAATATAATCCTCCCGGTTCAGAAATCCACTCCCGTCCCCATTGTCCTCTCCCAGCACTTTGTTGACGAGCAGTCACCACAAAAGGCGGATTTTCCCCCGACTCTAATAATTGCCAAGCTTTAGTATTAGTGGAAGGTAATAGCTCAAAGTGATGGATTTTGGGCATAAATGGGAAGTGGGGAGTATTTTCAGTGTTGCCAAAGGCACGGCGTAGCCGTCCAGTAAACAGTAAACAGTAATCAGTGACCTGATACCAAATCCGTTGAGTATAGGCTACATATCAGGACAGGCAAAAGGCAAGAGGCAAAAGGCAAAAGGCAAAAGAGGGAATAGATAATCAGTTTTTAATAACCGGATTGAGTATGAAAACTGACATCTGATCACTGATCACTGATCACTGATAACTGAATCACTGATAACTGATAACTGATAACTGATAACTGATAACTGATAACTGATTAGGTGCAAGGAAGAGAACGCAGGTACTCACTGAGGTGGGAACGTAAACCGATGCCATGGAAAAGCGGGCCACGACTGCCTAATTCGACAATACTGACAGCTGCCACGGGCATTTCAAACCGATCGCGATAACGGCCCACATCGATACCCATCAGACTACAGAGCATGATCCGGATGGTGGCCTTGTGGGAAACGATCAGGATATTGCCATCACTGTGGGTGTGTTCGATTTCTTCCAAAACGGCTGCGGAACGACGGGCGATATCGATGCCCCTTTCCCCGTTGGGGGGAGCATTCCAAGCGGGATCCGTCAACCAACGTACATAGAGATCATGATATTGACGATCGATATCGTTGGGGTGCATACCTTCCCAAAGACCATAACCGATCTCTTGTAATCCCTGGCGGATTTCTAATTTCAGTCCTACCGCTTCACAGAGGGGTTTAGCGGTTTGAATAGCTCTTTGTAGGGGACTGACGTAGGCCGCGCGCCAAGGTAAAGAACGATAGACATCGGCGAATTCCTCCGCCATTTCGATGCCTTCGGCAGTCAAACCGGGGTCATTTTCTGGAGTACCACAGTATCCTCCCGTTTTGCTATAGGCCGTTTGTCCGTGTCGTAGAAAATATAACATCAAGCACATAGTTTTTCAGGAGACCAAATTCGGGGCTTCCCTGGTTACTGTTGACTGGTTAGGTTCCCGCTCGCGAGCGCAGGTCATTGCGGAGGTAAGAGCGATCGCCTATAACTTGAAAGAGGGGACCGTGTTCGGCTAATTCGACGATCGTCACCGAGGCCACGGGCATGGCAATTCGATCGCGATAACGGCCGATATCAATGCCTAAAAGAGAACATAACATGATTCGGATCGTTGCTTTATGGGAAACGATCAAAATATGGCCATCATCGTGATTATGGTCGATTTCCTCTAATACTTCCGAACTGCGGCGAGCGATATCGATGCCTTTTTCGCCCCCTGTGGGAGAATTCCAGCCCGGATCTGCTAACCAGCGCACATAATCATCATGAAACTCCCGATTAACCTCGGCTGCGGTTTTTCCCTCCCATTGGCCGTAGGCAATCTCTTTTAATCCTTCCCGTTTGTGGATGGGAATACCTAAGAGATCGCTTAAAGGGGTGGCCGTGGCCATGGTGCGCTTGAGGGGACTAGAATAGATCGCTGTCCAAGGCACATCTCGATAGACAAGAGCGAAATCCTTGGCCATTTCATCGCCGGCCGGGGTTAGTTGCAAGTCTAATCGACCGCAAAAACTCCCCGCTTGACTGGCTGTGGTTTCGCCATGACGCAAAAAGTAAAGTTTTAGACTCATTTTTTGGGTGCATCTCAATATTTGTGACTCTCTCCTATTTATAGTGATACTAAATCCTGTTTAAAAAGTACAGGAGACCAGGGAGCGGAGGGTGGGTAGCAGGGAGAAACAATCCATAACTTGGCAGTTAATCACACTATTAAAAACGGATTTGGTATGATAAAAGGTAAAAGGTAAAAAAGGTTATCCTAAATTCCCAAAGAATAATCGTTCTGTAGAGTATAAACACTCTGGTGGGAAATTATCCAATGATAGAAAGAAAATAACTTTCACAGATAAGAAAAATATTGGCACGGTGCTTTATCCAACCTTCTGATTATCTGTTTGGCTACCTTAGTTGTTGACACTCCCCGCTCTAAAGAGACGGGGATTCTTGGTTCACAGAGATTACTTGCTTAGACAGAATTGCTTCTGAAAAAGTAGAGGTATTCTCTCCCCAAGCGTTTATTGGATCGAGCCCAAAGGTT
>Ga0209990_10001976_pt1 | contig 16608 bp, 23 predicted proteins | sample NOAtaG_6_FD_187304 | JGI IMG/M metagenome (GOLD analysis project Ga0209990, IMG submission 187304) | Freshwater lake microbial communities from Lake Erie, under a cyanobacterial bloom - NOAA_Erie_Diel5S_2200h metaG (SPAdes) (version 2) | ecosystem: Environmental > Aquatic > Freshwater > Lake ...
GTCGAACGTATCTCCCCGATACGGACGAATCAGGACAAAAACGGACAAAAAGCACCAACTAAAATCAAAAAAGAGTTAGACTCACCTTTTTCCGCATTTGACTCATCGGGGGCTATCGAGAATGGCTAAGCGCAAGGGAGCTACAAAGCCACGCTTACAGAATGCGCCGCTTAAAGGACTAAGCCGCATTGACGAGGTTAAGAAATTCCTAGAAGGCTTGAAGGAAAACGGCGAACCGATGAGCTTGCTACCGTGGCAGGAGTACGTTTTAACTGACATGCTTAAAGTTGACAAGGATGGGCTATTCAAGCGTAAATCGAACCTACTTTTAATAGCACGCCAGAATGGAAAGACTCATCTGGCCAGGGTCCGCATCCTGGCAGGTCTATTCGTTTTTGGTGAACGTAATATCGTGGCTATGAGCTCTAATCGAAACATGGCATTAGACACATTTAATAAAGTTGTTGATATAATTGAACAGAACGACGCGCTTATGGCGCAGATAAAACAAATCCGCGTGGCCAATGGCCAGGAATCTATAGAGCTTCTAACTGGAGCGAAATACGAGATAGTTGCGGCGACTAGAGATGGCTCCCGTGGTAAAACCGCGGATTTGTTATTTATCGACGAATTACGCGAGGTATCTGAGGAAGCTTTTACAGCTGCTAAACCAGTAACGCGTGCTCGCAAGAATTCGCAAGTATTTATGTGCTCGAACGCTGGCGATGCGTTCTCCAGCGTACTGAATACCATGAGACAGCGCGCCATAGACCATCCGCCAGCTAGTTTAGGTTACTGGGAGTATTCAGCCGAAGAATTTGCGAAGATACATGACAAGGACGCTTGGTATCAGGCTAACCCAGCTTTAGGTTACTTGATAGATGAAGACACGATAGCCGAAGCTATTGCCACGTCAACAGTCGAAGCCACAAGGACAGAGGTACTTTGCTCCTGGGTTTCGGCGCTCAAATCGCCCTGGCCGTACCACGCATTTGAAGATTTGACAGTTCAAGACCTAGTTATAGCCCCAGGTCCTAAGACCATCTTCGCTATGGATATATCTGTGAACAAACGCAACGCCAGCTTAGTCGCTGGTCAAATACGCGACGACGGCAAGATAGCGGTAGGCGTTATAGCACAATTTGAGAGCCAGGTAGCCGTAGACGAGTTACGCATGGCGGTAGAGGTGGCAGAATGGGCCAAAAAGTATAAACCTCAGATGATTTGTTTCGACAAGTATTCCACGATGAGCGTAGCTGAAAGATTAAGTCAGTCTGGCTATAGAACACAGGACATGAGCGGCCAGGTATTTTACCAAGCGTGCGGTGACCTATATGATGCCATCGTGAACGGGCGCATAGTTCACATCGGACAAAAGTCTCTGGTGGACTCCATGAACAACTGCGCAGCTAAGGAAAACGACGCGGGCTGGCGAATCGTACGACGCAAGTCAGCGGGAGACGTATCAGCTGCTATCGGTTTAGCTATGGTGGTCCACCAGTTACTGAAGCCACAAAGTAAGCCGCAGATTATCGCGGTGTAATTGTTCTAATTGTCCGTTTTGTGTGGTATCCTATCCTGAATGGGACTATTTGACCGTTTCCGTCCGACAAAAATCGAAGCGCAGAACGCGCCGCAGATTATGTCGGAAAATTGGACTATCGCGCCGTTAACAGTCGGCAACATTTCACGCGCGGATGCTATTTCTGTACCTAGCGTTGCACGCGCAGCATCTTTAATTAAAGGGATTATCTCCAGCACACCGTTAGAAGTTTATCGTGACTCAACTGGTGAAGAAGTAGAGAATACTCCCGCTTGGATTAGACAACCATCACCGTCGCAACCACGTTCCGTCACGTTGGCATGGACTGTTGACAGTCTCATTTTCTACGGCCAGGCATTTTGGCAAGTAACGAGCATTAGCGAGCTCGATGGCCGTCCACTCTCGTTCGAATGGGTGCCCAATAGCCGCGTTACATTCAACACAGACCTTTACACCGAATTCATTACTCAATATTATGTTAACGGTAACCCAGTACCAATGTCAGGACTCGGTTCACTCGTTACTTTCCAATCTCTCGGTGATGAAGGTGTATTAGTTCGTGGAGCGCGTACTATACGCGCCGCTGTAGATTTAGAAAAGGCCACAGCTGTAGCTGTATCGTCACCAATGCCTACTGGTGTAATTAAGAACACAGGCGCAGACATGTCTGAAGCTGAAGTGTTAGCAATTCTTAACCAATTTGAAAAGTCGCGTAAGAATCGTTCAACGGCTTACATGACTTCAACTCTCGACTATAACGTAACGCAGTTCTCACCTAAGGACATGACTTACAACGAAAGCGCGCAATTTATGGCGACTCAAATTGCAAGAATGATGAATGTACCTGCGTGGTATTTGTCTGCTGAAATGAATAATAGCATGACGTATGCCAACGTCATTGACGAAAGAAAACAATTTGTGGACCTATCCTTGCGTCCCTATTATGCCGCAATAGAAGACCGTCTTTCACTTGATGACATCACTCCACGCGGAAATATTGTGCGCTTTGCAATTGACGACACATTCTTACGTAGCGATGCTATGGAGAGACTTAACGTCATTGAGAAAATGTTAACCCTGGGCCTAATTTCTCTAGAGCAAGCTATGGAGATGGAAGACCTAACACCGAACGGAAATAACATAAATGAAACTGACATTCTCTAGCGAGATTACGTCGGCTGACTCAGCACGACGTACTATTAGCGGAAAGATTGCGCCAGTAGGCGAAGTCGGACACACTTCCGCAGGTAAAGTAATTTTTGAGCGCGGGTCAATCCAGGTAGACGACCCAAAAAAGGTTTTGTTCCTAGAAGAACATAACGACAAAGTGAGATTAGGCCGCGCTCAATCTATTGAAGCATCCGAAGATGGATGGTACGGCACCTTCAAGCTCAGCGCGTCTACAAAAGCATCTGACGCGCTTATAGAAGCAAGCGAAGGACTCAAAACAGGAATGTCTGTAGGCGTTGAAGTAATTGACTCACGTCCTGCTAATGGCGTTATCCATGTTCTAGCCGCAAAGCTAGTTGAAGTTTCTCTAGTCTCAAATCCCGCTTTTAAGTCGGCTGAGATTAAAGAGGTAGCAGCTTCCGAATCGGAAGAAGCTAAAGAAGAAGACAACCAACCAACAGAAAGCGAGGCTGTCGTGGAGAATACTCCAGACACCGTAGCCGTAGCACCTGAGGTCGAAACCCCTGCGGTAGAAGCCTCAGCTCCTAAGGTTACAGCTGCAACACCACGCGTGTATGCACAACCACGCATCGCTCCTATGAGTGGCGCACAATATCTCGAAGCTAACATTAAGGCAGCTCTCGGAGATGACAATGCACGCCAGCTCGTACGCGCAGCAGATGACTCAACAAGCACAAACACAGGTCTGACACTTCCTCAGCACCTAAACACTTTCATCACCGACACCTTCACAGGTCGTCCAGCATTCGAAGCCGTTACTCGTAACGCTCTTATCGCTGAAGGCATGAGCTTCACCGTTCCACGTCTTTATGTAAACAACGCAACACCTAACGCAGCACCTACCGTTGCAGACACCAACGAAGGCTCAGCACCATCTGAAACAGGCATGACCTCAGCTTACGACACCGTAACTGTTGAGAAGTTCTCAGGTCTAAATCGCGTAAGTTTTGAGCTCATCGACCGCAGCTCGCCGAGCTTTATGGAGCTTTTGATGGTCGAACTTCGCAAGGCATACGAGAAGGCAACAGATAACGCACTCATCGCAGCCTTCACTGCTAGCGGAACACAAGCTACAGGTGTAGCTGCAACCGCAGCTGGTCTACAGAGCTTCATCTCAACCGAAGCTGCAGCTGCATACAAGGGTACAGGCGGAGACTTCGCTAATAAGCTTGTAGCATCCACTGACCAGTGGGCATCTATCATGAGCTACGTAGACGGTTCACAGCGTCCACTTTACTCAGTAGCATCGCCACAATTTAACGCAGCGGGACAAGCTGTACCGACATCCGTACGCGGAAACGTTCTTGGTACAGACCTCATCGTAGACCACAACATTTCTGTTTCTGGAATTGTTGATGAATCTGCATTCCTCGTTGCACCAGGTTCTGTATATTGCTGGGAATCCCCAACAACAAACCTACGCGTCAACGTTCTTACTTCAGGTGAAATCGAAATCAACCTCTACGGTTACTTGGCAATTTACGTTGCTAAGAGCGGTAAGGGTGTTCGTCGCTTCAACCTCTCCTAGTAAGTAGTCGAGTTACCCCAGCGGCTCAGCCCTAGCCGCTGGGGCTAACATTAGAAAGGAAACCAATGCCAGCCACATTCGTAACAGAAGCAGAACTTCGTGCTGCTCTAGGTATTGGTGCTTTATATTCATCGGCCGTAGTTGAAGAATGCTGCCAGGCTGCTGAGAACATCGTAAAAGCTAAACTCTGGTATAACAAATATTCAGTTAGTGCTCACGAAAGCACAACGACTAAGGCGACAATTTATACGCCAGTCCAACATGATTTTATTGTAGGTCAGACCATCACGGTCGAAAATTGCGGAGCAAAATATAACGGCTCTAAGACTGTTACTGCTCGCACAGATTTTTCAGTAAGTTACACAGTTAATAACGCTACAGCAGAACTAAAGAATGATTTAGTACCGTGGGGAACTGTTTACGGTACAACACACATAGATTACGAAACCCTGCCAGAAGTTAATGAAGCTTCGCTTATGATTGCCGTTGACATCTGGCAAGCACGCCAAGCTTCTAACGCAGGTGGCATATCGCCAGACTTCCAGCCTTCGCCCTATCGTATGGGTAATACGCTTATGGCCCGTGTACGCGGGTTACTTGCGGACCACTTAGCACCAGGCGGTCAGGTCGGGTAATGTCGGCAATCTCTACCCTTCGTGGGACAATCGCGGCTGCTCTAAGTGACAATACGGCGTGGCAGGTGTTTTCCTTCCCACCTGCCACGCCGCTCGCTAACTCAATCGTAGTAGAGCCAGGCGACCCATACATAGAGCCTTCTAATGACCACTACAAAACTGTAAAACCTAAGGTGAACTTCAAACTTATTGTTCTTGCGCCTATGTTCGACAATCAAGGCAACCTTATTAACATTGAAGATTTTTACTTAAACATCGTTAATAAGCTAGAAGCATCTAATCTGGCTTATTCACTAGGAACTTTTACCGCGCCAGCTGTGCTGCAAGGTACAGCGGGAGAGCTTCTCTCAGGCGAGGTAACTATCAGCGTTCTATCAGATTGGAGCTAACATGGCTGAGGTAGACAAAGAACGCGAAGCTTTCCTTGCCAAAATCGGTCAAGTAAAGCCCGCTGAAAAGAAAGAAACAAAACAACCCAAGAAAGATGAGGAGTAATCATGGCGATTACGCTAAACAACAAAGTCGGACTTAAGATTGCTTCTGTAGACTTGTCCGACCATGTGACCTCTGTCACACTTAACCAAGCATTCGATGAACTCGAAGTTACTGCGATGGGTGACACAGCTCACAAATTCGTAAAAGGACTAGAGTCCGCAACTATCACCGTGTCGTTTTTGAACGACCAGGCAGCGACTTCCGTACTTGACACATTGTCAGATGCTTACGGTACTACTGTCGCATGGAAGCTAATCCAAGACAAAGTAGCCGCTGTATCAGCGACGAACAAGCTCTGGACTGGCGACTTGCTTGTAAACAACCTAACACCAATTAACGGTGCTACAGGCGATATGGCCACTATGGACATTACGTTTACAGTAAACTCAGCAGTAACAGTTGCCGACTCAGGCACCTGGTAAAAATTAGATAAGGGGCATCATGGCTAGCTTGAAAATTACTAGGGCAGATGGAACTGAGAGTACGCACCAGCTTATTCCAGCCATCGAGTACGCTTTCGAACAACAATTTCGTAAAGGCTTTCACAAAGCTTTTAGGGAAGATGAGAAACAGGAACATATTTACTGGCTAGCCTGGGAATGTTTACGCCGCGCAGATGCTCCAGACGTTAAGCCTTTTGGCCTAGCGTTTCTGGAGACTCTGCAAGCCGTCGAGGTTTTGGCGGATAACTACCCAAATGGCTAACGCGCGATAGCTTTACGTATCGAGTAGCCCAGCTTTCGGTACATACGGGTATCGCGCCTAGCGAGTTTATTAACATGGATTTAGATTTACTCAAAGCCTTTTACGAGGTTTTGAAACAACAGGCGAAAGAGCGGGAAAATGCCAGTCGTGGTCGAAGGCGTGCCAGAGCTTAAAAGAGCTCTCAAAAAGTTCGCGCCTGACCTGCGCGCTCAAATGGACGCCGAAATTCGCATAGCCCTAAAAGAAGTACGCGACGCAGCCCGTAATAAGGTGCCTGGTGTCCCACCTGGAAATTTATACAACTGGGCAGACACAGGCGCAGAAGTTAATAGCCGAACCTCAAAGGCTAGAGAGTTTCCTAAATTTGACTCTACGATGATACGTCGTGGCATTACATACAAAATGGGCGCAACTAAGCGTAACCGTCAAGGCTTTTCAGCGTTGTATTCATTATTTAACAGCGATGCCGCTGGTGCTATTGCCGAATGGGCAGGTCGTGTTAATCCTGGTGGACGGGTACAAAAAGCTGGACGTAACTACGGACAAAGTTCCAAGAACATAGGACAAAGTAATAATCCGAATGCGGGACGCATATTTGTAGGTGCTATGAATGGCATTGGTCCACTAAAGCAATACGACAAATTCAACCGCGGTCGTGGTCGCATTCTTTATGCAGCTTACGCGGATAATAGCGGCAAGGCTTTAGACTCAGTTATGAAAGCAATTGACAAAGCTTCTAAATTACTTAATTATCGCGTTAATTATGGAAAGGCCGCATAATGGCTATTCGTATTGACATAGCGTCCGAATTCAAAGATAAAGGTTTTAAGCAAGCCGATAAAGCCACAACCTCATTACAGCGCAATCTTAAGAGCTTAGGTAAAACTTTAGTCGGCGTTCTTTCCGTTCGTGAAGTAGTCCAATTCGGTAAAGCATCGGTACGAGCATTTGAAGAAGACGAGCGCGCAGCGACACGGCTTACACAGACTTTAGGCAACTTAGGCTTAGCCTTCGAAGACTCACGCGTAACGGCTTACATAGCAGATTTAGAGCGTGCTAGCGGTGTCCTGGATGATAAATTGCGTCCAGCCTTCCAGTCGTTGTTGACCACGACAGGCTCAGTTACTAAAGCGCAAGATTTACTAGGCCTTGCATTAGACGTTGCGGCAGGTTCTGGACAAGACGTAACTACCGTAGCTGGAGATTTAAGCAAGGCATACGTTGGCAATACACGCAGCCTAGCGAAATACAATACAGGTTTAAGCCGTGCAGAACTACAAACTGCTAACTTTGCAGAAGTCCAAGCGTTATTAGCTAAACAGTTCTCAGGCCAGAATGCCGCTTATTTAGATACTTATAGCGGTAAGGTCGCGGTTCTCAATATTGCGTATGCCAATATGCAAGAAACCGTAGGACAAGGTTTAGTAGACGCTTTTACCATCTTGCAAGGCGATAAAGGCATAGGTGGCGGCGTTAAGGTGATGGATGGCTTCGGGGACAGCATCGCTAACACAACACGCGGAATCGCTAACCTGATTGCAGCCTTTTCTGATTTACGCACTTACGGTACGACTGTATTTGAGTTCTTTAGAAACGTGGACCCATTCGCACCGTGGTCTGCGATTACTCAAATGGGTAAGGTAAAACCTAAGCCTTTCCAGACTCCGATGAGCGTTTCAGGTTCGACAGATGCTCAGGTAAAGATAGACCGCGCTCGCGCTAAAGCTGAATCAGACGCGGCTAAGCGCGCTAAGGAATTATTAGCATTGACCAAAAAGCAAGTTAAAAGCCAGGAAGCCTTAAACAAGAAAAAGAAGGAAGAAGGCATACTAGGCCAGATTGCACAACGTTTCGACCTTGAGCGCGTTCAAATAGCAGCAGCTTTACGTGGCCAGATTGACGACGTGGAGCGTCTACGGTTGGAACTCATGCAAGCTATTTTGGATGAAGACGTAAAGCGTGCCATTATTCTTGAAGGTCAGTTAATCAAAGCCGAAGCGGCTGCTAAAGAATTGGCAGACTTACTTGACAGCCTTGACGAAATGGTGGGCGACCCGTTCGTAGATTGGCCTTCAAAGATAACTCGCATTCAAGAATTATTGAAACAACTCAATATTAAAATACCTATTGAGACCTTATTCGCTGAAAAAGGTTTACGTTTAGACCAATCCACTATGAGCGTAACAAAACTAGAGCGCATGGACGTAGATGCTAACAACGTATACATAAACGGGCAGTTGATGAATCAAAATCAAACAATGGTCAATACAGGTCAGGCACTTTCCGCTGAAGTTTGGAAAGAGTTTACGGCAGACAATCCATTAGTTGTAGCAGCGGTCGAAAACGCGGCAGAAGCAAATCTTGCTCTCGCCGATGCTGAACTTTTATTAGCCGAATCTTTGTTGGCTGAATCGGATGGCACAATAGAAATTAACGTCAATGTTGATGGCTCAATTATAAGTGAAGGCGATTTAGCCGAAACGATTATCAACGAGATATACCGCAATCAGCGAAACGGAACCGGGATTTTCCTTAGTTCGGTGGCGATTTAATGCCAGCACCAACAATACGGGTGTTCGTAGACTTCGACAGTAATACAGCATTTGAAACTAATCCGCTTATATTGGGTTCTGCTACCGAAGGTATTTTAGGTACTAACCGTTTAGGCTCTGGCACGCTTCCCGTTGAAATTACAGACCTTGTAACCCGCGTATCTATTCGTCGTGGCCGTAACCGCATTACTTCAAAGTTCGAGTTCGGTAGCGCAGACGTCGTACTTTATGACCAAAACGGCGACTGGAATCCGATGAATCCAGCTGGGGCTTATTACCCTAATTTATTGCCGCTTCGCCAGATTATTATTTATGCTACTTATCTAGGCGAGGATTATTACTTATTCTCTGGCTACATCACAGACTACGACACGGGCTTTAGACAAGGAAACGAAGACCTCAGCACGGTTAATCTTAAATGCGTGGATGCGTTTAAGCTGCTCGCAGGTTCGGCTATTAGCACCGTATCGGGTGCTCCAGCTGACCAACTGTCAGGTGCCCGCGTAGATGCCCTTCTAAACGCCGTAGATTGGCCTGTAAGCCTTCGAAACATAGATACTGGGGAAAGTACGCTACAAGCGGACCCAGGCACCTCTAGGAACGTTCTAGAGGCATTACAAACGGTCGAAAATAGCGAGTTCGGCGGCATCTTTATAGACGGTGAGTCTAAGGTTAATTTCATTGACCGCAACACGCTCATCTCACGACCAGCTACTTCTATCTACACCTTTAGCGATACTGGCACGAATATCTCATACACAAATGCAGTTGTAGCCTTCGACGATACCAACCTCATTAACGACGTTACAGTTACCCGTGCGGGTGGCACGGCACAAAACGCATTCGACCAGACCTCGATAGATACTTACTTCCTGCATTCTGGCATCCGTGACGGTATTTTGGTCCAGACAGACGCAGAAGCTCTCAATCAAGCTAGAGGCATTTTGGCTACACGCAAGGACCCAGAAGTTCGTATAGATAGCATCCAGCTTAATCTTTACGATGATACCAACCCTAATAAGCCTTTAGCTGGGGTAGACATTGACCTACTCGACGGCATCACGGTTACCAAAACCATGCCAGGCTCGACGAGCGTTACCCAGCCCAGCCTGGTCAACGCCATCCATCACAACATTACTAAATCAAGCTGGAATACGACCCTATTCACTTCTGAGCCTTTGTTAGCTGGCTTCGTGTTAAATAGCACGGTAAACGGTATACTAGGCGAGGACGTCTTAAGCTACTAAGGAGACACATGGCAGGCGCAGGTTACAAGTTATTTCAGACAGGTACGGTTTTGACGGCAGCGGACGTCAATACGTATCTCAACGAGCAAACCGTCATGGTGTTTGCCAGCTCAGTTGCTCGCACAAGCGCACTAAGCGGAGTATTGGCTGAAGGCATGGTCAGTTACCTACAAGATACTAATGCTGTTGAAGTCTATGATGGTTCAAACTGGGTATCTATTGGGTCAAGCGGTGATATTACTGGAATTACAACTGGCACAGATTCAGGTTTATCAGGTGGCGTTACAAGCGGTACAGCAACCCTAAGATTAAAGCTAGAGTTTGATGCAGAAACAGGCACAACTTACACTTTGGTAGCAGGCAACCTTAATCAGCTAGTAACACTTAACAATGCAAGCCCAATTACTTTAACAGTACCGCCTAGCGTTTTTAGCGCAGGTGATGTAATAAACATAGCGCAGATAGGCGCAGGTCAAGTAACCCTAGCGCAAGGCGCAGGCGTAACAATAACTAGCACAGGTGCAACAGCTAGCGCACCTAAACTACGCGCGCAACACAGCGCAGCAAGTATTATCTGCACAGCATCAAATACGTTTTTAGTTGTTGGAGATATTGCCTAATGAGTTTAATCGGGATTATTGCTTCAAGTAAATTAGGTGTTGTTGCACCTTCTACCGTTGAGTATTTACTTGTGGCTGGTGGTGGCGGTGGCGGTGGTTCTCCACTTAACTATGCTGGTGCTGGTGGTGGTGGTGCTGGTGGTTATAGAACTGCAAGCGGTTTTTCTGTAACAGGTGGAACTAATTACACAGTTACCGTTGGTGCTGGTGGTTCTGGCGTTGTTGATGGCGATGGAACTAAAGGTTCTAACTCGGTATTTTCAACAATAACTTCTACTGGCGGCGGACTCGGAGCAAAAGAAGGTTCTACTGGCGGTAATGGTGGCTCTGGTGGTGGTGTATCACAAAACGAAGGCGATTTTGGAACAGGTAACGAGGGCGGTTTTAGTCCAGTAGAAGGTTTTAATGGAAGTAATAACGGCAATAATAATGGCGGTGGCGGTGGTGGCGGTGCTAATGCTGCTGCAGTTGCAAAAGGTGTTTCAAATGATGGAACGCCAGGCGGAGCAGGCAAGTCATCTTCAATAACTGGCTCAGCCGTTACAAGAGGCGGCGGTGGTGGCGGTGGTGCTAATACTGGAACTGCAGGCGCAGGCGGCACTGGCGGCGGCGGCGCAGGTGGAACCCATAATCAAAACGGTAATTCTGGCACAGTGAACACTGGCGGTGGCGGTGGTGGCGCAGGGAACACCAATCAAGGCGGTAAAACAGGTGGTAATGGTGGTTCAGGTATAGTTGTTATTGCCTATGATTCAACGAAAAAAGATTTAACGGTTGGGGCAGGTTTAACTTATACATCAACAACAAGTGGTGGCAATAAAATTTACACATTTACCGCAGGAACAGGAACGGTGAGTTGGTAATGGCACATTACGCATTTTTAGACGACAACAATACTGTTACTGAAGTCATTGTTGGAATAGATGAAACAGAACTGATTGAAGGTTTAGACCCTGAAACTTGGTATGGAAATTTTAGAGGACAAAAATGCGTAAGAACTTCGTACAACGGGAATATTCGCAAAAATTATGCAGGTGTTGGTTTCAGTTATGATGAAACTAAAGATGCTTTTATTGCGCCAAAGCCTGTCGATGCAATTGGTTTCGATGAAGAAAAATGTTTATGGATTGTTCCAGCAAAGGAATTAGATGCCTAAACTGTGTAAAGCGGGGCAACAGTTACGCGAGCAGATTGACGATGCGTTCCCCAGTAGAGATAGAGCTTCGGATGGATGGAAAGCGTCCGCTGGCCATAAGGCACATAGTCCTCAGTCTGACCATAATCCTATGGGTCCAGAACAGATTGTACGTGCCCTCGACGTTGACTCTGACCTCAAATCCGACAAATCCGCGGCATTCGACCTTGCTAATCAGTTACGACTACTTGCCAGAACTGATAAGCGAATTTCTTACATTATCTTCAATGAGCGAATTGCATCCTGGGTGGGGAACTACCGATGGAGAAAATACAAAGGAATAAACCCACACAAAAAACATATCCACATTAGCTTTACAAAACTGGGCGATAACGATGGCAGCATGTTCTATCTGCCCATATTGACAGGAGACGAAGATGGAAGAACTAAAAGCGATAGCGGCAAGTTGGGCGCGAAGCTTCCTAGCAGCGGGAATAGCGACCTACCTAGCCGTGGGCTGGGATGCCAATGCAATTGTGAATGCCGCTCTGGCCGCGAGTCTGCCCGTTATCCTTCGCTATCTTAATCCTAACGATAGCGCGTTCGGTCGGCGATGAACCCGACAGACTGGGCCGCATTTGTTCTAGCGTGCCTATCTATAGCAGCCATCCTTATCGGTGGTCTGCGTTACATTATTCGCCATGAAGTACCTCTAATAATTGACCGCAGTCACATCGTGTCGCGCATCGAAAAACTAGAGGAGATGGTTCTAGAATTGCTTACTAACGATAGGAGCGCGCGTGGCACCAAGAAAAACAAAAGCACAAAAAGCCGCGTTACTGCGCGCTAAGGAGCTCTCAGCTAAACGCCACAAGAAAGAACCTTTGAAGCCTATTGACGTGTGGGCTGTAGCTGTTGTTGAAGCGTATGAAGCTTTAGTACGCGCTGGGTGGGATAAAGACCATGCTCGCTGGTATGTCGAAGACACCATGAGGATACCCGACTGGATTATTCCTAATCCCGACTTTACTCCCTATGAAGACGAGGAAGAAGACGATTAAGCGAATCGTAGTTATTAGCGATTTACAAATACCGTTTCATAATGTCAAACACACAAGAGCAGTTGCAAAATTCATCAAACGCTACAAGCCTGACGACGTTCTGGCGGTTGGTGATGAGCTCGATTTCCAGACCATCTCACGTTGGTCTAGTGGGCGGGACGAGTGGTCGGGAACTATTGGACGTGATAGAGATACTTGCCAGCAAGTTCTCCACGATTTACAAATTACCCACATCGTCCGAAGTAATCACACAGACAGACTTTACAAATCTTTAGCATCTAGGCTCCCAGGCCTAATCGGCCTACCCGAACTCGAATACGAGAATTTCATGGGGTTCAAGGAACTAGGCATTAAATTCCATCGTAAGCCGTATGAGATTACCCCTAACTGGATTATGGTCCACGGGGACGAGCAGAGCACCAAGCCACATGGGGGTTTAACGGCCCTAGAAGCCGCTAAGAGGCATGGTAAGTCGGTGGTGTGTGGTCACACTCACAGGCAGGGTATTTCGTCCTTCTCAACGGCCTCTGGGGGCGTTTTAACGGGTATTCTGACGGGTTTTGAGGTAGGGCATTTAATGGACGTGAGCAAGGCGCACTACACGCGTGGCACAATGAACTGGCAATCAGGTTTCGGCATTTTATATGTAGACCGTAAAGGTGTGACGCCAGTCACAATTCCTATTGACAAGTCAGGCTCATTTGTAGTCGAAGGCAAGCGGTACGACTAGACCGTTATCAAATCGTTATACGACATGCCGACACGCCAGGTGTAAAAGTCGGCTGATGCCCGTACATTTCGTCTTAACGAAAGGGGCAACATGAAGCACAATCTAACACCAGAACAGATAACTACCGTCTGCCTAGCTCTATTTGTTATAGGTCTAGGTATTTATGCAGCTATAGAACATGTCAAAGAAAAATACTACGTTAGGGGCTATTCACATGGATACAACAGAGCAAAATGGATTTACCGCAAAAACGTTACTGGAAGAAGCGGCAGCGACGCTTGATGAGCGCGGTCTCGACTATGGCCATCCAGCCGTTAACATTAGAAGAATTGCGGACCTCTGGGCAAGTTACTTCGGTAGGGAAATCGACCCGCTGGACGTGTGTCTCTGTATGGCTCTGGTCAAAATCTCCCGAATCGTGGAAACTCCTAACCGTGACTCATTCGTGGACCTGGTCTCATACGCAGCGTTGGCAGGGGAAAGTGTCATCGGCGACTGGGACCGTTTCCGTGTCAATAACTAGAACGCCACGCGGTACATGGTGCGATTATTGCCGTATGAGATGGGGCGTAAACGACATTCGTGGACAAGAACAGGCCGTGTGGTCCATAAGGTCAGAGCGTCACGGTAAGGTCATTAACCGACATTATTGTTTCAGCTGCGCTAAAGAATGTCAGACCTGGCACGATGGGTCTATGTGGACATTCAAAGAACAGCTCGACTATGCAGAAGGGAAGTATTACTTAGATGTTCAACCTTAACGACTATGAAGACGTGGACTCCAGAATTCATAAGTTTTATCAAGAGTATCCAGATGGAGCCATTATTACAGAGCAGGTATTAAACGATGAAGAAAAAGGGATTGTGGTTTTTAAGGCTATCGCCTATAGAACTTATGCTGATACTCAGCCTTCCGCTACTGGCTTTGCGCGTGGTGCTCGTAAAGACCGCGGTGTGGATGCTTCTTTCTGGTACGAGAATTGTGAGACGAGCAGCATCGGGCGTTGTCTCGCCAACCTCGGACTTTCTGCTAAGGGAAAGCGAGCATCATCTCTTGAAATGGCAAGGGTTAACGACTCTAAGACAAGCCCTGCGCCAATTCGAGTTCGGACTGAGGAGCAGAAGACGTTTTTGGAATCGACTAACCCAGGCCAGGAAATTGTCTGGGACACAACTATAGAGCCGCCAGCTGACGTTGTCGCAGCTTTTGACGATGCTGTGGACTTGATAAAGAAAGAACTGAAGGCTGAGCCAATACCTACATGCAAGCATGGTCAAATGAAACTAAAAGAAGGCTCAGGACCTAAAGGACCGTATAGAGGTTACACATGCCCGCTACCTATGAGTCGCAAGGCCGAACAATGCAAGGCATTCTGGCAAGTTGTCGACCCTAGCGGCAGATGGTCATTCAGGCCAGAGGATGAAGAACGTCTATGACCAGCCAGAGCAGGAAGCATCGAGGGTACGCTTCGCAACGCTTGGTGGCTGACTACCTACGCGCTAACGGCTGGGACAATGCTTTACCCGTTGGCGCAGGTAGGGACGGTAGCGATATAACAGGCGTGACAGGCTTAGACATTGAGATAAAGGCACGCACTAAGCTAGACTTATCTGGTCTTATGAGACAACTCAAGGACCGAAAACTTAATACTGGTATGGGCGTGGGCGTACTGCGTCTCAATGGCCAGGGTGAAGCGGCTATCCAGGATTGGGTAGCCGTTCTGCGTTTAGAGGACCTGGTGTACCTATTGAAAGCGTCGGGTTATGGAAACTCTGATACATAGGTGCGTGGGCTGTGGCCTATGGATATACGGTAAACGCGAAAGGTGTGAAGAATGCCAAAATTCGATTACGAATGCCGAACCTGCTGGACTACCAGCGAAATAACAATACCTATAGATAAAGTAGAGGATTACGCTTTAATCTGTGGTGAATGCAAGAATGAAATGTTCAAGGTCTATGTAGCTACACCAGCGCATTTCAAGGGTACTGGATGGGGTAAAGACTAGTTGTGACTCACGTCACATTAGACACGACACGCCGAAAGGTTACGCTCAAATGAAAGACAAACTTGACAACCATGTTATGCTCAGACCGCTTGCGCGCCTGAGAGGCAGCGCACTTCGCGGACGAGCATTAGGCCGAACTATTGTCATTTTAGCGGTGCTAATGACGTATAGCTTCGCTGCTGTAGAAAAGATTGAAACTGCTAACGCAGAACTAGAACAGCCATTTCACATTGACAATGTAAAACTATATCTATACAACAAAGTAGAATGGTCTGAGTTTCAATGCGCTAATGACTTAGCGATAAGGGAAAGTAACTGGAGAGTAAAGGCAGTAAACAAGGAATCTGGTGCTTATGGCATATTTCAGCACATGAGTAAGTATGCGCCTACATGGGACGCTTATGAGCAGATAGACAAGCACATAGAATACATAGAGCATAGATACGATAACAGTTGGTGCAAGGCACTTAATCACTCATTGAGGTACGGATGGCACTAAAGCCATATAGAGCTACTGCTCATTGGAAGCGTATCCGTCTACAAGTATTAAATAGGGATGCGTGGACGTGTGCGTATTGCGGTGACCAAGCTAAACAGGTGGACCATGTGTGGCCACGCTCAAAAGGTGGCGAGGACACGCTCGATAATCTCGTAGCTGCGTGTGAGCGTTGCAACTATGCGAAGCGTGACAAAACGGACATAGATGTTCACAGCAAACACTCAGTTTTTTCTAAGGAAACTTCTACCCCCCCTGATTTGGTCGAACGTATCTCCCCGATACGGACGAATCAGGACAAAAACGGACAAAAAGCACCAACTAAAATCAAAAAAGAGTTAGACTCACCTTTTTCCGCATTTGACTCATCGGGGGCTATCGAAAATGGCTAAGCGCAAGGGAGCTACAAAGCCACGCTTACAGAATGCACCGCTTAAAGGACCAAGCCGCATAGACGAGGTCAAGAAATTCCTAGAAGGCTTGAAAGAAAACGGCGAACCGATGAGCTTACTGCCCTGGCAGGAGTACGTTCTAACTGACATGCTAAAAGTAGACAAGTATGGGCTATTTAAGCGTAAGTCGAACCTACTTCTCATAGCCAGGCAGAACGGAAAGACGCATCTGGCCAGGGTTCGCATCCTGGCGGGTTTATTCGTATTTG
>Ga0209990_10001981_pt1 | contig 16598 bp, 22 predicted proteins | sample NOAtaG_6_FD_187304 | JGI IMG/M metagenome (GOLD analysis project Ga0209990, IMG submission 187304) | Freshwater lake microbial communities from Lake Erie, under a cyanobacterial bloom - NOAA_Erie_Diel5S_2200h metaG (SPAdes) (version 2) | ecosystem: Environmental > Aquatic > Freshwater > Lake ...
AAAGGTAGCTATTCCACCAACATTTAAGTTATCAGTGGAATCAATTGTAGTAAACTTACCAGACATTGCGCTACTTGCGCCAATTGTAGCTCCATTTATACTTCCACCAGTGATCGTAACATCATTGTCGTTTTGGTAAGACATAGTGCCACTACCACCACCGCCTCCTCCTCCTCCTCCGCCGCCGAGTTCAACCCATGTGCCATCGAGGTATTCGTAGGCTCGGCCTTGGTCTTCGTGAATCCAGCGCATCCCCGGAATGGGGTTAGTTGGAGCAGTAGCAGAGACAATTACACCAGCTATGTAGTAGAGTTTCCAACGCGAGCCGTCCCATTTCCATGTACGATCACCCACTACGTGAGTATCGTCAATATCTGCTGGGCTTGGGAATACCATTGCTGGCATATATTTGTTTTTCTAGTTTACTGGTTGTTTTAAATAGTCGCTCGTATAAAGTTAAATTAAAAAATGCATTAGTCAACAATTTCAACCCAAGCATTTGAGTATCGTTCATAGGCGGTTAAAGTTGTTGTATCTACCCAACGCATTCCATCAATATAAACTGTTGGAGCCGTTGCGCTAAAGACAGTCTTTACCTGCTTATTATCAAGCGCAGTTTCTAGTCCGGTAATGTCTGAAACTTCGAGAGTAACAGCACCCACATGACCAGCAACGCTGGTGACCTCACTGGAAGAAATTTCGGCATACGCAGAGGTGCCCCAACGATAAGTTTTAAGTGTGTCTAAAGCCACATAAATTTTACCTGACTCGCCAGTTCCTGGAGTTGCACCAACACCTGGAAAGTCTTCATACGTAGGATATTCGACTACGTCATCAACATAGCTAGGTAATTGCGTACTTGGGACTTTGCCGTTCACGAGATCAGCCTTAGCGGCAAGTGCGGTATCCAGACCGGTGATATTACCTGTGCTGGAAGTGGGGACTTTAGCAACAAAATCGGAGTTAGCGATACCGCCTCCAAACCAATACTCTGTAATAACGCCTCCGACCTCGATTCCGACGGTTAGACCTTTGTAGCGCAAAGTTGCGCTAATATCGGCCAGAGCAGCAGCTGTATTTGGATAAGGGCCGAATTTAGCATCAACAGGTTTGTTGGTGCCTACAAGAATTCCGGCTGAGAGTTCAATTCCAGATGGCATAATTTATTTTTCCTTTTAGTTGTTTATGTTTTGGTTTGGTTTAAGAGTTCCTAAACTGAATATTTGCCACAGGGCTGACTTGTTGGCTTGTGGTGACATGAATGCGATAATCCTGCGTCCAATTAGCTGTGGTGACAGATGTAGGGGTAGAGACAGGATGCCAAGCTCCGGTTGCTACCATGTTGCCACTATTAAGATCGGTAACATAAAAAAAGGTCTTGGTTGTGCTTGTGGCTGGATAGGCCAAGGCGTAGTATTCGTCGGTCGGCTGCCAGGGGGCTGTAATCGTTCCAGTACTAGAGGCGAGAACTTTTGTGGCAGTGCCGTTTTGAATGGCTGTGACCATCGATTGAGTGGTGATGGCTGTTGTGCTTTTATAGTAGTAATACGGGTGAATACCGGTGATAGCTGGGGAGCTGGAGGAGTCTGTGGCGGTACCTGCAACTCGCTGAGAGTTGAGGTTAGTACCAGAAACACCTTTGTTGTCGGTGTAGGTGCCTGTGCCTGCATCGTGAGCAACAGCGACTCCCCAACTGTTTGATCCGCTTTGAACCTCGGAGTTAAATGTGAGTTGATTGCCTGTTTGCGTGGTTGACGTAATTCCCGTTCCGGTAAACGTGTAATCCGTAGCGGCTCCAACAAGTGGGTTGGAATTTGTGGCTCCGGTTCCGTTACGAATAGTCCCCTGGTTAAAGGTGGCAGTGAGCGTTCTGCTATGGCTGGTACCGATTTCAAGAGTTCCGCTGCTTCCACTCACCGCAAGATCCACAGATTTTGCCGTTCCCACACTGGCAAGAATTGTCGGAAACAAAATATCATCCAAAACTTGAACAATGTTTTTTGCCTTCCAGGAGGAGGCTGCGGCGGCCGGCGCGCCTCCAACAGCCACACTGACCACAGCATCACCGACACTGGTGTTGTATGCGGTGTCAATGTTTGTACCTGTGATGCTGATGCCTGCATTAGCGGATGTTGTGGGTGCGGGAGCAGTACCAGTAACTGCGGTGGAAAAATCAGTTATGTCGGCGCTGGTGAGAACAACATCTCCAACACGACCTGCAACAGTTTGAACCGGTGCGTCTGCCGAAGCCAGAGCAGAAGAGTAATACAGATTGCCAGTCCCCTGCGGCACATCGTCTGTTGTTCCTGGCGAGGCTGAGATAATGACGTACTGAGTTCCACTCCAGCGGTATATCAGACTCGTGTCTAAAGCCACATAAATTTTACCCTGCTCTCCGCTTCCGGGAGTTGTACCGACACCTGGAAAGTCTTCATACGTGGGATGCTCAACTACGTCATCGACAAAGCTAGGCAGTTGAATAGCTGGGACTTTGCCGTTCACGAGATCAGCCTTGATGTCGAGTGCAGTTTGCAAGCCAACAACTTCAGAAATCGCATGATCGTGAGCCTCAACAGGAAATTCAGAAGGAACATCGACCAGATCATTATAGCTGATCGGTGGCGTGTAAACATCCCAAGCCACACCATTAAACTTCCAGCGTCTGCCATTTATTGCAGGGCTGCCTATGGGTGGATATATGTCATTTGTTTGCGGGGCTGGGCTTGTAGGAAATGTAATCATATTGGTTGTTTTATTAGTTATATTAACACGGTTTTATTTGTGCTGCCATGTTTTTTTTAAAGAATTTCTATCCAAGAACCATTGAAATACTCATAGGCTCTGAGCGTTTGCGAATTTGTCCATTTAGTTCCATCTACCGGCGATTCTGGAGGAGTTGGAGAAAAAGTGTTTAGTTTTGAAATTACCGCCGTATCTACACTAATAAGATTATCTGTTTTTAAAAGACCGTAACCCACAGCTACTTGAGAAGCGGCCTGATTAGAAAAATACGCAAAATTTAGAGGTGTGACGTTCAGTACCACGTTTCCAGAAACAACAAGAATCCAGGCAGTATTTCCTCCAACAACTCCTTGATTTACAGCCACGTAAACACCATTTTTCATCTCCACTGCCGAGTCTGCATCTGCGGCTCGCTGCCAGGGTGAACCCATATTTACAACATATATGCCGTTTTGACTTGCGTTGGTTTGGTTTTTAACCAGAACTCTATCTCCCGCAGATAGAGGTACACCGTCTATTGAAGTAACTGCGCCCGCTAAAGATATGTTTGCGGTTGTGGCGACTCGAACAGGTTGACGAACAACTAAACCGCTCTGCATTGCATCCACGTAACTCTTGGGTACAGCATCTCTCTCATTTACAGGTAGACCCAAAGATGTAATACGCCAACCATTCAAATCAACGTTCCCTCGAGGGGTAGAGAAACCATCTATGCTTTGTTGCTTTACATATTGTGTGGTTGCGACTCTACTGGTATTGTCGGTATAGTCCGGATTTGGCGCTGCTGGAGTTCCCGTGAAAACAGGACTATTGATTGGCGCTTTTGATGTGTCTGCCGGATGGCTGTGATCTTCTAGCGCATATTTTAAACTCTGCCCTACCGATCCCGTTGAAGTGTCGGGTAAGGGTAACAGTGTTCCAGCTAAGCTTTTCACAAACGCTGTGGTAGCTATCTGTGTGCTGTTTGTTGTAGCAGCAGCTGTGGGGGCTGTGGGTATTCCAGTAAATGCAGGAGAATCAAAATCTTCTTGAGCGTTCTCTACAGTGCTGAGTCGCACCCAGTTGTTTTCTACGCTGGGCGGAGAAGCCTTTAAAAAATATATAGAATCATTATCTGTCTGAATGCAGAAATCTCCAGGAGTTGCTGCCGCTTGGGCAAGGCGGGCTACTGTTCCCGCGGCTGTGTATATTCCTGAAGAATTACTCAGCAAACTAAAATGAATTTTTCCTTGAGAATCTAAAAGCGGAACTTTGAATGCGTCGGTAGCTCCAGCACTCTGGAACACTGCACCACGAACAGGAAGCCGGGATAAAAAAGCACTATCAGCCATTACGCTATTTTATGGATTTATGCGTAAAACATCAAGCTATATACTCAAAGATCAACATTATTTAACGTAGGTGGCTTGTCTTCAGATACATCCTCGTCGCTTTGAGAGTAATAATTTATTTCTCGGTCAGAATAAAATTTTTTACTTTCCGTCTCAACTTCTACATCTTCCTCTTTTACTTCGATTTCTCTATCTGCGCTTTTAAACACAGATCGAACAGAGTCGTTATAAACCTTATCCACCAAAAGAAGTTCGCTTGTTCCAGACTCACCTAAAAAAATTCCCTGCCTAGGACGAACCATAGAATGCTCTACGCAAGTCCACCGATTTTCAGGAGTTCCTAGCATTTTTAATGCTTCAACTCTTTCTGGAGGTATTGGTTTTCCGCTGACGGTGCATGTGTATATTTTTTTAGGCATAATTATTGTTGAGGTTGTTTACTTTGCTCCACACCCTGACTACGGGCCTGTGAAGTCATTTGTTCGAGTTGAGATTTTACCGTAGCGTATAACGCTTGGTCTGTTGCTTTTATTTCTTGTAGTTTGGCTCTGCGCTGAGCTCCATCCAAAGGATAAAGTTCCTGAGCTATTTGCTGAGCTTGTTCGAGCGCATCCTGAGGTGTGGCTGGTCCGCCTTGTGGTTGATTTGCACTCATCACACTGTATACATCGGCTTGATTCATTTGTTCAAACTGGGTTTTTTCTTGCTCCTCGGTTTGGATATCTCTAGCGATGCGCTCTTCGTCGGTTTTCTTTCTGAGTTGATCCTCGTAATCAAAGTTATAAAGGTTTAATAGTTCAGATCTAGCTATAGCGTTAGCAGAAACCAACTGACCAATCACAGATTTACGCTCGATGTCGTCTGAGAACGAAATAGGAACCAACCCCACTGTGGCTTTAGGCAGCGACAGAATTTTTCCAACCACATCGGCGATATGACTCAACAGCCTGTTATAATTGTTAGGAATAACGTTCCACGAGTTTTCAAATAGTCGTAAAGCAGGACCAGCGGCCTCGGCCTTCAGAGACATTTGAAACAACTCCACAGGAATATCCAGCGCGTTTAAGATGTTGTTCTTATAATTCTCCATTAATTCTACAGGCGCTAGATTTTTACCCTCGCCACCTAATTGCTGATATTGTATAGGAAATGGGAATTTGTGATAGGCTCCAGGATCTCTCCGGTGCTCATCAATCATCTCATCCACCGAGGCCGCCCAAACCCCGCCGTTTTGATGTAGAATTGGATTAGCTGCGGAATTGTTCTCAGTACTCATGGAGATGACTCTGAAAGGTGCGATGTCTTCGAAACAAATTACCTCGTTGTATTTTTTCAACGTCTGCAACATGAACAAGTCTTCAAACAGAAACATGCAAGGAGGAACAGCTTTTCCATCCGTTCTGAGTGTGGTGGGTGTTTCCAGCTTTAGGTGTAAAAAATTCTTTGTATTGAATGACAGCATTTTTTTATCAAATATGCAGTCATATATAACCTTGGGAGTTTTCTTACTATAAAATTTGTTGTTTTTACTAGTAACCTTTTTTATATACTGTTGTGGAATATCCCAAAAGTACTCGTACTCGCCTGTGGTGTCTTCGTATCTGATCTTTATTTCTTTAGCTGGCCAGTGCACCACATGAATCTTTGAAAGATCGTTAGAGGGTCGGTCTATTACGAGGTGTTCGCCCTTGTAACCACACTTCAAACAAACTTTACTATATTTACCTTTGTTAAATTCGAAATTTCCAACCTTGTCGATATTGTCTACTCGACCACATTTTGGGCATGATAGATTTCTATTGAATCCTTGATTAACGGTTAAAAATTCATTTCCATAAGCCAACAGATTCAAGCCAGACACGCTCAAAATTTGCCGCCACCCCAAATCTTCCAATACCTCTCTGTATTTTTCTTTTGCTTCGGAGTCGTCGCACTCGATCTTGAGTGACGTGATAAAATAATTAGCTATGCGATTCAACGCCTGCTTATAAAACCCGTTCCTGAACAGGAAATGTTCTGCCCACAGCAGCATGCCATCAATATTTAATGGCATATATTGCAATGGAATGTTGTAGAATGGGTTACTATATCTGTCGTTTTTGCCTAGCCCTGATTGTAAAAATGCTTGAGGTTCGTTAGAATTAATCATATTGAGGCTCCTTTAGACTACAGCGACTCAAAAACGTTCAATCTTTTTTCAAAAAGATTGTCGATAGGTTGAGGATTTTTCAAATTTTGCTTGTTCTCTACATCAGCAATTTCAAAGCCGTCCTCGTCATAAAATTCAGCTTTTTTTGTGGGGTCAAAATCGCTTTTTGACTCGGGAGTAAGAGCACCGTATTTATTCATTTCACTCGTTATCTGTTGGTGTTTTGAATAGTATCATAACTTTTTTAACACCGTCAGTCCAATCAAATATAACCCCAGGATAATAAACAGAATATTTTACTCTGTTGTACGTCAATTCTAGGGTTTCTCCCACTTTAGGCTCGAACACGATATCGTTCTCGCAAGCGAACACCAGCATAAAAGCTTGATCGTGCTCTTGAACTCGCTCCACTCCACAGCGAATGCGCCCGAAAGAATTTTCAAAATACACATAAACATTGTCGATTTGAGGAGGTAAAACTTCGAGAGGCTCAGTCGAAAAATTGTTTAAAATCTCTGGCGATGTGGTTTTGTAGCTGTGTAGGGGTTTGTTGATCTTTTTTTTACCTTTCTTACCTTCGACCATCGGAGGTCCAGTCCGCTCTCCGGCTGTTTTAATTTTGTGCTGTATTCGAGAAATATCTTCCTCTGTGCCTACCAGAGCTACTCCCCCAGCCAGCAGGCGTTTTCCTTCCGGGCTGTAAACGGATTTTGTTGGATCGTTTGTTCCCACTATTAAATCTCCTGTGTTTAAATTCATATTTTCCATACGGGTTAAAAAAACAATTTACGCACACAGAAATTAAAGTCAATGTCAGAAACTAAAAAAATTGACCTGGCTGAGCAAAGGGGTTATTTTATTAAAGCTCAATGACTCCATATAAACTTTACGCAACAAAAAAAAGTAAATCTCGTCGTGTAGCGGTGCTGGTTGATCTAGAGGATTACCTGAAATACCGGAAATGTAAACTCAAGTTTTTACCTAGCGGCAAAATCTATTTTAGCGAGAGAGGGCAGAAAAAATTTCTCCCACGTGAAATTCTGCAGTTGACGCAATCGCACACTCGAGTATTTTCCAAATCAGGAGACAAACTAGACTGCAGAAAACAAAATCTGTTGGTAAAAGTGACTCCAGAATATCGCAGAGGAATGTTTGCTGTACAATTTTTAGACACCCATAAAAATTAAACAGTTCCATTTTTTAATTAAGATATTAAATAGCAGCAATATAAAAAAATTAATCGAATAACAGTAGAAAGATTAAAAAAATTAAAAATGAATACCGCAGAGTTATTTTCAAAATTGAGTAAGTTGAGACAACAAAAAAAAGGAACAAAAAGCTATCTATTGAAGAGTGGTTATGCTCAAAAAGAAGCCGAACACGTGACAGAAGTTTTTAAAACAGCAAAAGACTCTAGAGACTTCGAAGCAAACCTAGAAGATTTACTGAAAGACACGCAAGAGGAAGATTCAGGTTGGACAGAAAACCTAAAGTTCACAGAAAAATACGTCTACAACAAAGAAGACGACAAGTACGTGTTTCATCTGCGCGCGGCGGATGACTTTGTGGTGCTTCCCGGAGCCACGATTCGAGGGATTATTGATAATTACTCAAATTGGTACAAGTCTCCAAGTTCGGTAAATGAAATTTGCAGAAATTACAGGCTACCAAAAAGCTACTTTAACGAATTAAAAGAACTCTTGGGATTAACCCACAATTCTGAACCTGTTTCTAAAGAGGAACTGATGGCAAAAAGTGTGAATCAGCTAGCTGAGGACATCTTGGAAAAGAAAAAATTCCAGCTCTATCAAAAAATACAAAAACGAGATTGGCGAGAAACCGAAGCAGCAGCTAGTAAATGGTATAATTTCGTAGAGGGTGTTTACAACCCACTTGAAACGCTCTTAAAATCTTGGATTCCCCCGAAATATACTCCGGTACGCCAAACAACCAGCAAGAAAAAAATCAGTTCAAAAGCGTTGGTTGTTGGACTTTCAGACATACATTTTGGAACATATGCAAATCCTGAAAATTCTTTTCGGAAAAAGGGAGCCAGTACAGAAGATGTGGTTCAAGGTGTAAAAAAATATGCCGAAGATATCGCCTCGTTGTTGGCGGGTAGAACCTACAATTTCAAAGAATGTGTAATTACCTCGCTGGGAGATATTTTACATACTACCGGACAAGGATTTACAACAAAAGGCACGCCACTCAGTCACGACTGCATTAAAGAAGAACAATTCAATGCTGCCTTCGACACATTGACGAAATTTATCGAGAACATGCTTGAGATTTTTCCAAAAGTTCGAGTAAAAAGTGTAAAAGGTAACCACAACGACTTTGGAGATTATGTTCTGTTCAAGGCGCTGGAAGCCTATTTTCGAAAAGAAAAGCGAATTGACTTTGAGGTGTTTCAATCTGACCATGGGTTGTTCAAGATAAACAACACACTGTTTATTATTTCGCATGGTTACAGTGCAGAATATCGTGGGCATCTACCTTCGGGAGGTAAAGCTCGTGAAAGCTATATAGCCAACCTGTTTTTAGCCAATCCTGAAGCCTTGATGAATGTGCAGTCGAAAGTGTTGCTCACTGCAGATCAACATCATTGGGAAGCTAAAGAATATGCCGAGTTTGAGCATTATATGCTGAGTACAATTGTGCAAGGCGACAAGTATGCTGAAGCCATGGGATTAAATAGCCGAGCCAAACAGAGCTGTTTTGTGATAGATGATGTGGGTGTCTCCGAGATTCTCTACAGCTATCCAAATTAACCCCCCCAGAAATAGCTTCAAATTTGGCGGTATAATAATTAGACGGGGAGGTGTTTTGCCTCCCGGTTTAATTAACCCTGAGAACATATAGTTTCTCGCAACCCAAACACACAAAATGCCTAAAAAAGCAAAAAAAGAAACACCAAAAAAAGCAGCTCCGAAAAAAACAGAAGCCAAAGCTGAGGCTGTTGAAAAAGACAAAGCTCCTACCTCTACGCAAGGGTTCAGAACTCTCACACCAGCCTAAAATGAAACAAAAATCCTCGTCAGCTGTGGAAGTGTTGCGCTTACATTTTTTTGGGGATAACTCCACAAAACTTGCCGGTTGTGCTTACACAGCAATTGCACTCCTGACTGGCGAGGATCCCTTCTTCCTGAGGCGCTTGTATCGTGATCAGGATGGAATGCCTCCCAGAACAATAAAGAAACACATGCTCCGCGCCGGGTTCCAGCTCAAAGAAATAAACAACGAGTATCTCTATAGTTTAATCAAAGCCGGAACATATCTAACAGACTCTCATCCAATTTTAGCGTCGGTGAGAATGAGTAAACGCGAAGCCACGTGGGTTGTGTTTTATGGTGGAACCATGTGGCACAACTTTCAACCAATGTCGACAAGCTATGTTTCATCATTCAGTTACCCTATGGAGTACGCTTGGAAACTCTGGAATCCGGACTGGCGAGACATGGGGGTAAAGAACATCAAAAAACAATTAGACACCTGGAAACTAACCGATAAAAAAAGCAGCAAATGAAGCTAAAACTAAAACTTCTCACAGTTATTTTAATTCTCGTGTATGTTTTAGTTTGCTGGCTTGCTGTTAGATAACTTAAAGGCCCTATAGCTCAATGGTCAGAGCAGTCGGCTCATAACCGATTGGTTGGGGGTTCAAATCCCTCTGGGGCCACACTTTTAACAAACAACAAATGCGTTGGTAGCTCAGTGGATAGAGCAGTAGCCTTCTAAGCTATTGGTCGCAGGTTCGATCCCTGCCCAGCGCGCATATCAAAACATGAACACAGACTACATAATAACAAAATTAATACTGGCGGTTCTCTTTATTTTAACTATTCATTTATTCGGGGAGCTGCGCGAGTGTAAAACAATAATTGCCGAACAGGAAGTTGTCTTAAAGGCATTGACTAATACAGTAACGGCATTAACTACTCCTATACGATGACACAAATAAGACTTGGCTTCTGTTGTATTTCTCTTGGTAAGTTCGAGAGTAAATTTAAAACCATAACACTAACAAGGGCAAAAGCACTCAAAAAAGAAAGCGAAAAAGCCTTTAATGAAAAACTCACTAAGCTCTGGACACATAATCTAGAGGAGTTAGAAAAGATTCTAGCATATAATCTAGAAACAAACATCAGGCTTTATAGACTGAGCAGTGATTTGTTTCCGTTAGCAGATCATGAAGAATTCGAAGATTTCTGGGTTACTTTCCGACAGGTAAAAGCACATTTCAACGGAGCTAGAAGATTAGTCTCAAAATACGTTGAAGCCGGAGGTAGGCTTTGCGCTCACCCAGGACAATTTGTATCTATTGGAAGCCCTAATAAAAAGGTCAGAGCGAACAGCCTTAAAAATCTGGAGCTTCATGCAGATATATTTGCTCGGCTAGATCTTCCCAGAGGATTAGAAGCTCCGTTGAATATTCACCTAAGCAATGGAAAAGATAATATAAAAAATTTAAGTTTCTTTAATGACTCTATCTACAACATGAGTCCGAGTTTAAAAAGCCGGCTAGTGTTTGAAAACGAAGACAAGAGTTTTTGGACTTGGCAAAAAATAAGAAACTATTTTTATAATTTTCCAGTCACTCTGGACTTTCACCATAGAAACATCAACAACGAAGGCGAAACAGAGGAAAAAGCTTTTGAAGCTTGCGCAGCGTCGTGGGGAGAAACAACTCCACTCATGCATATCTCCGAAGGCAAAAAGGGACCATTGGACAGAAGCCATCACGATTGGGTAACAACATTACCTAAAGCGCTACTGGATAAAAAAATCTCAGTAGACTTGGAGATAGAAGCAAAGAAAAAAGACTTGGCAACCCTGTTTCTAAAGAATAAATATAAAGATATTGTAATCTAATTATGTACGTGCCCAGCAATAATTTTTCTACCCCTCCGGACGTAGAAATTATTTGCCCTCTCACAGGGGAAAGTTATATCTATATAGACGGTGAAGCTGATACCTCCACACAATATTCAGGAGCAGTTGAAAGACTGCCTGAGCGGTTCCATAGACACCCTGTGGCGTTCAAGCAAGCTGACAACCAGTTAAAAATAATTCTACCCAAACTCCATTAAGTTAGGCAAAATAAGAATTATGAAAAATAATGAATATGCGCCAGACAAATGGTTAATTGTTAAAATACACGGCAAAGACATCCCAAGCACATATAAAGTTTTTGCTTCCTGGTATGGTGGTTATGCTGGCTCAAACTCGTGGCAAATGAATAGCGGAATAACATCTGCTACAAAAGACGGAGATTATTGGATATTCCAAGGGTTCTCTGGTTCAACTTATCGTTGCCACAAAGACACCTATGGAGCGCACATGTACGGTCAAGGAGTCTTGGAAGACTTCATAGCCAAAGCGGCCGAACATGGAGCTGATATGTGGGCAATGCCTAGTGGATTAGATTGGGCATTATTCGACTACAAACAAACAAATTGAACGTAACCAATAAGAAAACAAGCGGCATAACTAATAAAAAGTTTAAAGAGTAAAACACAACAGCACATATGAAAAAATTCAGAGTGTGGGACAAGTTATCAAAAACATTCATCTATCCAGACAAAGGGTATCAAGGACATTATATCCTCGACCTTAACGGCAACTTTCACAACCTTCAAAATGGAAGTGGTGGAGATGAATACGTAGTTCAGCAATTTATTGGTGTGCTGGATAAGGGAGGAAAAGAAATCTTCGAGGGAGATCTTGTGAACTACCGGTATCAGTTGGGAGAACACGACACAGAGCTTACTCAAGGTGAAGTCTACTTTGAGGAAGGTATTTTTCATTTTGACCGCAGTATGGAATGGGCCATGAATGATGTGTGCCTTATCTCAAAATCTCTCGAAGTGATTGGAAATATTTTCGAAGGCGAACAAACATTATGACTAACGAAGAACAATCTGAAATAAACCGAATGCGTGGACAGATGGAGGATTTTCAACAAAATCTAACCATGAACCACATCATGAGTTATCGCACCATAATTCAAGATTTGATTAAAATTGTGGTGAGCCTCCAGGAAGAGTCAGACAAAGAACCTGACAAAGAAGTGGAACGCTTCATCAAAGATTTAATTGACGCTGGATTTGGGCCTGCTAACTTTAGATAACTGATCTTTGACAATCACGACAGGGTAGCAATATATAACCTTGTCAGACTCAATCATTCTCCTGTTGGTGTGTAAATGATTGAATTCTCCGAGGCGAGCAAAGTTGCAAGCAGCTACGACCCTTGGTTAGTTACACAGGATATGGACGTTGTGCTTGGCTCCATGCCGAGCTACGTTAAGCGATGGAACAAACTCCGGAACAAAATCCATCAACCACCAAAATCCGAGTAGTTGTTGAAACACTTCGAGAGTTTTAGTATAATAGTCATAAGCTCAACACATATATTGCGGGATACAATTCTGGGAATTGGGGGGTCTCATAAGCCTCTTTAGGTGGGTTCGATTCCCACTCCCGCTACCAATTTTACACACTCGAGCTCAGGTAACTGTGGTGCGAACCCTTACCGGTAGTTTCGAGTCGCTGGCTGCGTGGTGGAATGGCAGACACAGCAGACTTAAAATCTGCTGCCTTAACAGGCGTGAGGGTTCGAATCCCTCCGCAGCTACCAATAAAATGGAAATATTAGTTAATGTACTGTTGTGGTTAATTTTTTGTGTACTTATAATAAAAGTAGCTCAAGACGGTAGAAAGCCCTAGAAGTCTCTGGGAGCTTCGATTGTGGTTAGTTTGATCCTTTTTTTAGCTCTTGGGACCCCCCCGGCTACCCCCCAAGTTCTTTGCTTTGTTATGCGGGTATAATACCATGTGAATCAGAAGTCCTGTGCCCTTCTACCAAGAATAGTTCAGGAATTTCCTTCGGATCCACACTTAAAACTAACCCATAACAAGAAAGACATATATATGTTACTCAAATTGATCGGAGCTGGTGCCATTGCTGGTGCCGTTGCTGCAGCTACAAACAGGGGAATCGACTTTGTGGTGGAGGCGGTTGAAAACCGTTTCTTCGCAGAGTCTACAAAGCCCCAACAAACAGCCAAGGCAAAGCCTGTAAAGGCTCCCACAAAAGCAAAGCGTAAGACTGTAAAAAAAACGCTTTGTGGTTAACTTCTGTTGGTGGTAGGGGGTAAAACGTGTCCCTTCTGCTCTACGGAGCGGGAGGGACACATCCCTTTTTTTAAACTATGGAAAACATCATTGTTAATTTTCTAAACGAACCCTGCTCAGTCAGGTTTCATAGATACGCAAACAGAACAACAGCCATACAGCTCACATGCAGAAACGGTGAGCCTATGACAATTGCCACAGCTAACCTACCAGAGATAAACACCGAGCCTGAGTATGTGGTCGTGAAAGATTATAGTGAAAACGAAGGAGTAGTGGAAGCACTGGAGGCTGCTGGAGTGGTGGAAAAAGTAGATCTCTATCTGCTTCCGCCGTTCGCGAGTCGTGTATGGCTTTGCCGCCTCCTGAAATATCCGGCTGGTTGGCTGGAATAAAATATTGTAGCACTTTTCCACAAGAAAGTGCTGCATTTTTTTAGCTCTTGGGACCCCCACCTACCCCCCACAAGGCAACCCTAAAATTCAGGGTATAACCCTATGAACCGGGGGTGTTTTTCGCCCCCACAACCCAAAACCAATAAATCAATGAAAACTGCAATAATTATATTGTTCGTGAGTCTGGCCACAGCATACGCCGGACTCACATTCAAGTATCGCTGTGGCTGGTGTGGTCTCACAGTCACAAGCAACATGGCGGTGCGAACCGTTTGTCCCAACGATGGTCGAATAATGTATGCGCTTCCAGGAGATCCTAGAAAGCCGTGAATACTGAACACAGAAAAACCCCGTATTGGACAGACCATTGTGGGCACAAACCAGAAGATTATGTAGGAAGCGCTGAATATATGGAGAGCACAGGCGAACTCGCAAAAATCGACGTGTATCTCTATCCAGACAATGTTTACCGTCAAGGTGTGTGCATTCGGGTGTCTGACGAACCCTCGGACTACATCTCGCCAGGTGGTCTTTTGGACTTCCTGCGTGTGGCGGGTGGCAATTATGGAGCATACAATGCAGCCTACGAAGTATTAACCCGATTTGCCCGGATAACGGCAACAATTATGAAAGATGACAGCAGCTCAAACGTTTAAAAAAGTTCAAGGAGAATTAAAAGAATTAGGTATATTCCACGGATTACTGGATACGGTGGATCTCAGAGTCACAAAAATACCTGCATGGGCCATATCTGCTCGCGGGTGGTTCTATGATGTGGGTGTGGGTACCTTTCCCAGACTATTAGGCTGGCGTGAGGGTGTTATCTATCTCCCATACAACATGGAATGGCAACGGGATCTGCTCCCGGTTATCCGGCATGAATTTGCTCATGCTTGGGCCTGGAGCAACCCCAGCTTTCTAAAAAGAGCTTGGTTTAGAAAGGCTTTTGGTCGGAGTTATTTTGGCGATAAGTGGCCACGGCTCAGCTTGAGGTGTTTCGAAGCCAGCAAATACTGGCTATCGCATGCCTCGGCTTATGCCACCACTTCACCTGCCGAGGACTTCGCCGAGACCTTTGAAACCTATATGAGATGGAGAAACACATTAGATAGGTTCAGTATGAGACCTACATTCTATCGAAAACTTCGAGCAGTAGAAACAGCCGTGAAAACGCAAAGAAAAGAATTATTACATGGATAAAATCGAACACAACGACGATTGGCGCATACGTTTTCGAGAGGTTGCAATAAAAATAGAAGCGCGTATCGAAGCATTGGAAAGGTCGAGAAAGGAGTGGAAAACATGGGCTTTGCGTTTTTGCAAAATGACCCAATCTCCGCCTTACACCCCCGAAGACGCCGTGAAAACAATCATGCTCATGGAGGAGTTTGAATTGTTTCGCGAGGAAGACGACACCAAACCCACACAATATTGGCGACCCATCGAGGCATTTAATGGTGAGATGTTCAGCATCATGACCAACGGAATACCCGAAGGAACCGAGATAGTAAAGTATAAGGGAGAGGTTCCCGCATGGGCTCGTTGGTGGATGCCGCTCCCTACCACACCAAGATGAGCAATCCTTATCTTGTGGCATGGGAACGCGATCAAAAATACTGGGATGGAGATCTAGAGGCGGCTATGCGTATGTTTACTCGCAGGAGGGACATGGTTCAGGAATATGCCTGGGCCATACCTAACGAAGAAGCTATTCAAACCATAGCCGAGCTCGGAAGCGTTGTGGAATTAGGTGCAGGTTCAGGTTACTGGGCTCACTTAATCCAGAACGCAGGAGCAAAAATCGAGCCTTGGGACATATATCCCCCAGGCAAGAACAAATACAACTTCAAGCAACCATGGATGCATGTGCATGAGGGCGGTGTGGAAATTTTAGAAACTTCCCAAGCTCAAGCATTATTGCTCTCATGGCCTTGTTACCTCTCGGACTTTGCCCACAGAGCCATACAAACTTTTCGAGGTGTGTGGTTGGCTTATGTGGGTGAAAGCCAAGGCGGTTGCTGTGCAAATGACGAGTTCTTCCAGGAATTAGACCTGGAATGGACGTTAGAAAAAACAATAAATATCCCACAATGGCCCGGCATACACGACCGGTTCGAACTGTGGAAAAGAAAGGAAAAATGGATAACACAACAAAAAAACAATACGCTGACGACCCGGAAGGGTATTGGCAGCTAAAAAAAGACAAAGAAGAACAAGCTACCCAGGATTTCAATAGCTGGTGGGAACGCACTCACCCAAATGAGGTACCTGGTGGAAACACAGTGAGCTATTTACCAAAGGAATAACATGAGTGCTGTGGAAAAAGAGTATCAAACATGCCTCCCACCAGAGGCATATATGCGTATTTGCAACAAAGTAGGAAATCAGGGAACACCAAGATTTAAATCCTCGGTGTATCCCAACCCAAAACCCAAACCAACAAAAAATGAAAAAGAAACAACAAATAGAAGAAGCCCTATTGAAACGCCAAAATGAAGCGTTAGCTCTGGGGAAAAACACAGCTAAAACCCTGCTGGAACACTTGAAAACCAGCAGTTTCACGGAGTTTATGGACAAAGCTCCAAAAATCGTGGAAAACTCAGTCAGGGAGCAATTGCGAAGGGGCCAAACCATAGAGGTCTAACAACTAAACCCAATAAAAAATGAAAACTGAATTAATTCAGCTTGGAAATACCTACGATACCCATGGAGCAATCTTAACCAAAGGCGTGGAGCTTTTTCGGTTTGAAACATTCGGAGAAACCCGGGTGTTTTTAGCTGTTCCTGTGGAGGGAATGTTGTATTGCGCTTGGGCCACCGAAATGCAGGCTCCTGAGTTCGAGGA
>Ga0209990_10001982_pt1 | contig 16594 bp, 9 predicted proteins | sample NOAtaG_6_FD_187304 | JGI IMG/M metagenome (GOLD analysis project Ga0209990, IMG submission 187304) | Freshwater lake microbial communities from Lake Erie, under a cyanobacterial bloom - NOAA_Erie_Diel5S_2200h metaG (SPAdes) (version 2) | ecosystem: Environmental > Aquatic > Freshwater > Lake ...
GTCGGTGCGGCCATCGCGCTGTTCATCGCGTATTCGAACGCCGAGGAGCAGCGGCACATCGCCGACATCGAGCGCATCCGCGCCGAGGCCGAGCGCGAGCGGTCCGAGCGCGCCTACCTGCGGTTCCGCAGCGCGCTCGAATCGGCGAATCCCGAGGAAGGGCCGGCGCTCAGCACGATGAATGTGCGCGACTTCCTCGAAGTGGTCGAGGATCGGGTGCGGCGGGAGATGGAGGACGAGCCCGTGGCGCTTGCCCAGATGCTGCAGACCCTCGGCATGATCCAGCTTGGCTTCGAGGAGCCCGAGAGGTCGCGCGACGCGATCCGGACCGCCCACGAACTCATCTCGGCCGCGCACGCGGAAGGCCGCGTGAGCGACGAGGAGCGGGCGATCGCGGCGATCGGACTTGCGAAGCAGTTCTTCGCCGACGGCGACCTCTCGCGATCCGAGGCCGAGTACCGCCAGGCGCTCGCGCTCCTCGAGAAGGCGTCCGATGTGGACGCCGTGCTGCCCGTCGACACGATGCGGCACCTCGCGACGGTGCTCCGAAGGCGGGGGAAGATCGCCGAGGCAAGCGATCTGCTCGAGAAGGCCCGCGCGCGGGCGGCGACCCTTCCGAGTTCGAACGACGCCTACATCGTGCGCGCGGGAATCCTCAACGGACGCGGCGTCCTCGCCGCCGAGCAGCAGGACTATCCGCGGGCGATCGAGGCGTTCCGAGAGGCGCTCGAGGTGCTCTCGATGTTCGTGCCCGAGAACGACTACCGGCGCGGACGAACGCTCTCGAGCCTCGCGAACGCGGAGTTCAGGCTTGGGCTGCTGATGCAGGCCGAGCGAAATGCGGCCGAGGCCGTACGGATCCTCACCGACCGCAAGGGTGCGGATGCGGACTGGACGCGCGAAGCGTCCTCGCTGCTCGAAGCGATCCGCGCGGCGATGCCGCCGGATGTCGGGTAAGACTTCCGAACGTAGGACTTCCGAACGGAGGACTTCCGAACGTAGGACTTCCAAACGAGGAGCGACGGATCAGCGACGGCGACGGCGCGATGCAAGCGCCCCGAGGCCGAGGAGCGCAAGCGCGCCCGGCGTCGGGATCATGCCGCCCGAGACCGACTGCAGACGGATCGTGTACTGGCCGACGGCGCCGCCATCGGTCCAGTTGTCGAGGAACACCTCGTTGCCGTTCACGGTCGCGCCGGGCGTGCTGAGGTCGTTCCAGATTGCCTGCCCCTGGTCGCCGAAGGCATACGAACCCGCGCCTGCGATCGCGAGGTAGTAGACGCCTCTCTGGAGGAGCACGGTGTTGCTGTCGGGGTTCTCGTTCTCGCCGATGCGGGAGCCGAAGTTGCCCAGCGCGGCGTTGTCGTTACCCTTGAGCGCCGCGGCGCGCACATTGTTGCCGTTGCCGCCCTTGCGGCGGAACAGGAACAGCTGGGTGTCGAAGTTCGCGAAGCCGCCAAGGTCGCCGCCCGCGGTCGAGATGGTCAGCACGGTCGTGCTTCCGATCTCGATCTCGTACATGTCGACGAAGTCGCCGCCGGCGAGGCCGTAGCCCGACAGGCGTCCGGTGATGCTCAGGATCGGAGTCGCTCCAGCCGTGATCCGCTGGGCGGTCATGGCGGTCTGGTCGGCGTCTTGGTCGAGATCGAGATCCCAATCGGGGCCTGCGAGGCTGGTGCTCGCGCAAAGCGCGATCGCTGCCCCTCCGACGAACGCTCGAACTGCACGGCTCGTCACACGCTGATCAGGAAACATCGAACTCATTGCCATTCCTCTCTGGATTGTGTCCGCACGACGGTCGATGCGCGGGTGCTGAGGCGACCGTCAGGCGGGATGGGGTGCAGCGCGTCGGCTCCGACCGTCGATGCTGCGCGAGATGCGTGGGCGGACTCCGAGGGCTCGAAGATACGCCCACAGGCGGTCATTCGCAGCAGGGGGACCGCTTCTAGCAGGAGGATTGCGGAATGTGGAGGATTCACCCCACGGATGCCTCCGCGCGGTGGTCCGGGGTTCCGTAGTATCCGAACCCCTATGTCCGAGGCCGCTGGATCCATCCGCAACGAGCGCCCATCCGTCGGCCCCGACCCGATCGTCGGAATCGACCTCGGGACCACGAACTCGCTGGTGGCGTACTGCTTCGAGTCGGGGCCGCGCGTGCTCGGAGGCGGTGCCGACGGCGCGATCGTGCCTTCGGTGGTGCGGTACGGGTCGGACGGGAGCGTGGTGGTGGGCGAGGCCGCGCGTCGCGGGCGGGCCGAGCATGGCGTCCGCACGGTGTCGAGCGCCAAGCGCCTGATGGGCCGTTCGGCCCGCGAGACCGCCGCCTTCGCCGCCGGCGGCTCCGCGCGGCTCGTGGAGGGCCCGCGGGGGCTCGCGGCGCTCGATGTTGGGGATCGGGTGGTGCTTCCCCAGGAGGTCGCTGCCGAGATCCTCAGGGAACTGCGGCGGGTGGCCGAGGCGGACCTCGGGACCGCCGTCCGCCGCGCGGTCATCACCGTTCCAGCCTACTTCGACGATGCGCAGCGCCAGGCGACCCGCGATGCCGCCCGCCTCGCGGGGCTCGACGCGGTCCGCGTCGTGAACGAGCCGACCGCGGCCAGCCTTGCCTACGGCCTCGGCCAGACCGGCCGGGGCGAGCGGATCGCGGTCTACGACCTCGGTGGTGGCACCTTCGATGTCACGATCCTCGACATCGTTCCGGGCGCGGGCGACGGTCTGGGCGCGGACTGCTTCCAGGTGCTCGCGACGGCGGGCGACACCGCCCTCGGCGGCGACGACATCGACCGCGCGGTCGCCGCGCACTGGATGGAGCGCGACCGCTTCGCAGCCGACGGCACCGACCGCGCCCTGCTCGTCGAGGCCGCGGAGCGTGCGAAGGTGGCGCTCGCCGACGCGACCGCGACCGCCGTCGAGGTTCGCCTCGGCGGGACACCGCGCAACCTTTCGCTGACGCGCGAGGAACTCGACCGCGTCGCCGAGCCGTTCGTCGCCCGCACGCTCGCCGCGTGCACGCGCGCCATGCGCGACGCGCAGACGAGCGCCGCCGAGATCGACCGCGTGGTGCTTGTGGGGGGCTCGACTCGGCTCGCCGAGGTGCGTGCGGCGGTCGCCCGCCACTTCGGCCGCGAGCCGTATCTCGCGCTCGACCCCGATCGCGTCGTCGCGCTGGGCGCAAGCGTCCAGGCCGCGATCGTGGCCGGGGGGAGGCGCGACCTCCTCCTCCTCGATGTCATTCCGCTCTCGCTCGGCATCGAGACCGTCGGCGGGGCGGTGGCGAAACTCATCATGCGCAACAGCCCGATCCCGGCGAAGGCGCACGAGCACTTCTCGACCTCGAGGGACGGGCAGACGAGCGTCCGCATCCATGTCGTCCAGGGCGAGCGCGAACTGACCGAGCACTGCCGTTCGCTCGGAACCTTCGATCTCCGCGGCATCCCGCCGATGCCGGCCGGCATCCCGCAGATCGAGGTCGCGTTCCTCGTCGACCAGAACGGCGTCCTGTCGGTCAAGGCGCTCGAGAAGCGCAGCGGCTGCGAGGCGTCGATCCAGGTGGTGCCGAGCTACGGGCTCACGACCGAGGAGGTCGACCGCATCGAGCGGGAGAGCGTCGAGCACGCGCGCGCCGACATGACGCTGCACCGCGTCATCGACCTCCGCGTGCACTCGGAACTCGATCTCAAGTGGATCGGGGAGGCGCTCGCCCGCGTGCGGACAGGCCTCGATGCCGGATATGTCGCGGAACTCGAGTCCGCGATGGACGGGGTGCGGAGCTTCTGCGAGCGCGCGGTGAACGACCCGCGTTCGGTCGAAGCGGACGCCTTCCACCAGGCGAAGCAGGCGCTCGATGTCCTCTCGATGAGGGTGCACGAGGCCGCGATCACCGACAGCCTGCGGGGAACGCGCGCCCCCGGCTGAGGCGGGCCGACGGGAAGCGCGTGGTACCATGCGGCGATGGACATGGACCGCACCACGACGGCGCTCCTGACGGGGCTTCTCGACCCCGCGAACGCCGCTGCGTGGGAACTGTTCGACCGCCGCTATCGCCCGATTCTCGTGGGTTTCGCCCGCAACTGCGGTCTGAAGGACAACGACGCCGCCGAGATCGCGCAGGCGACGATCGTGCGCTTCGTCGAGGAGTACCGCGAGGGGCGCTACGACCGCACGCGCGGCCGTCTCGGCGCGTGGCTCGTGACGATCGCGCGCTACCGCATGCTCGACATGCGCCGTCGCGCCGGCACCGCACGGGTCGAGCGCGGGGAGAGCGCGATGGTCGACCTCGACGACGAGAAGTCGGTGAGCGAGGTCTACGAGGCGGAGCGGCGGCGGGCCGTGCTTGCGTCGGCGCTCGATGAACTCAAGACGCGTTCGCGCACCGACCCGAAGACGGTAAAGGCGTTCGAGATGCTCGTCTACCACGGACTGTCGGTCGCGGTGGTGGCGCAGGAACTCGGTATGAGCGCGCACGATGTGTACCTCGCGAAGAGCCGCGTGGCCGCGAAACTGCGCGAGATCGTGCTGCGGCTCGAGCAGGAGTACGAGGAGGCGCCCGGCGACTGGGAGTCGACCGGCAAGCGGCCATCGGCGGGGCTCGGGGCTTGAGCGGACTGCCCGACGAGACGCAGGCGATGGAACTGCCGGCCGGATGCGGCAAGTTTCCGCGCGACACGCTCGAGCTCGCGGCGCTCGCGAGGACCGACCGCGGCGTTCCCGTCGACGAGCGGCTCGCGCCGCATCTCGTGATCTGCAAGCGCTGCAGCGACGCGGTCGACCGCTTCGCGGCCGACAACGCGTTTCTCGGCGAGTTCGCCAAGGTGCCGAACAAGAGCGGCCGCTCGGCATCGGGCGCCGGCGGCGCGGCGGGAATCACCGCGGGGAGCCCGGCGGAGGGCGACCTCATTCCCGGCTACCGCCTCGGCGACGAGATCCACCGCGGCGGACAGGGCGCCGTCTTCAAGGCCGAACAGCTGGCCACGCGCCGCGCCTGCGCCGTGAAGATGCTCCTCGGAGGGCGATTCGCCTCGGCGGTCCAGCGCATGCGGTTCGAGCGCGAGGTCGAGGTGGTGGCCGCCCTGCGGCATCCGTCGATCGTGACGCTCTACGAGAGCGGCATCTCGCGAAACGGCGAGCCGTGGTTCGCGATGGAACTCGTCGACGGCGAGCGGCTCGACGAGTATGTCCGGCGGCTGAAGCTCGACGCGCGCGCCGTGGCCGCGCTCCTGCAGCGCGTCGCCGATGCGATCGCCTACGCCCATCGCCGCGGCGTCATCCATCGCGACCTGAAGCCGGGCAACATCCTCGTCGACCGCGAGGGCGTGCCGCGCGTCCTCGACTTCGGGCTCGCGCGCGCCGACGCGCCCGGAGGCGGGGCGGACCCCGGTTCGGGCTCGACGATGGCGGGCGAGTTCCTCGGCACCTTCGCCTACGCGGCGCCCGAACAGCTTGCGGGCGATCCGGCCGCGATCGACTCGCGCTGCGACCTCTACGCGCTCGGCGTCGTCTTCTACGAGTGCCTGACGGGCAAGCGCCCGTTCGATGGAGCGAAGTCGATCGGCGAGCTCGTCATCCAGAAGACGATGCGGACCCCCGAGCGTCCGAGCGCGCTCGTGCCCGGCATCGACCGCGACTTCGATGTGATCGCGCTGCGCCTGCTGGCATCCGACCCGGCGCAGCGCTACGAGACGGCCGATGCACTCGCCGAGGACTTCGCGCGCGCGCTCGACGGCCGCCCGATCCTCGCGCGCGAGGACAGCCTCACCTATGTGGTGCGGCGCAACCTACGGAGGCACTGGATCGCGACGGCCGCGGGCGTGGCGGTGCTCGCCACGATCGTCGGCTCGGGCATCGCGCTTGCGGTGGCCTACGCGAACGCCGACCTCGCCCGCGCGCGCGCGGAGTCGCAGCTCGGCGCCGTGCTCGGCGCGCTCGAGCAGTCGAATCCCGAGACGGGGCGCGGCTCGAGCGACATGCTCGCGACCGAGTTCATCGGGTATGTCGAGGACTCGCTCGAGCAGGCGCTCGCGAAGGAGCCGACCGACCTCGCGAGGCTTCTTCTCACGATGGGCTTGATCCACCTCGGCTTCGAGAAGATCGATCAGGCGGTCGGGCCGATCGAGCGCTCGTACGCGCTCTACAAGGAGGCGTACGGCGCGGGCAAGATCGATGCGCTGCGGATGGCGGACGCCGCGTACGCGCTCGCGCGGTTGCGGTTTTTCCAGCCTTCGGGAGCATCGGGCGCCGTCGACTACGCGGCGTCGGAGTCGGCCTACCGCGAGGCGATCGCGCTGCGGGAGACCGTCACCGGAACGGCCGACCTCGTGACGGTCGACCTCATCCGCCAGCTGTCGATCACGGTCCGGCGCCAGAAGCGGCTCGACGAAGCGAAGGGGCTGCTCAACGAGGCGATCGCGCGCGCGTCGACGCTTCCGCCGTCGCCGCAGCGGTTGGAGTTCGACGCGGCCGCACGCAGCGCGCTCGGATTCATCGCGGGCGAGCTTGGGGATCACAGGCTCGCGCTTGACGAGTTCGTCGCGGCCAACGCGATCCTCGAGAAGGTCGTCGCGCCAAACGACTTCCGCGTGGGCACCAGCCTCCGCAACATCGCGCGCGCGAAGCTCGCGCTCGGAGACCCGGAATCCGCGCTCGACGACGCGCAGCGGTCGGTCGAGATCCTGCGCGAACGCAAGGGCGCCACCGCGCCCGCGACGAAGTCGTCGGAAGCGCTCGTCGAGGAGATCAGGCAGGCGCTGGCGAATCGCCCCGGGCAGACCTTGCCCGAGGCTCCGAGGTGACTCGCGCGATCGGATCAGCGTCGGCGTCGGCTTGAGAGACCGGCGAGACCAAGCAGCGCCAGTGCGCCCGGCGCGGGCACGCCCGACACGCCGGTCAGGCGGATCTCGTACTGGCCGACATCGGGGCTCGGGGTGCCGCCCCAGATCTGGAACGGCGCCAGGCCGCCGAAACTCCGAAGGCCCGGAACATTCAGCCCCGGCCAGATCGGCTCCTGGTTCTGGCCGATCGCAACCACATTCTTGTTCGTGATCGCAATGAAGTAGAGCCCGGTCTCCGTGATCGTGAACTGCGAGCCGTCGTTGGCGGAGTTGTTGAGGAACGCGCCCGTGTTCTCTTCCGATGCGTCGTTGTTCGCGAAGATGCCCTGCGCGAGGAAGCCGCCGGTCTGGCCCTGCTGCGCGCGGAAGAGGAAGAGCTGGCTGTCGAACTGGGCGCCGCCACCGAACTGGCCGCCGGCGGTCGAGATCAGCAGGCTCGTCGGGCTGGTGATCCTGACGAGGTACATGTCGATGAAGTCGCTGCCGCCCTGGAAGGCGGTGCCCGTCAGCTGACCCTTGATCATCTGCACGCTGCCGTCGGTGGTGACGACCTGCGCGGTGCCCGGGGTCTGCTTGGCATCCTCCTCGAGATCGCCTTCCCAGATTGGTCCCGCGAGCGCGGTCGAGCTTGCGAGCGCGGCGAGCGAAGCCGAAACAACGAGTGCGTCCTTGGACAGACGGTTTGCCGAGATCATTCTGGGAGTCCGAAATGAGGAACAGCGTGGTGCGCGACAGCGCAGCACAGGGGAGGAAACAGGACTCGCGGCGAGGTGCGCCGCAGAGATCTGACTATGGCACGGGTTGACTCCGAGGCACGGGCGGCGCTGGGAATTTGTCACAAACCGCGGCACCTTGGCGGGGGGAATTGGCTTTCCCGGCGGCACGCGGGCTTGGAAGCGGCCGGGGCCGACCCTGCGGTCGGCCCCGGCCGTCGGTGGAAGGACTGAGAACTGGGACAATCAGCCGCGACGGCGGCGACCGGCGCGGATTCCCGCGAGGGAGAGGAGTGCAAGGGCTCCCGGGGCGGGGATGCCGGAGACGCCCGTGAGGCGGATCGAGTACGAGCCGCCGCTCGCCGTCGGGTCTCCCGCGACCGCGTCGAACGCCTGCGCGCCGCCGAAAGCGATCGTGCCCGCCGAGTCGAGGCCCTGCCAGAGCGCACTGCCGGACGCGGACTGCGGCGTGAGGCCGGCGGTCGTGATCATGATGTAGTAGAGCCCGCTCTCGGTGATGGAGAAGCCCGAACCGTCGTTGGCAGCGCTTCCGATGAAGGAGCCGTTCGCCCCGTCGTCGGCGTCGTTGTTCGCGAGGAGCGCCTCGGCCGAGTAGGTGCCGTTTGCAGACTGGACGGCGCGGAAGAGGAACAGCGCGCTGTCGAAGGACGCGAAGCCGCCGCGATCGCCGCCCGCGGTCGAGATGGAGAGCGTGGTGGGCTGGGTGATCCGGACGAGATACATGTCGGCCGAGTCCGCGCCGCCAAGGAGGCTGCCCGGGCCGACGCTGCCGACGATCTGAAGGATGCTGCCGCCGGAGACGATCTCCTGCGCGCCCAGCACGGACGCGCCTGCGTCCTCGGAGAGGTCGTCGTCCCAGATCGGGCCAGCGAACGCTGTGGAGCCGAGCGATGCGGCGGCGATGGCGGCGAGCAAGGTTGCGGGCGCAAGGCGCTTGGTCGAGTTGGTCGATTCGGTCTGCATGGCTGAGCGAACTCCTGAAGGGTTGGAAAGACGAGCGGACACGGGATCGCCGGCCGCTGCGCACGGGCGCGCGGGGCGTGACGGGACTCGGGGCCGCCGAGCCGAGCGCTTCTCGTGACGCGGGCGTCAGGGACGCAGCGTCAACGAGACAGCAGCACGGCACGAAGGCGTGGAAGCCAGCACTTCATGGGATGTCTTGCGTGGCGCTCGGCACGACGATGAGCGCACTTTGGGGTACAAATGGAAGGTAGCGCGGCTTTCCGAGCGGGCAAGGGAAAATCACCGCTCCTTCGCTGATTTGAGAGAGTTGAGGTTTCGCGAGGCGCGCTCGTCGAACGCGCGATCAACGAACCCGGCCGCGTGGATTGGATCGTCGTGTCTCTGCACGACTGTTGACGAAACCGACGGCGCGCGCCTTCGATCGGTCGGCCGCGCGCCGGTCGGCCGACATCCTCGCAGCGGTCGGTCGACGCCGCGCAGCGTGCGCGACCGCACAGATCCGCGGCGTTCCGCCGCCGGATCGCGGTTGCGGCGCGCAACTGCTGCCGCCATTCGCCGAATCCGCAGAAACGACGCCGCGTTTCCGCGGCGTGTTGGCGTATCATGTCACCTTCGCCCACGCGACCTTCGCACCATGCGCGGGCCGCACGGGAACTCTCGTTCCAAGCAAGTTGAAAGGACGGTCTCCGACTTCGATGTCACAGGTCACTCCTCCGCCTGCCGCCGCATCCGCGGCCTCCTCGCCAGCTCCCGCAACCAGCTACGCGCGCGTGCGGGCCGGCATCGATCCGTGGACCGTCGACGATGCGGCGGACCTGTACAACCTGCGGGGCTGGGGCAAGGGCTTCTTCGAGATCTCGAAGAACGGCCAGGTGATCGTGCGCCCGACGCGTACGCCCGGCCGCGAGGTGAACCTCTATGAAGTCGTGAAGGGCCTGCGCGAGCGCGGCCTGCGCACGCCGGTGCTGCTCCACTTCAGCGACCTTCTCCATCGCCGCCTGAAGGACCTCCACGAGGCCTTCGACATCGCGATCAAGGAGAACGGCTACAAGGGCAAGTACAACGCCGTCTACCCGATCAAGGTGAACCAGCAGCGACGCGTCGTGCAGGAGATCCGCGAGTACGGCGAGCAGTACGGCTTCGGCCTCGAGGTCGGCTCGAAGCCCGAGCTTCTCGCGGTGATGGGCCTCACGAGCGATTCGCCCGACCGCCTCATCATCTGCAACGGCTTCAAGGAAGACCGCTACATCGAGTTCGTCACGCTGGCTGCGAAGCTCGGCCGCACGATCATCCCCGTGATCGAGAACCTCGCGGAACTGCGGCTGATCGTGAAGTACGCCGACAAGTACCAGATCCGCCCGAAGATCGGCGTGCGCGTCAACCTCGCGACGCCGGGCGCGGGACGCTGGCGCCACAGCTCGGGCGTGAAGGCCAAGTTCGGCCTTTCGCTCACCGAGGTGATCGAGGTGCTCGAGTACCTCAAGAGCCGCGGCATGGAGGACTGCCTCCAGCTCCTGCACTGCCACATGGGCTCGCAGATCCACGACATCCGCCAGGTGAGTTCGGGCGTCAACGAGCTCGCGCGCATCTACACCGAGCTTGCCAAGATGGGCGCCGGCATGCGCTACCTCGATGTCGGCGGTGGCCTCGGCATCGACTACGACGGCAGCCAGACGAACTTCGAGTTCTCGACGAACTACACGCTGCAGGAGTACGCGGCGAATGTCGTCTACAAGATCATGTCGGTGTGCGACGAGGAGAATGTGCCGCACCCGACGATCGTGACCGAGTCCGGTCGCGCGATGGTGGCGCAGCAGAGCGTGCTCGTGTTCGATGTCCTCGGCGCGAACCGCCTCGACCGCTTCACGGTGCCGGCGTCGCTTGAGTCCGTTTCGAAGGACGAGCACGGCGAGGTGCCGCGCCCGATCGTCGACCTCTTCGAGGCGTATGGCTCGGTCACCGAGCGCCGTCTCCTCGAGTGCTACCACGACGCGCTGCAGTCGCGCGACGAGGCGATGAACCTCTTCTCGGTCGGCTACATGAGCCTCGAACACCGTGCGCTCGCCGAGCGGATGTTCTGGGCGACCTGCGCCAAGGTGCGGGACAAGGCGAAGGACATGCCGGTCGTGCCCGAGGAACTCCAGGACCTCGAGACGAACACGAGCGACACCTACTTCTGCAACCTGTCGATCTTCCAGTCGCTGCCCGACATCTGGGCGATCAACCAGCTGTTCCCGATCATGCCGATCCACCGGCTCGACGAGCGCCCCACGCGCAAGGCGACGATCGCGGACATGACCTGCGACTCCGACGGCAAGATCGACCGCTTCGTCGACGACCACGATGTGAAGAAGTGGGTCGAGCTCCACGACATCAAGGATGGCGACGAGTACTTCCTCGGCGCGTTCCTCGTGGGCGCGTACCAGGAGACGCTCGGCGACCTCCACAACCTCTTCGGCGACACCCATGTCGCGCACATCCGCCTCGACGACAACGGCAACTGGTGGATCGACGAGATCGTCGAGGGCGACAGCGTCCGCGAGGTGCTGCAGTATGTGCAGTACGATGTGAACCGGCTCGGCCAGGCGATCCGCCACGAGTGCGAGCGCGCGGTGCGCGACAAGCACATGTCGGTCGCCGAGTCGAACGCGCTCGTGCGCAACTACGAGGGTGGCCTTGCGGGGTACACCTATCTCGAGACGGAGAACGGCGCCGCGATGTAAGGAATTTCGAGTGCTCGCAAACGGCGGTGCGCTGAGGCTTCGGCCGGGCGCACCGCCGTTGTCTTTGGGGTCGCGGCTGCGGCCGCTCCCTTTGGCGATCGGACAGCAACGGATGCCCGTGGTTTGAGCGGTCGCGGCTGCCGGCAATCTCTTCTGCGGTTCGGCGGCGCCGGATGGCCCGCTGTCCGGCAGCACCAACGCAACCCGCCGCGTTACGCTTCGTGCATGCAGGACTGGCGCGATGTCTCGGTGTGGCAACGGCTGGCGGCCGAGGGCGACGCGCTTCTCGCGGCGGCCGACGCCGCGCTGGCGCCCGGCGACGCGGTGGCGACGCCGGCGGCGATCGCCCGCCTGCGCAAGACGCATGACGCTGCGATGGTCGCAGCCGCGTTCGAGCTCGTCGCAGCCCGGCGGAGGGCGCGTGCGAAGTTCGCGAACGCGGCCGGACTCTGGTGCGATGTCGCCGGCGTCGAGCAGGCTTCCGACGAGCGAGTCGCCGCGTGGAAGGCCGCGAGGATGCGCGAGACGCTCGGCGCGGGCGCGGCGATCGCCGATCTCTGCTCGGGCATCGGTGGCGACGCGATGGCGCTCGCGGCGGCGGGGCTCTCGGTGACGGCCGTCGATCTCGATCCGCGCCGCGCGTGGATGACCTTGCGCAATGCCGGCTGCGCGGTCGAGAGCGTCGACGCCGAGAGCGTGACGCTCGCCGGCGCCGCGATCCATGCCGACCCGGCGCGCCGCGACGAGGCGGGCGGGGCCCGCTCGTGGAGTCTCGACGATCACAGGCCGGGGCGCGCGTGGATCGAGCGTGCCCTGCGCGAGCCACGCGCGGCGGCCATCAAGTTCTCGCCCGGGGTCGATCGCCGCGCGTTCGGCGACGCTCCGATCGAGTGGGAGTGGATCGAGTCGGACGGAGCGCTTGTCCAGGCCGTTGCGTGGAGCGGCGCATATGCGCGATCGCCGCGCGCCACGCGCGCCACGCGTCTCTCGCGCGCCGGAGCCGCCGTCACGATCGGCGGACTCCCCGACGATGCGCGCGCCGACCGGATCGGCGTCGATCCTCGGCTCGCGGCCGGAATGCTCGTGTCGGAGCCGACGGCGGCGCTCGAGCGCGCGCAGCTGCTCACGGAGGCGGCCGCAGGCACAGGTGCGCGCGAACTCGCACGATCGCTCGGGTTGCTCGCGAGCAGCGCGCCGCTCGACCAGCGCTGGTTCGAATCGTTCGCGTTCGTCGCCGAGTGCGGCGCCGACCCCGCATCGATCGCGCGGGCCCTCGCGGACCACGGACTCGTCGCGCGGAGCGTGCGCGTGCGCGGCCGCGCGATCGACGCCGATGCGACGACGCGCGCGATCGCCGCGAAGAGTCACGGCGACGCCGTGGTCTTCGCATGGCGCGAAGGCGCCGGCGTCCGTGCGATCCTGACGCGCGTCACTTCTTGACGGGCGCGCCTGGCTTCTTCAGCGTGTCGAGCCGCTCGAGTCGCGCCTCGGGAACGATGCCGCTCTTGACCGACTGCTCGAGGATGTCTTCGTTGATGGAGCCCCCATCCTTCGGACTTTCCTTCGAGCCTTCCTTCGAGCCATCATCGAGCGAACCGCAGCCGCAGAACGCCTGCGCGAGCTTCACGCAGGTGGTGTCCCACTCGGTGATGCAGCAGGTCTCGTCGAACGAGCAGACCAGCGCACAGCACTTGGCGTTGTTGCAGAACGGCGTGTCGTGCTCGTTGCAGCAGCTGCCAGCGTCGGGATCGCCGCAGCTCAGGCCGCCGCCGCAGAGCGTGTCGCACTCGGCGTTGGCGATCGCTGCGCAGATCGCATCCCAGACGACCTCGCAGCAGGTCTGGTCGATGGCGCACACCGTATTGCAGCAATCGAGGTCGCTGCAGTTGGCGTTGTTGTGCGGGAGGCAGCAGTTTCCTGCTTCGGGCGTGCCGCAGAGCGGATCCGGGCAGGCCGTTCCGCAGGCGGGCGTGATGTTCGCCGTCGCGGCGCAGAACTCGTCCCAACGCACATCGCAGCAGAAGATGTCGACGAGACAGACCGCTTCGCAGCAGGCGAGGTCGTTGCACCACGGCGTGTCGCGCGGGGTGCAGCAGTCGCCCGAGCAAAGCCCGCCGCAACCGGCCTGGTAGCGCTCGCAGCCGGCGGTCGTGTAGATCTTCTCGACGCAGGTCTGGTCCCATTCGGCCTCGCAGCAGAAGGGATCGATGTCGCACACGGCGTCGCAGCAATCCTCGTCCGAGCAGGAAGGGCTCGGGTGGGCGATGTTGCATCCCGGGATGCCGAAGTCGCCGCACTGCGGGACATCGTCCTGGCAGAGCTTGCGGGCCTGCTCGGCGCAGGCCTCGGTCCACGCGATACTGCAGCAGCCCTCGAACTCCTCGAGCGCGCAGACCGCCTCGCAGCAGGCGGCGTTGCTGCAGCCGCGGGTGTCGTGCGAGTTGAAGCAGTTGCCGGAGACCGGCAGCCCGCATCCGCCTTCGCAGGTCACGCGGGCGGCCGCCACGCACGACGAATCCCAACGGACATCGCAGCAGTACGGCTCGAAGCGGCAGACCGCCTCGCAGCACGACGCATCGTTGCAGTACGGCGTGGTCTTCGAGGTGAAGCAGTCGCCGGCGCAGTTGTTTCCGCAGTCAGGGAATCCGCAGCAGGTCTGGCGCGCGATCGCGGCGCAGCCCGCATCCCACACCACGGTGCAGCAGGTCGGGTCGATGTTGCAGACGCCCGAGCAGCAGACCTCGTCTTCGCAGCCCGCGGTCTCGCTGCGCGCCTCGAAGCAGCTGCCCTCGCAGGGGCAACGCCAGGTGTCGAGCGGCGAGCAGAGCGTCCGCGCGGCAGAGGCGCAGGCCGAGCTCCAGGTCTCCTCGCAGCAGAGCGGGTCAGCGGCGCAGACGATGGTGCAGCAGGTCGCGTCGCGGCAGCCGGGATTCGCGTGCGCGCTTCCGCACTCGCCCTGGCCCGGGCAGGTCGCGAAGCCGACGCAGACGGCCTTCGCCTTGTCGACGCAGTTCTCGTTCCAGCCGAAGCTGCAGCAGATCGGGTCGACCGCGCAGACCGCCTCGCAGCAGGCCTGGTCGGAGCAGCCCGGTCCGTGCACCTCGAGCGGCGAGCCGGAAGAGGGGCAGTTCGGGAAGCTGATGTCGCAGCTGATCGACGCTCCGACGGCGCAGGTCTCGTCCCACGCGCGCGAGCAGCAGGTCGGGTCGACCGCGCAGATCAGCGCGCAGCACTCCTCGTCCTCGCAGTTGGGCACGAAGCTCGGCACCGAGCACGGACGCGTGCGCGGATCGCCGCAACTGACGGTGCTGTCGAGGCAGATGGTTCCTGCGTTGAGCACGCAGAAGAGATCCCACTCGACCGCGCAGCAGGTCGGATCGATCGCGCACACATCGTTGCAGCATTCCGCGTCGAGGCACGAGGGCGTGCCGTGCGGGAAGAAGCAGCTTCCCGCCTCGACATCGCCGCAGCCGTTGCACGCGGCCACCGCGCGCAGCGCGCAGTCGGCATCCCAGGTCACATCGCAGCAGGTCGGGTCGAAGGTGCAGACCGCCGCGCAGCAGGCGGCATCCGAGCAGCCCGGGCCGTCGTGCTTGACGAAGCAGCTGCCGGTCGCTTCCGAGCAGGTGAGGTTGATGTCGGGGTTCAGGCTCAGCGCGCAGTTCGAGACCGCGAGCTGCGTGCAGGTGTAGTCCCAGCTGACATTGCAGCAGAACGGGTCGACCGAGCAGACCTTGTCGCAGCAGATGAAGTCGTTGCAGCCCGGGGTGATGTGCACGGCCTTGCAGGAGAGGTTCTGCCCGGGGATCGGGCCGTTGTCGCCGCAGCGGCACTTCGGGAGGTTGCAGAGGCTTCCCGGCGCGGTCGCGAGATCGGCGCACACGGTGTCCCAGCGCGTCGAGCAGCAGAACGGATCGAAGGCGCAGACGGCTTCGCAGCACTGGCGGTCGTCGCAGTACGGGCCTTCGTGCTGGTAGCAGCAGCTGCCCGCGCGCGGGTTGCCGCAGGTGAAGCAGTACTGCGCGGCCCAGTCGACGCAGGTCTGGTCCCAGGTGACCGTGCAGCAGTTCGGGTCGATCGAGCAGACCTGCTCGCAGCAGGCCTGATCGGCGCAGTTGGGGTTCTCATGGACGCCGAGGCAGCTGCCGGTGGCGGGCTCGCCGCACTCGTCGGTCAGCGAGATGGCGAGATTGACGCAATCCTTGTCCCACGCGGTGTCGCAGCACTGCGGATCGATCGCACAGACGGCCTCGCAGATCGTGCCGGTGCTGCACGACGGCGTCGGATGCGCAACGAAGCAGCTTTCCTTCACGCTGCCGCAATCCGAGCAGAACTTGGTCGCAAGCTGCACGCAGATCTCGTCCCAGGCGACTTCGCAGCAGGACGGCTCGATCGCGCAGACGAGCGTGCAGCACGACGCGTTGCTGCAGCCAGGGGCGAGCAGGTTCGCGGTGAAGCAGTCGTTGGTGGAGTTGGCGCAGCCCTGCGCCGAGGCGCTGCGGGCTGTGGCGACGATCGCACAGAGGAAGACGAACGCGCGTGCCGCGGCGAGGCCGTGGCCGACGAGAGTGTGGCTGGCGAGAGTATGGCCAGCGAGAGCGTGGCGAAGGGATCGGAGAATGCGCATGGGAGCGGGGGTGTCGTTGGGTGGTCGGAATCGCATCGTCACGGATTGATGGTGACGCGCGTCATGCCGCGGTTGAGGCCGGCGGAATCGTTGAACGGTGCGCCGACGAGCCCGAAGCTCGTGACCGAGGAAGTCGAGTAGCCGAACTCGTCGCCGCTGGCGGGCGAGAAGGCGGTGCGGGAGGTCGCGGAGAAGGTGCCGGTCGTGCCGAAGGTGCGGCTCACGACATACACCTTGCCTGCGTCGAGGCGCGTCGCGGAGCCGACGGCGACATCGGCCTTCGGGGCGCCGACGGTGACGACCCACGCCGTGCCGCTTGCCGAGAGCGCGACGGAGACGCTCGAGCCGAACGCGTCGCCAGGCTGCGCATCGGCGGGTTGGAACGAGCCGCGGAAACTCCACGCCGTCGTTCCGCCCGTGCCCGTTGCGCGCTCCCACAGGTAGATGCGCCCGCGACCGTCGTCATCGCCCGGGGCGCCGACGACGGCAACCGCCGTCGGTGCGGTGACGGGCGTCGTGGTACGCGTGGCGATCGCGACGGAGGTGCCGAAGCGGTCGCCTTCGAGGAGCGTGACGCCCTGCGGATTCAGCGTGAGCGGTGCGGCCCAGGTGCCGAAGCTCGAGCTCGAGACGGGACGCTCGTAGACATACGCCGCACCCTTGTCTTCGGAACGGCCCGGGGCGCCCGCGATGAACACCACGCGGGCGTTGCCGGTCGTT
>Ga0209990_10001984_pt1 | contig 16573 bp, 14 predicted proteins | sample NOAtaG_6_FD_187304 | JGI IMG/M metagenome (GOLD analysis project Ga0209990, IMG submission 187304) | Freshwater lake microbial communities from Lake Erie, under a cyanobacterial bloom - NOAA_Erie_Diel5S_2200h metaG (SPAdes) (version 2) | ecosystem: Environmental > Aquatic > Freshwater > Lake ...
GCTGGGTCGACCGCATCATCGATCCGAAGGAGACGCGCGCGGAACTCGAGCTTGCGCTCGCGGTGGCCGCGCAAGCGCCTGCGCAGCAGAGCGGCGTCTACCGTACGGGCGTGCTGCAGACCTGAGCGCTTCGCCGGTCAGCGGCGGCGGCGTGTGCGCGCGAACGCGGCGAGCGCAAGCAACGCGCCAGCTGCGGGCGTCGGGATCGGCGTGAACTCGATCTCGAGGCGCGGCACGATGCCGCCGAACGCGGCGCTGTCGGCGCTGTCGAAGCGGCGCGCGGTGCCTGCGGCCGATTCGTCGCCGAGGATGAACCAGCCGAGATTGGCCGACGGATTCGCGAGGAAGGACTGCACATCGGCGACGAGGCCGGCGGAGGTCCAGGTCTGGAGGCCGGTCGTCGTCGTGAGGAGCGACGCGCTTGCGGACGCGAAGTCGCCGCCTGCGCTCTGCCAAAGGAGACCGCCGCCCGCGCCGTCCGCGCTCGAGTGAAGCCAGGTCGCGTCGCCTGCGAGCGTGGGTGCGCCGAGCGCTTCCGTACTCTCGGGGTCGCTCGCGCCTGCGGTCCAGGCTGTCAGCGCGCGGTGCACGGTCATCGTGCGGTTCCCGCCGTTTGCCTGCGTGAGATTGAGGATGAGGCGCACCGAGGTGATCGTCGCGTCCGACGGCACGAATGCGCCGAGGTCGAACGAGATCACGCTGCGGCGCGTGAGATTCTGGTTGGTCCTGCCCGCAAAGAGGTACTGGCCCGCGCCGTTTGCGATCGAGCCGTCGGAGGACTGGTAGAGCGTCGCGTCGCGCGAGGCGGAGATCGAGACGAAATCGCCGTGCGCGCTGGCCGCGACGGCGGAAATCACGAGGATGGCGACAGCGGTCCTTCTCAACGAGGATCCCTCCGTCCTGTAGGCTGACACGGTTCTCCCGGACGGCAAGCAGCACCTGAGAATCTGCATGAAATCACTCGTCATCGCCACATCGAATCCGCACAAGGTCGAGGAGATCGGCGCCGTTCTCGGACAACTCGGAATCGAGTGCCTGCCGCTTGGCGACGCCGGGATCCCGGAGCCCGAGGAGGATGGCGCGACCTTCGAGGACAACGCGCGCATCAAGGCGGTGGCGTACGCGAAGGCGCTCGGACGCACGGTGCTCGCAGACGACTCGGGCCTCGAGGTCGACGCGCTCGGCGGGGCGCCTGGCGTCCACAGCGCGTACTACGCGGGAAAGTTCGCGACGCGCGCCGAACGCGACCCCGCGAACAACGCGAAGCTCCTCAAGGCGCTCGAAGGCGTGCCCGACGCGCAGCGCACCGCGCGCTTCGTGTGCGTCCTCTGCATCGCGCGGCCCGACGGCACGATCCTCGCCGAATCGCGCGGCACCTTCGATGGCGTCATCGGCCACGCGCCGCGGGGCGCGAACGGCTTCGGATACGACCCGCTGCTGGTGCTACCTGATGGCCGCACGAGTGCGGAGTTGTCGAGCGAAGAGAAGAACGCGCGCAGCCACCGAGGGAACGCGCTGCGGCTTCTCGTGCCGAAGCTGCGGGGGTGAAGTGGTGCCGAGGGCGAAGCCCGAGCGCCGCGCGTGCGAGTCGACAGCCATTCGGGCTGACGACCAGGTCGGTTCTGTGCCCTACACGCTCTCGCGCATGATGCGGCGCAGGCCATCGTCGAGGCGGAAGTACTCGAGCCGCAGCCGCTCGCCGACCGAGCCGAGCACCGGCGCGCGGCCGGCGTGGCGGTCGATGCGGTCGAGCGCGTCGCGCACATCGTCGATGGTCGCGTGCTCGCGCCCGCGCTTCGCGGCGAGCATGCGTGTAAGCCACGCATGCTCGCGATGTTGAGCGCCAGCGCCTGCAGGCCGCGCGCCGAGCGGTGCCAACGGCTTCGGCTACGACCCCCTGCTTGTGTTGGAGGACGGGCGCACGAGCGCCGGGCTGGCGCGCGCGGAGAAATACGCACGAAGCCTATGCGGGAACGCGCGGCGGACGCTGGTGGAGTGTCTGCCGCGACGCGCCGAGTGACCTCGGATGCACGCGCCCACGGTCGAATCCGCGTTGCGCCGAGGGGCACGGCATCCGAGCTCCAGGGAATCGCGGATAGGAAACATCCAGTGAATAATTACAACATGAACAAGATTCTCTTGACAGGTTCGCGGGCGGAGATACCTTGTTTCTGGGACACGCGGTATGCGCCGGGTCTCGGGCTGAGGTTCTGAAGTCTGAAACGGATGGCAGAACGGCCTTTGGGTCAGAGGGTGACAGGCTCACTGGGTCATACGTTCTCACGCACGCTCACATCGAGAGCGTCAGCCACTTCGGAGCCCAGGCAATGTTCGAAGACGGTTGGTGAGGGGCGCGCCGCGGTGCATGCGCTGCGCGTCTGGAATGGATCATTTCTCTCTGCGGAGCACACGGAGCTCTTCGTGCAGCGCGGTGCCTTCAAGCCCGCTGTCCCCTTCGTGTCGACTGGCCTGTCAAAGCCCTCGGGCGGCAGGCGCTCCGAACGCGTGAACAACTCGAAGTCCGGGCGTGCGTGGCACGTCCAAGTCGGATCGGCAGGCGTCGCGGGATCGTGAGTCTTTCGAAGCACTTCGCCTTCGACTTGGATCCCATCGGTGGCGATCGCAGCAACGAATGGAGGACACGATGCTGCAGGGATACCATGAGCGGGCGAACACGGTTCCGGACCTGGATTCGGCGGTGGATCAGGCAGTCACAAGACTTCACACAGGGGCGAGCGCCGCAGGCGAGTCGACCATGCGGGAGGGCACGCAGATGACCATGGAGACTCATACGCTTTCCAGCACCCGGAGTGTCGCGCGACGATCGCACGGCGTGGTCGTGTGTGCGGCCTCGGCCCTGGCGTGGAGCATCGGTGGCGCGGCGCTTGCCGCGATCACGGTGCACCACGATCGCGCGTCGTGGATCGGCGCCGCTGGAGCGGGGCCGGTGACGACGATCCAGACCTCCACGGTTCCGCTCGGCCCGTGGCAGAACAACGAGCTGTGGCTCGAACAAGGGCTCTTGATGTGGGAGTCGTCCTTCTACACGTTCGGAGTCACGGCCGGCGGTCAAAATCCCAACGGCTACAACCTCGCCGAGACCTGGGGAGTGGATCCGACGACACCCGTTTTCAAGACCTGGACCGATCTTTCCGTCTTCCGCTTCCCCGAGGCGCGGACCTCGTTCGCGCTGGAGGCAGCGTCGGTGGGCACGCACTACATGATCGCGTACTACGCGGACGGCACCATGGGTCAATCGTTCGCCGCTCACTGGGTCGACTTCGCCTACGGCTCGAACTTCGTCGGCTTCACGACCGACAAGCCGTTTGAACGGATCGACATGTTCTGGGGCGACAACATCCCCGGCAACAACCACCGGACCTACATCCGCACCTTCGAGTTCGGCGCCGCGGTGCCGGCGCCGGGCGGGGCGATGGCGGTGCTGACCGGACTGCTCTCCGGCGCGCTGGGTTGCGGGCGCTCGCGTGAGCGCGTCCGTCGAAGTCGAGCCGCGCCCGTCACGCGCCCGCCCGCTCGATGCGTGTGCTGATCCTCGGGTCGTCCCGCGTCGATCGTCGCAGCGACGCCGGATGGTGGTCACTCCACCGGATCTGTCCGCAATCGAATCCTGTGGAGGCTCGCTGTCAGGCGCAACTTCGACTTGACGGGCTGCCAGCCGCGCACCGCGCGGGTCTGTAAGTGCCCGCTGCGAACCGACCTTCAGAACTCGGATCGGACAACTCGCCTCAGCCCATCGTCGAGGCGGAAGTACTCGAGCCGCAGCCGCTCGCCGACCGAGCCGAGCACCGGTGCGCGGCCGGCGTGGCGGTCGATGCGGCCGAGCGCGTCGCGCACATCGTCGATGGTCGCGTGCTCATGGCCGCGCTTCGCGGCGAGCATGCGCGCGAGCCACGCGACGCACGCGATGTTCAGGACCAGCGCCTGCAGGCCGCGCACGGCCGGCCATCCGTAGTAGCCCGCGCCCCACGCGCGGTTGCCGAGGATCGTGGCGCGTGCGTAGCGCGACAGCAGCTGGTCGATCGCGTCGCGGTCGGGGCTTTCGGAAAGCGCGGGAATGCGCGAAATCGCCGCGAAATCCGCGCCGTCGAGCAGCCCGCGCGCAACCGCCGGCACGCGGCCCTTGCCGCGCGTGAACGCGCGGCTCGCGAGGAGCTGCGCCAGCACCGTGCGCCAGCGGCCTTTCGCCTTCGCCTGGTTGACCTGCACATCCTCGAGGCGCGCGTAGACAGCCTGGCGAAGGAGGCGCAGCTGCTTCGGCAGCGCGCCCTCGAGCGGCAGGTGCTGGAGTTCATCGGGCAGCGCGGCGGTGAGGACCTGCACGAGCTCCTTGAAGCGGGTCGCACGCACTTCGGCGAGCTTCGCGCGGCCGAGATTCGCCGCGATCCACGCGAGTCCGTCGAAGCGGTCGCGCATCGTGAGGTCCTCGCGCGCGAGATGGCGGTCGATGAGCTGCGCGAGCGCGTCGAGCTCGCCTTCCTTCGCGCCCATCGCGTCGGCGAGCATCGCGGTGTAGGTCGCGAGGCGCGTCTCGGGCACGCCGCGGCTCATGCGGTCGATCTCGGAGAGATGGCTGCGCAGTTCCGCGCCCTTGTTCTCGCGCACGCTCTGGCAGGCGAAGCTGATGCCGACATGCGTCTTGCGGTCGTCGGGCACGAGGACGAACGGGAACAGCTGGCACGCGACCGGCTTCTCGGAGAAGCCGTAGTCCTTGTGGATCCGGCAGAGGCCGTCGTCCATCAGGAACACGCAGCCGCCATCCTCGCGCTGCCTGAGGTAGGTGACGCCGCGGAACTCGGTCGTGACCGGCATCCCGAGCTTCGTCTCCCAGTCCTGCGCGCGCAGCTTCTCGAGGTCGGCCGGACGCAGCTGCACCGTGAAGTCGCGGCAGCAGTTGCCGCAGCCGTGGCAGCTGTAGCGCTGCTCGCGCACGGGCAGCACGAGGATCGGCAGGGCGATGGGCTTCGGTTCGCTCACGGTTGCGACGAGGAGGGTAGGTTTGCCGCGGCGACGGCGTTTGGCGACTTCGCGGCGCGGCGGATCGCCCAGAGGCACCAGATCGATCCGAGGATTCCAAGCGGAATGGTGAGGATCGCCTCGCTCGCGCTCTCGAGCAGCGCAAGCTGCGAGGTCAGCATGTCGAGTTCCTTGGGGCTCGAGGTGCCCGTGATGATGTAGGGCGCGACGACGGTGACGAACGCCTCGCGCCACCCGATCCGGCCGAGCGGGTTGCCGGCGCCGAGGATCGCGACGCCAGCGAGGAGCGCGGCCTGTGCGGGGTTGAGCGAGACACCGACGATCTTGGCGGCCGCCCACATGCGAAGCGTCCACATCGCGACATCGACGGTGCGGAACGCGAGGCCGCCCGCGAGCGCACTTGGATCGTTGAGCGTGCGCTCCCCGCCCTTCAGGAAGCGGCTGAGGACGGGCCTGCGGCAAACGAAGATGGTGAGCGCGCTGCCCGCGACGATGCACGCGGCGTAGGTCGCGAACCACATCCAGTCGAGCGCGAGTTCGCTGCGGCCAGCGGGAATCTGGACGAGCCCCGCGGCGATCGCGGAGGCGAGCGTGCCGAGCGTCACGATCGCGACGCCCACGATCCACGCGGCGATATCGGTGCCCGGCATGCGCTCGACGCGCCAGTGGAAGACGCAGCGCAGGAAGAGCCCGAGGCGGACAGGCGCGTAGTTGAAGAGCGAGGCCATCAGGTTGACGGCCTGCATCTCGACGACGCTGAAGCGGCGGATCGGTCGCGCGATCGCCCAGAAGGTGTAGCCTGAGCACACGATCGAGCCGAGCGTCGACAGCATGAGCAGCGCGACGAGCGATCGGTCCGCGTTCCAGAGCTTGTTGAGGCCTTCGCCGCCCTCCGCGAACGCACGCTGGGCACACCAGGCCACGAGCGCGCAGCCGACGGCGAAACCCGCCACCTGCATCGCGAGCTTGAGCCGCGAGGGGCGCTTCGGCTGGTCGCTTGGGGCGGCTTCGCTCACGCGCGCGAGTGTACCGCGCGTGCAAGGCGCTTCGTGCGGCCACGCTCGCGCCACAGGACGACGAACACGCGGAAGCCGTCCTTCATGCGGATCTTCTTGCCTTCCTCGAAGCTGCGCGGCGCGTAGGAGACGGGCACCTCGCGGACGCGCAGCCCGTGCCGCGCGGCCGACGCCACGATCTGCGGCTCGATCCCGAATCGTTCTTCGTCGAGGTCGCCGATCACGCGGCGCATCGCTGGCACGGTGAAGAGCTTGAAGCAGCACTCCATGTCGTGCACCTTCAGGCCGGTGGTGATGTTGCTTGCGAGCGTGAGGAAGCCGTTCGCGAGCCGGTGCGCGAGGCGCTTGAGGCCCTTGGGCGGCGTCGCCCAGCGGTTTCCGAGGACGAGGTCGGCCTCGCCGGCAACGAGCGGCACGAGAAGCGCCTGGAAGTCGGCCGGGTCGTACTCGAGGTCGGCGTCCTGGATCAGGATCGCGTCGTCATCGGCCGCGTGCGTCAGGACATGCGCGAAGCCGGTGCGGATCGCGGCGCCTTTGCCTCGGTTCTTCGCATGCGCGAGCGCGGTCACCGGAAGCCGGGCCGCGATGTCGGCGATGGCGGCCTTCGTCGCGGCGTCGGAACCGTCGTCGATGAGCGTCGCACGCAACTGCCAGCCTGCGGGCATCGGCGCAGCCAGCACGCGCGCAACCGCCGCCGCCAGCGTCACAGGCTCGTTGTAGACGGGCATGACGACATGCAGCGTGGCCATCGAATCGGTCGCCGTCGATCAGCTCTGCTGCGGACCGCCGCCGATCGCCGTACGCATCTGCGTGTCGGCCATCACATTCTGCATGCGGTAGTAGTCCATCAGCCCGAGCTTGCCGGTGCGGAGGCTCTCTGCGACCGCCTTCGGCACATCGGCTTCCGAGAGCACGACGAGCGCGCGGTTCTTCTGCGCCTCGGCCTGGTACTCCGCCTCGAGTGCGACTGCCAGCGCGCGGCGCTGTTCGGCCTGCGCCTGGAAGCGCTTGGTGTCGGCTTCTGCCTGCGCGGCCTGCAGCTGCGCGCCGATGTTTTCGCCGACATCGACATCGGCGATGTCGATCGAGAGGATCTCGAACGCAGTGCCCGAGTCGAGGCCCTTCGCGAGCACGGTCTTCGAGATCTTGTCGGGGTTCTCAAGCACGCTCTTGTGGTCGAGCGCAGAGCCGATGGTCGAGATGATGCCTTCGCCGACGCGGGCGATGATGGTCTCCTCGGTCGCGCCACCGACGAGTCGGCCGATCGCGGTGCGCACGGTCACGCGCGCCTTCGCACGCAGCTGGATTCCGTCCTTCGCGACCGCGTCGATCGTGGTCTTTCCCGACTGGATGCTCGGGCAGTCGATCACCTTCGGGTTCACCGAGGTCTGGACGGCGTCGAGGATGTCGCGTCCCGCGAGGTCGATGCCGGTGGCGGCGTTCCACGGAAGTTCGATGCCTGCCTTGTCGGCCGCGATCATGGCCGCGACCACGCGGCTGACATTGCCGCGGGCGAGGTAGTGGGCTTCCATGAGGTCGGTGGGGATGTCGATGCCGGCCTTCTTGGCGGTGATGCGGTTGAGGACGACGACCTCGGGCGGCACCTTGCGGAGGCGCATCATGATGAGGTCGAGCATGGCGACCTTCGCGTCGCTGAAGAGCGCCTGCACATACAGCTTCAGCACGCCGAGCATGACGAAGAAGATGAAGAGGCCGACCAGTGCGAGGACGCCGAGGAGGATCCAGGTGATGACCTGGCCGGGAGTGACAGTCTGCGCGAGGATCTGAAGCATGGTTTCTTCCCTGAGATGAGGCGGCCCGACGCGGCCGCGGGGTCAGACTGTAGCAGGGGGTCCGCCGCGCTGCGGCCGCACCCGAACCTGGCCGTCGCGGACGGACACGACCTCGATGGGCGTGCCCGCGTCGACCAGGTCGCCTTCTGCGGTCGCGTCGATGCGACGCCCGCCGATGCGGACGAAGCCGCCGGGACGTAACGGGGTGATCGCCTCGCCGGCGTCGCCCACGGCAGGAAGTGCCGTTGCAGGCGTGGGCTCGGCGCCCGTTCGGGCGGGGATCTCCGCGTGCAGCACGAGCTTCCGGCCGATCGGCGACTTAGTGGCCACGCGGAGGCCGATGACCACCATGAAGGGAGCCGCGAGCGAGTAGAGCGCAAGCAGCACCATGCCCGTCGTCGGGTCGTGCATGAAACCGAGCACGATCGATGCGATCGCGCTGACGACGCACAGGATCGCGAGCAGGCCTCCCGTCGGGATCAGCAGTTCGATGATGAAGATGCCGAAGGTGGCGACTCCGAGGAGGATGGAGGCGATCAGCGTGCCGGAGGTCTGTTCATCGCTCATGCGGTGCCACCCTTCGCGTCGTCCGCGCGTTCGACCATCAGCGAACTTCCCATGCGGCCGACGACCCGCACGGAATCTCCGCGCGGAATGTACTCGCCGGTCGACTGCGCGTCGAAGAGCTCTCCGTTGTGCTCGCAGCGTCCCGAGGGACGCAGGTCGGTGTCCGCGACGCAGATCGTTCCCGTCGCGGGCAATGTCGGCGCGTGCCGGCTGGGTTGCTCGATCGCGCCCGTTGCGGACGCGGAGAGCACCGCACGACGGAAGACCGCGGTCTCCCGGAACCAGCGCGATGCGAACCACGCGAGGATCCCGCCGACGAAGAGTCCTGCGACGGTGGTGGTCGACGCGGTGATGAGCGCGCCGCGCTCGGTCGCGCTGGTGGGATCGGTTCCCGTGAAGCTGGCGATCAGGCCGACGAGCACGCAGAGCGCGCCTGCGATTCCCGCGACGCCGGTCCCCGGGATGATGAACACCTCGACCGCGATCAGCAGGATTCCCGCGAGGACGAGGAGGATCTCCCACCACTCCGCAAGGCCGATGAGCGCGGGCGCACCGATGAGGAGCAGCATCGCGCCCGCGGCGATCCCGCCCGCGACGCCGACGCCGGGGTGGAGCCCCTCGATCACAAGCGCGACGACGAAGATCCCGATGAGGATGATGCGGATCGGCCACGAGACGAGGAAGCGCACGAGGGTCTCCGCCCAGTTCTCCGGGAAGCGGACGAGTTCCTTCGCCGCGAAGAACGACTTCAGCGCCGCATCGTCCTTCACCGTGTCGGCGGCGAGGCCCCAGCGGATCGCCTCGTCCGACTGCGCGACGAGGAGCCGCGAGTCCGAGTCGACGGTCTCGAGGACGCGCCACGCGCCGCGATCGGCCTCGGTGAGCGGAAGTTCGGTCGGCGTCGAGGCGCGGCGCTGCGGCAGGTCCTTCGGGGCGGTGATCGCCGCGGCCGGCTCGAGGCCGAGGAGCTTGAGTTCGTCGCGGTCGGCGAAGCGTCGCACGCCGTCGGCGGTGCGCTCGATGAGCCAGAGCTCGCGCTCGGTGACGACGAACGCGTGCAGGAGCCGAGGGTCGTCGCCGCGCTTGGTGGCGGCCGCATCGAGTTCGTCGAGGAGCGGCGACTCGAACTTCGCGCGCTCGGCTGCTGGAAGCGGCTGCACGCCGAGACCCGGCATCACCGTGATCGGCGCGGCGTCGCCGAACACCGATCCCGGCGAGACGACGAGTTCGCGGCACGCCAACGCGATAAGCGTTCCCGCGCTGTAGGCCTTCGGGTGGATCCAGGCCACCGTGTTCGCAGGCGCGTCGCTCTTGATCCGGAGGCAGATGTCGAGGGTGGCCTCGACCTCGCCGCCCGGAGTGTCGAGTTCGATCACGAGCGCGTCGTAGGCGCCTTCCTGCACGGCCTTGAGGCGGCGCTCGAACGACCAGAGCGAGACCTGGTCGATCGGTCCCGAGATGGGAAGCACGGCGATGCGGCCTGCCTGCCTGCCCGACGGGACGGCGCGCAGTTCGTCGGCGGGCTTCGGTGCCTCTTGCGCAAAGGCGGCAACGCCCGCCGCGCATGCAGCGATCCACGCGACCAACGCCGAGAGCCAACCCGCCAGATTCGAAGGCATGGCGGGATCGTACGCCATGCGCGGCGCACGCAGCCCCTGCAAAAACACGGACGGCCGACGCGAGGTCGGCCGTCCGGAAGTTTCAGCACCGTTGGTCCGGTGAGATGGATTCCGTTGGAATCAGTCCCAGTGGATCGTGGCGGTGTAGGTGGTGCCGCTGCCGGTGATGGCGCTGCAGACGGTCAGCCACGAGTCGCGACCCGCCGCTTCGGGATCTTCCTTGAAGACATTGTCGTCGATCGTGGTCGAACCCTGGGTCCACTGGACATGGCCGCCCGGCTGGAAGGTGCGCTCGAAGGTCACGTGGCCATCGTTGAAGACCATGTTGCCTTCCCATTCGCGCGCGCCGCCGTGGATCTGGATCGTCTTCGAGGCGAGGTAGTCGCTCGGGGCAAGGCTGCCGTTGATCACGCCGCGGTTGCCCACGACGACGAACTTCGAGTCGAGCGTGTCACGCCACTGCTGCGCGCGGCGCAGGCCGAGCGGGTGGAGCGTGCCGTAGCTGACATTGCAGAGCTGACCGGGGCTGAGGTTCGCCTGGAACTGCGGATCCCAGAACTGGTCGACCGTGGCGGTCGGGTTGTACGCGTCGAAGTTGTAGTTGGCGAGGACGAGCACCTGGGTGCTGACCTCGGCGGGGCTCACGAGGATGTCGGTCGTGAGCGCGTTGCGCATGATGCAGAGGGAGTACATCGCAGCGTGGTGATTCTGCGTCGGGTCCTCTGCGCCCTTGCCCGGGATGTTCGTGCCGTTGACCGGCAGACGGTCGGCAAGTCCCGGCGAGGGGAAGACGCCGTTGTTGTCGCGGCTGAGCCACTGGAAGCCCTTGTGCACGTCGCCGACCTGCTTCGAGTCCTTCACCTGCTTGGTGTAGGCGCGGGCGCGGCCGAGCACCGGGAGGAGGATCGCCAGGAGCAGCGCAATGATGCCCATGACGACCAGGAGCTCGATGAGGGTGAAGCCCTTCGAGCCGGCTGTCTTGTTGTTTCGCATACGAATGTTCTCCAAAGATGATGGGGATGAGAATGAAACGAACGCTTTGGTACAGCGTCCAACCACCGATCAGGTGGGGTTGGCGCCGGTGGTGAGCTTCTCAGGAGCAGCGGTGTAGACCGTGTTGGTCGGGTTGCCGATGCCGATGCACATCCAGGTATCGCCTTCCTGGATGCCCTTGCAGCCGCCCGAGGCGAAGTCGCTGAAGGTGTAGATGTTGTCCTTCTTGAGGTTGATCGAGCCGCACTCGAACTGGACGGTGTCGGGGATCACGCTCTTCTCGAGGTTCACGTGGTTGTCGCCGTAGCAGATGTTGCCTTCCCAGGTGTCGCGCGGATCGTGGAAGAGCAGCGTGTAGCTGAGGCGGTAGTTGTCGCCGCTGATGGCGCCGTTGAAGGTGCCGCGGTTGCCGAGGACCGGACGGGTGCTGCTGGCCTTGTTGGTCCAGTAGAGCTTCTTGCGGTCGCCGATCAGCGCGAGGTGCGCGTAGCTGGTGTGGCAGACGCCGTTGGCCGAGCCGTCGTTGGCGAGGTGGATGTTGGCCTTGAAGTTCGTGTCCCAGTGGAAGGGGCCGAACGCGTCGCCGGTGCCAGCCGGGTTGTACGACTGGAAGTTGTAGTTCGTGATGCCGCGGACGACCGGGTTCTCCTCGACGGGGGAGACGAGGATCTCCGGCGTGATGTTGTTCTTGGCGACCATCGCGCTGTAGAGGTTCGCCGAGTTGTTCTGGTTCTGCTGCTCTTCACCCTGACCAGGGACGAAGGCCGCAGCGCCACCGGGGCCGGCGCCGGGGACAGCCGCGCGACGGATGAGGCCGGGGAGCGGGAGGTAGCCCTTCGGGTCGGCGTTCGCCCAGGTGAGGAAGCCCTTGTGGATCTGCGAGACATTCGCAGCGTCGTTCAGGGTCTTGGCGGCGCGCTGCGCACGGCCGAGAGCCGGGAGGAGCAGGCCGATGAGGAGGGCGATGATTGCGACCACGACGAGAAGCTCGACGAGGGTGAATCCGCTCTTGTTGCGATTCATGAGTGAGGTCTCCTTGGAAGTTGCGGAACTGACTGGTTGGGCGGCTTGAGGGCCGTCCGCTGCGAGAATGAAGCGACGCCTAAGAATGAGGCGCCGATAACGGCAGGGTGGGGCGCTGGGGTGAGCGTGGGGACGGGCAGCCGGGCTGGAGGACCAGCGGGTCTGAAAGACACCGAAGGTCGGCTTCAGGCTGCCTCGTGCAACCTCGCGGCGCTCGCTTCGCGGGATCGTGACTCTTCAGTTGTGAAGGAGATGATCCCCGAGGAGGCCTTCCCGGGTAGGACGCGGCGAGAACAAAACCATCGCTGGTTTCGCCCGAAAAGCCGTGGCAGACAACCGCCAGAGCTTGCCGTGCCTCGGGAGAGGCGGCACGCCATCCGCACAAAGCTCGCGGGAGCGCATGATTCAGGTTGTCGGCGGTTGCGGCGTGAAAGCGTCGGGGGGCCGACAAAGAAGAGAATCAGGACAGGTGAAGGAAGAGCAATCGCTCGCTTCGGGTATGTCCGCAACCGTCATCTAGCAAGTGCAGCGTAATACGGCCGCCGCACCTGTCAAGTTCCCGTTGGTTCCGAATTCAACGAATGTGATTGGACACCCACACCCGGGTGGATGAATCGTGCCGACGGCGCGGGCGAGCGAGGGGGCGCGTTCCGGTCAGCGGAACTTCGCTTTCCAGGTCGAGGCTGCTGCAATGCTCGGCGGGAAAGATACTTAGGGCGTGGCGTGCGTTCGGGGCGCCCGCGGCCTCGTCGAAGTCCCCGCCGCGCCGCCCCCTTGGCGAACCAAGGGGACGGCGGGCGGGTGGGGGAGAGCTCTCCGCTGCTGTCAGGGTGTCCCGGCGGTCAGGTACCCGGGAGCATGCCGTTGGTCAGCCGCTCGGGTGCGCAGGTGTAGAAGTTGGGCGCCGGCATCCCGATCCCGATGCACAGCCAGGTGTCGCCCTCGAGCATCCCCTTGCAGCCGCCCGAGGCGAAGTCGCTGAAGGTGTAGATGTTGTCCTTCTTGAGGTTGATCGAGCCGCACTCGAACTGCACGGTGTCGGGGATCATGCTCTTCTCGAGGTTCACATGGTTGTCGCCGTAGCAGATGTTGCCTTCCCAGGTGTCCCTCGGGTCGTGGAAGAGCAGCGTGTAGCTGAGGCGGTAGTTGTCGCCGCTGAACGCGCCGAGGTGGGTGCCGCGGTTGCCGAGGACCGGGCGGGTGCTGCCGGCCTTGTTGGTCCAGTAGAGCTTCTTGCGGTCGCCGATCAGCGCGAGGTGCGCGTAGCTCGTGTTGCAGACGGCGCTCGGGCCGCTGCCCGCCACCTGCTGGATGTTGGTGAGGAACGCCGGATCCCAGAAGGTCGGGGTCGTGGCCGCCGGGTTGTAGGCCTGGAAGTTGTAGTTGGCCATCACGCGGACGACCGGGTTCTCCTCGACCGGTGAGAGCAGCACCTCGGGCGTGACGAAGCTCGCCGCGATCATCGAGCTGTAGACCCCCGACGAGTTGTTCTTCGTGATGTCCTCCTCGCCCTGCCCGGGTACGAACGCCGAGCCGCCGCCCGGGCCGGCGCCCGGAACCGCGAGCCGGCTGATGAGGCCGGGGGTCGGCAGGCGTCCCTTCGAGTCCGCGTTCGCGTAGCTCAGGAAGCCCTTGTGGATCTGCGAGATGTTGGCGGCGTCGTTCAGGGTCTTGGCGGCCCGCTGCGCGCGTCCGAGCGCGGGCAGCAGGAGGCTGATGAGGAGCGCGATGATCGCGACGACGACGAGGAGCTCGACGAGCGTGAAGCCGCGCCGCCATGCGGGCCGAGGTGGAACGCTTGCGCTCGGGTTCAGGTGCGGGCGGGAAACGCGGTGCACGAACTTGCAGTCCATATGGACCTCCTGAAGGGTTGTGTTCCCACGGGTTCGCCGTGGGAACGGGATGAACCGGCGCTGAAAGACGAGCGCCGAATGAAGGCTGGTTGTGGGCGTGGGACGGCTCGCGCGCGGTGCGCCGAGACGCAGGGCGGAGCCGGCTGCCGACCATGGAGACCGTCGCGGCGGACGAAGCGGCCGCGCGAAGGCTCCTCAGAGCCGTGGTGCGTCGGCGCGAGAGGTCGGGGGCATGGATGGGAGAGCGGTCGGCGCCGGAGCGTGGGCGCGACAACACCGCGATGCATGCATGGGAAAGTCCCCGACGCCTGATGCGTCGATGCACGGTCCGGGTTGTCGGCGGTCGCGGTCTGACGCCGCGTGGGCGGCGTCCATGACGCGAATGAAGGACGGGGTTCGGTCGAGTTCGGCGCGTGCGCCGCTCAGCCAATGCACATCCGCGACGGCCAGGGTCGGCGGCCTATACGCGGTGAATCGAATGCGGATGCAGGATTGCGCACGCCAATGCTGCGATTCGCGATCGGCGTTCCGACGGTCGGTACAGTGCGTCCCCCTCGAGCCCGAGGACCTCCGCCGCTCACGAGATCCAACCATGTCGAACCCGCACGAAGCGCTTGCCCGTCTTGGCCTCACCCTTCCCGCAGCACCGAAGCCGGTCGCCGCCTATGTGCCGGCGGTCCGCTCGGGCAACCTGATCTTCGTGTCGGGCCAGCTGCCGATGTCGAACGGCGCGCTTCTTGCGACCGGGCCGGTGCCTTCGAAGGTGTCGGTCGAGGACGCGCAGAAGGCCGCCAAGCAGTGCGCGCTCAACGCGCTCGCGGTGATCGCCGACCAGCTCGGCGGCGACCTCTCGAAGGTGAAGCGCGTCGTGCGCCTCGGCGTGTTCGTCCAGTCGGACGACCGCTTCGACGGGCAGCCGAAGGTCGCCAACGGCGCGAGCGAGTTCATGCAGGAAGTCTTCGGCGAGGCCGGACGGCACGCGCGCGCCGCGGTCGGCACGAACGCGTTGCCGCTCGACGCGACGGTCGAGGTCGAGGTTCTTGTCGAGGTTCTTGTCGAGGTGTGACGGGCCGTTCGGGGTCTGACGGGCGGATCGTCAGCCTGCGACCAGCATGATGCCGAGCACGATGTTCGCGATCACGCTGATGGTGGCGATCGCGGCGAGCGCGACCATCAGCGGATTCGACATCATGCCGCTGCTGTCCTTGCGGACCACGGCGGTCGGCTCTGCGGACGCGCCGTTCACGGCCGTCGCGATCGTCGAGAGATCGACATGCGGCTTCGCGTACTCGGGCTCCTGGCCGCCCATCACGAGGTCGAGGTCGCGCAGCAGCTGCTTCGCGTTCTGGTAGCGCTCGCGCGCGTCCTTCTTCAGCATCGTCTCGATGATGAGCGCGGTGCCCGCGGAGATCTGCGGGTTGAGGTGGTCGGGCGGCACCAGCGGCGCCTTGAGGTGCTTGTGCATCACCTGCGAGGGCGTCGTGCCTTCGTAGGGGACCTTGCCGGTGACCATGTGGTAGAAGGTCGCGCCGAGGCCGTAGATGTCGGCGGGCGGGCCGATGTCGACCAAACCGCGGATCTGCTCGGGAGCGATGTAGTAGGGCGTGCCGAAGGCGCGGCCCGACTCGGCTTCCGCCGCTTCCTTGTCGGAGATGCCGCGGGCAAGGCCGAGGTCGGCCAGCTTCGCGACGCCCGAGGTCGTCATCATGATGTTCTTCGGCTTGATGTCGCGGTGGACGAAGCCCATCTCGTGCGCGTGCTGCAGCGCCGCGGCGACCTGGCGGATGATCTCGAGCGCCTCGCGCTCGGGCACGCGCTTGCGCGCGACGATGCGGTCGTACACCGTGTCGCCGTCCACATACTCCATGACGAAGTAGTGGTGCTCGCCCGCCTGGCCGACATCGACCGCGGCGACGATGTTGTTGTGGTTCAGCTTCGCGGCGGCGCGGCCTTCCTTGTAGAAGCGCTCGATGAAGTTCGGGTTCGTCGAGAACTTCTTCGGCAGCACCTTGATCGCGACCAGGCGGTCGAGCGAGAGCTGCTTGGCGAGGAAGACCGTCGCCATGGCGCCTGCACCGAGCTTGCGGATGATGCGGTAGCCCGGGATCTGCTGGCTGGTCTTGACCGCCTCGATGTCGAAGCGGAAGCGGTCGAGCTGCTTGCGGGTGATGAACTCGCGCTCGACGAGGACATCGGCGAGGGTCAGGGAGACGCCGTCGCGCTTGGCGCGCAGCTGCGAGCTGCACTGCTCGAGCTCGTCGGGCGACATCAGGCCGCGCTCGACGACGATCTTGCCGAGCATGGTGTCGAGGCTCGAGCCGCTGCGCGAGGTTTCATTCGGGGTGTCGCCGGCGGGCGCGCCGCGGGAGGCCTCGCTTGCGTTCGGTGCGGGCGCGGGAACCGCACCCGACGCGTCGGCGTCGTCCGCCAGCCGGAGCGGCTGCGGTTGATCCGAGTTGGTCTTGGGTGGCTTCCCTGGCACTGGCATCGATCGTTGTCCTGGCGGTGTTGTCACGGTGTCATCACGGTGTCATCACGGTGTCATCACGCTGCCGTCACGCTGTCGTCACGCTGTCGTCACGCTGTCATCGCTGGCGCACGGTCTGTGCGCCCTTCCGAAACCGAGACGCTTGCGGGGCCCATCGCGAGACTGCGTGCAAAAGCCCCCTCGAGATATCGGGTCGAGAGCCACGCAGGTTCACCCAACGGCAGGG
>Ga0209990_10001985_pt1 | contig 16560 bp, 13 predicted proteins | sample NOAtaG_6_FD_187304 | JGI IMG/M metagenome (GOLD analysis project Ga0209990, IMG submission 187304) | Freshwater lake microbial communities from Lake Erie, under a cyanobacterial bloom - NOAA_Erie_Diel5S_2200h metaG (SPAdes) (version 2) | ecosystem: Environmental > Aquatic > Freshwater > Lake ...
AATGCATGGGGTCGTGGTCCGTCCAGGGCATAGGCGGATCGTCGGCGCACGCCGGCGATCTGTCACCCATGTCGTGACACAGGTGTCACCCATGCATTGACGCATACGAGAAGCAGTGGCACCCGTTTGGGCTGTCGACCCGAACGCAACCCGCTCGGGCTGCGCCCTCGCTACAGCTCCTCGTCTTCCGCGCTCGGCTGCGGCGCGGGCGCGGGCGAATCTCCCGTGTCCACCCGCTCCTGCCGCGTGATCTCCGCGTCGTGGATGCGCCAGCCGCCTTCTTCGGCGGCCACGGTGAAGCGGCCGTCGTACTCGTTCGTGCGGTCGTGCGAGTGGCCCCAGTGGGTCACGCGGCCGTCGACCTGCCAGGTGGCCTCGACCTTGAACGCGCGCACGCGGCGGCCGTCGTCGAGCGCGATCTCGCCTTGCGAGACGAGGCCCGTGCGCACCGGCCGCACCGCGACCACGCGGCTCATCGCGCCGCCTTCCTCTTCCATCACCAGCGCGCGGCGCACGCCGAGGTAGGTCTCCTCGAGCAGGCCGCCCGACACGCTGCGCGCGAGCGCGTCGTAGATCGCGCTCTCCTGCTCGTAGTCGAACGCCCGGTAGAGGTTCGCCTGCAGCGCCTCGAAGGTCGCCGTGGCATCCGCGGCGGGCAGTTCGCGCGGCGCGCGCGTACCGAACGCGAGGAACGCGGGGCCCGACGGCCGCAAGACGATCACCACCACGGCGGCGAGCAGGCCCGACCCGAGCGCCGTGCGCGGCGGGCGCCGCGCGATCGCCGCCGCGACGAACCCGGCGATGAACACGACGATCGAAAGCGTCATCCACGCGGGGATGAGCGGCTGCGGCGCGGGCGGCACGGGCACGCGCTCAAGCCGCGCCTCGATCCCGCCCGTGGGCCGGCGCCATGTGTATCCCGGCTCCGCGCGCGTGAAGGTGTGCTGGGAACGAAGCCCGTCCGCGGTCCACTCCACCGCGATCTCGAGCGGCGGCTTCGAGGGCAGCACCGAGAGGAGATCGGGCGGATACGCGGGCCACACCACCGAGATCGTGTCGGGCGCACTCTTGACCGGATAGTCGAGGAAGAACTCGACCTTGCGCAGCCCGCGCCAGCCGCTGATCGGAAAGAGCGGCAAGAGAACCTCGTCAGGGTCGTTCAGCCGCAGGTCGCGGAGGATCGGCGCGACGCGCACGCCGTCGATCTCGACCGGCATCTGCGCCGCGAAGTAGGCCTCGAGCCGCGGCCCGAGCACGGCGAGTTCGGACGGGTCGATCCGCTCGGTGTCCTCGCGAGGGACCTCGATCATCCAGTCGAGGAACACGAGGTTCATCGAGAGAGACGCGACGAAGGCCTCCTTGTCCAGTCGGAAGCGCAGGTCGACATGCGGACCGTCCTGCGGATGGAGCGCGGCGTTCGCGGAAATCGCCGTCCGTTCGCATGAATTGCTCGATCCGAGCGCGGGGAGCGTGGTACAAAGAAAGACCCCAAGCGCCGCCACGACGCACCCCGATGGAGCCACCGATGACCACCACCCGAGAGAACAGCGCCCCCGCCTTTCGCACGCTTCCGTCGATGCTGACCGGTCTGGCGCTGTCATGGTCCCTCATTGTCGCGACTCCCGCGGTCTTTGCACAGGAGGGCGCGAACACCGACGCCCCCGCGGAAACCACCGCCGAAACCACAACAACGACCGACGCCCCCGCTGGCGCCCCCGCGGCGAGCGTCGTCGAGAAGCCGAAGAAGATCCACGAGGTCATCGCAGCCTCCGACCCGTATGTCCAGGCCTTCAACGAGCACCTCACCATCCTCGCGAGCCCGTGGATGGAAGGCCGCCTGCCCGGAACGCGCGGCATGGAGCTCGCCAAGGACTACATGGAGGCGCAGTTCAAGAAGGCCGGCCTGCTGCCTGCCTTCCAGCCGTCGGACGGCGGACCCAAGACCTACCGCCAGCCCTTCCCGCTCGGTTCCGAGCGCGTGGTGACCGACGAGCGCCTCGCGATCGCCTGCGGCGGCACCGAGACCGATCTCGTCAAGGACAAGGACTTCCGCTTCACCTCGCTCGGCCGCGGCGGCAATGCGGAAGGCGAGATCGCCTTCGTCGGCTACGGCATCGAGGAAGGACCCGACGGATACACGAGCTTCGCCGAAGGCCACTCGCTCGAGGGCAAGATCGCGCTCGTTCTCCGCTTCGAACCGATGGACGACAAGGGCAACAGCCTCTGGTCGGGCGGCGAAGGCTGGTCCGGCCGCGCCGGCTTCCAGGGCAAGATCGCCGCGGTCGCGCGCCGCAACCCCGCCGCGATCATCGTGGTCAACACGCCGGGCGCCAACGACCCGCGCCTCAACAACCTCAGCACCGGTGGCGGCCGCCCGATGGCGAGCGTGCCCGTGTTCATGGTCAGCACCGAGGCGGGCGAGCAGATCGTCGCGGCCTGCGACGGCGAGAAGCGCTCGCTGATGGATCTCCGCAAGCTCGCCGACGCGAAGGAGGCCACCGGCCCGCGCAGCTTCGACCTCGGCGGCTCGAAGATCGTCGCATCGGCCACGGTCGAAGAGAAGTCCGTCCGCTGCGAGAACATCGTCGGCGTGCTGCCCGGCCGCGGCGCGCTCGCGAAGGAAGTCATCGTGATCGGTGGCCACCTCGACCACCTCGGCCAGGGCGACTTCGGTTCGCGCGAAGGCCCCGGCAAGCTCCACCCGGGCGCCGATGACAACGCCTCGGGCTCCGCCGGCATCATCCTGCTCGGCGACATGCTGAAGAAGCTCTACGACTCCGAGCCGGCCGAAACGCCGCTCCGCACGGTCGTCTTCATCGGCTTCAGCGCGGAGGAAAGCGGCCTCAACGGAAGCCGCTTCTACGCCGAGAACCCGATCTACCCGATCGCCGACACCGTGCTGATGATGAACTTCGACATGATCGGCCGCATCCTGAACAACCGGCTCTCGGTCACGGCCGCCGGCGCCAAGGGCATCAAGGAATGGGCGGAGCCCTTCTACGCGAAGTCGGGCCTCACCGTCGTCGAGCGCGGCGCGGGCGGCGGCGGCAGCGACCACGCGAGCTTCCTCGCGGTCGGCGTGCCGATCCTCTTCGCGATCATCGCCGACTTCCACGACGACTACCACACCTCGCGCGATGTGACCGAGCTCATCGACCGCGAGTCTTCGGTGATGGCCGTGAACCTCTGGCGCGAACTCGCGTGGGACATGGCCAAGCGCCCGCAGCGCCTCGAGGCCGAGTCGAGCGGCGGACCGATGCGCCCGCAGCCGATGCGCGTCCGCGTCGGCCTGCGCACGCGCGCGGCGGACGACGGCACGGGCCTCGAGGTCGTCGATGTCACCCAGGACGGCAGCGCCGCCAAGGCCGGCATCGAGAAGGGCGACAAGATCATCAAGTGGAACAAGAAGGACATGAAGGACCGCGAGTCCTTCGTGGCCGACCTCCGTCAGCTCGCCCCCGGCGACACCGTGCAGTGCGTCTTCCTCCGCAACGGCGAGGAGAAGACGGTCTATGTCGAGCTCGAAGGCCCGCGAGAAGGTTGACGCGAACCCCGCAAGCCCTCACAGGCGCCTGAGTTCGTCGCGCAGGATCGCGGCGAGTTCGTAGTTCTCCGCGCGCACCGCTGCCTCGAGGCGCGCCTCGAGCTCGCTGCGCTCGGCCGGAGGCAGCTGCGGCACCAGCGACTCGCGCAGCGTGCGCAGCGCCCGAACATCGCCGAGCGAATCGAACTGGTCGCCGATCCCGATCCGTTCCGCCTCTACCCGAAGCAGCCGCAGGCCCTGCTCGACCGCGGACGACGCCTCGCGCTGGCGGCCGACCTGCACCAGCGCCGCGACCATCGCGCGGGTCCGCAGGACGACGACCGAGAACCTCGCGCTCTCGGCCCACTCGCGTTCGGCGGGCGGCGCCTCGTCGGCGAGACGCTCGAGCAATTCGAGGATCGACTCCGTGTCGCGCAGGGCGCGCATCGGGTCGCCAGCGGCAAGGAAGGCCACGGTGCGCTGCTCGAGCTGCGCGACCTCCAAGCGGCCTTCCGCCGCCCCGGCCGGGGTCGCAAGGCTCCTGCCGCCCGCGAACGCGCTTTCGAGTCCGTCGGGACGCCCTTCGCACTCCATCTGCAGCACCCCGAGCTCGACCCGCACCTGCAGCACCTCGCGCCCGTCCTTCGCGCGGACGAGCCGCGCCCGCACCCGCCCCGGCTCGTACGGGAAGTCGCGGAGGAGGTCGGTCAGGTCGGCCGCGCCTCGATCGGGAGAGTCGGGCTGTTGGTCGTGCACGGGTAAGCCTCGCTGGCGACAGAGCCTAGGACGGACGCGCGCCGGCGAGACGCGCCCTCACAAACCTACCCTGATCGGGTCCATCGGCCGCTCGACGACCGCCCTAAACCGAATCTTCGCCAAGCCCTGCGTGATCGGAACCCGAGACGCTTGACAGGCCGTATATGCTGTGAAGCGTCGGCATGGCTGAGCCGACTCACCGAATGGAGGTTGTGTCCTCGGTCAGGTGTCGGGGTTCGGGGCGCGCATGCGCCGGAATGAATCCTCTCACCTTGGGAGTCCGCCCACACGGAAGTGCGGCGTCTACGGGAGCGAAGGGGCTTGACGCACTGCGTCGGTCTCCGAAGGTCTGGGGTTCGTCTCGACAGGTCCCGTCGGCGTCGTCATCGTGGGTTTCCCTGTCCTTGCGCCGCGTCGTTGCGCAAGGCTCGACCGTGAACACATGTGTGTGCTCGTCGGTTCCAGCATGCGCGCAGGAGTGCCGCGCACGCAAGAGCGAGGTTTTCATGGGTCGTTCCTCTCTTCAGTCAGACCTTCATCTCTACCTGCGTCAGATCAACGAGGTCCCCCTTCTCAATGCCGAGGAGGAGAAGACCTTGGGGTGGCGCATCATCAACGACAACGACGCCGCGGCGAAGGAACGCATGATCCGGGCGAACCTGCGCCTCGTGATCTCGATCTCGAAGAACTATGTGAACCGCGGGCTGTCGCTCGCGGACCTCATCGAGGAAGGCAACATCGGCCTCATCCGCGCCGTCGAGGGCTTCGACCCCGCGCAGGGCGCGCGCTTCTCGACCTACGCGTCGTGGTGGATCAAGCAGGCGATCAAGCGCACGCTGATCAACGCGGTGCAGCCGATCCACATCCCGGCCTACATGGTCGACCTGATCGCGCGCTGCAAGGAAGCGTCGCGGCGCCTCGAGGAGAAGCTCGGCCGGCACCCCTCGGTGCAGGAGCTCGCCGACGACCTCAAGATCCCGGTGCGCAAGCTGAATGTCGTGCGCCGCGCGCTGAAGGCGTACAACGCGCCGAGCCAGTCGCCCGCGGGCGAGGCCGGCGAAGGCGCCGAACTCCACGAACTCTTCGAGGATCACCGCCACGGCAAGCCCGAGGAGTCGGTGACGAAGCGCGAGGAATTCATGCTGGTGCTCAGCCTCCTCGACCAGATCGACGAGCGCGACGCGCGCGTGATCCGGCTGCGCTACGGCCTCGAGGGCAAGGAACCGCTGACGCTCAAGCAGATCGGCCGCGAAGTCGGCTTGACGCGCGAACGCGTGCGCCAGATCGAGGTCGAGGCGCTTCGCCGCCTGCAGGCCAAGATCAACGAGGAGAAGCCGCTGCGCTTCCTGCGCCAGATGATGCAGGAGCGTTCCGGCCAGTCGCCCTCCGCCCAGCGCGGCGGCCGCGACGAAGAGCCGACGCGCTCGCTCCCGCGGTCGATCCCGATCCAGCGGCGCGGGCTCGCGTGAGTTCAGCGATCGCGGCTGCGCCTTCTCCGATCGGCGCGCTGCATGCCCTTTGACTCCGGTTCTCTCACGGAGACGCGGACTTCTGCTCACGGAGACGCGGATCTCTTCTCACGGAGACGCGGACTTCTTCCCACGCTGACGTGGTTTTTTCTCACGGAGACACGGAGAACACGGAGAAGAGCGGAGAGAGGAAGAGAGAGGAAGAGAGAAGAAGAACGAAACGAACCAAAGCCAAACGGCCTCGGTTACGCGCATCGCCTTCCAAGTGAAAGACAGGCTCTCCGTGTTCTCCGTGTCTCCGTGAGAAAAATCCTTCTCCACGAACGCTCGAAACCCACGGACGCTCGAAATCCACGGCTCTCGAAATCTACCGGCGACGAAGCACAACGGCAGCCGCCGCTCAAACCTTCGACACGAAGGGCAGCTTCGTCACCACCGCGGGCGTCGTGCCCTTGCCGGCGAGATCGATCTCGAACTGCGTGCCTTCCGCAGTCATGGCTGCGGGGACATACGCCATCGCGATGCCGCGGTCGAGCGTCGGCGACAGGCAGCCGCTCGTCAGCTCGCCCACGACCTGTCCGCCTGCGAGGACCTGCATCCCCTGCCGCGGCGAACGGCGTCCTTCGACGAAGAGCCCCACGAGCTTGCGCTTCGGCCCTTCGGCCTTGATGCGGCGCAGCGCTTCCTGCCCGATGAAGGTGCCGGTGCGCTCGTCGTCCGGGCCGCCCGTCATGCCCTTGTCGAACTTGATCGCGAACTCGAGGCCGGCCGACACGGGGTCGATCTCCTCGGTGATCTCGTGGCCGTAGAGCGGCATGCCCGCCTCCATGCGCAGCGTGTCGCGCGCGCCGAGACCGACGGGCTTCACCACGCTCGTCTCGCTGCCCATGTCCTTGAGGACCATGCCGAGGGCGAGCTTCGCCATCGACGACGGCAGGATCACCTCGACGCCGTCCTCGCCCGTGTAGCCGGTGCGGGAGACGAGGAGCTTGATGATCACGAGGTTCTTGACCATGAAGCGGTAGCGCTTCATCGAGGGAATCGTCGAGGACATCTTCGAGATGAGGTCCATGGCCTTCGGGCCCTGGATCGCCACCATCGCGGTCGACTCGGTCTCGTCCTCGAGCTTGAAGGCGAACTGCCCCTTCGACTCGGCGAAGTGGCCGAGCAGCTTGTGGCGGTTCGCGGCGTTGCAGACCATCAGGTACTCGTCCTCGTCGACGCAGTAGACGAGCACATCGTCGCGGCAGCCGCCGTTCTGGTTGCAGACGAGCGAATAGCGCACCATTCCCGGCTGCATGCCGAAGATCTGGCGGGTGCAGACATGGTCGAGGAACTTGCGCGCGTGGCGGCCGCTGAAGCGCAGGCGTCCCATGTGCGAGACATCGAAGAACGCCGCCGAGTCGCGGCACTGCTTGTGCTCCTCGATGATCGATCCGTAGGCGATCGGCATCTCGTAGCCCGCGTACTCCACCATCCGCGCCTTGTGCTCGAGGTGAAGGGCGTGGAACGGCGTGCGCTTGAGCGTGGCTTCGGCGGTGGACATGCGGCAGAGGGTACCGACGACGCGCCGCGCCCGCTAGGTTCCCTCGCGCCCCGCACGCTGCGCAACCCGCTATCCTGCGGAAATGTCCCCGACCGACCGCGACCAAGAGCGCCCCGGCGCCCGCCGCAGCCGACCCGATGGCGCCCAGCGGCGCCTTGCGACGCTTGTTGCGGCCGCGGTCCTCGCGCTGCCCATGGTCGCAGGCAGCGCGCTCGCGCAGTCGAGCGCGATCGACGACGAGACGCTCGCCGACCGGCCGATCGCCAAGGTGGTCTTCCGCGGACTGTCGCGCGTCACCGAACGCGAGATCCTCAACAACATCCGCGTCGCGGCGGGCCAGCCGTTCGAGTCCGCGGCCGTCCGGCAGGATGTCTCGACGCTCTACCGCCTCGGCCAGTTCGACACCGTCGACGCGGTGGCCACCGTGCTTCCCGACGGCTCGGTCGAGCTCGCCTATGTGCTCGTCGAGCAGCCGATCGTGCGCGACCTCCAGGTCGTCGGAAACAAGATCATCTCCGACCAGGAGCTCCGCAAGGCGATCCCGCTCTACGCGGGCGGCCCGCGCGACGACTTCCTCCTCGAGCAGGCCGTCACCCGCATCAAGGAGCTCTACCGGAAGCGCGGCAACTACCTCGCCGAGGTCACCGTCGACGAGACGCGGCTCCAGGAGACGGGCATCCTGATCCTCCGCATCGTCGAGGGTCCGCGCGTCAAGGTGAAGGAACTCGAGTTCGTCGGCAACGCGTCGTTCACCGCGCGCGAGCTGGCCGCGGAGGTGAAGACGCAGACCGCGGTGCCCCTCTTCGTGAAGGGCGAGCTCGACGAGGACCGCCTCATCGACGATGTGGCCGCCCTCGACAAGTTCTACAAGGACCGCGGTTTCGTCGATGTCCGCGTCGACCGCCGCATCGAGATCTCGCCCGATTCGAAGGAAGCGAAGGTCGTCTTCGTGGTGAGCGAGGGGCGTCGCTACCGCATGCGCTCGGTCGTCTTCGAGGGCTACGGCGGCGAAGGCCCGAAGCCGCTCGTCGTGTTCGACGAGCGCCAGCTCGAGGACCTGCTCTTCATCCACCCGGGCGACATCTACTCGCGCCTCAAGATCGACAAGTCGATCGCGAGCGTGCGCGACAGCTACCACCTGCTCGGCCATGTCGATGTCGAGATCATCGACCGCACCGTGCGCGTCGGCGAGGAGCCCGAGGTCGATCTCGTCCTCACGGTCCGCGAGGGCACGCGCACGATCGCGGGCCTCGTGAACATCCAGGGCAACTTCCTGACCAAGGACAAGGTCGTCCGCCGCCTGGTGCGCATCCAGCCCGGCCGCGTCCTCGACGGCCGCGAGCTCGAGCGCTCCGAGGAGCGCGTGCGGGCCACCCAGCTCTTCAACGATGTGCGCATCACGGTGCAGCGCGCGCGCGAGGAGGAACAGGACGCGCTCGACCTGCCGCCCGCCGCCCCCGCCGCCAGCGATGCCGCGGGCGGCGCGCAGAAGACGGCCGAGCAGAAGACGGCCGAGCAGAAGACGGCCGAGGAGCGCACGGCGCTTGTCCGCACCGAGGTGCGCGACATCCTCGCCGAGGTGAAGGAACGCAACACGGGCAGCGTGAACTTCGGCGTCGGACTCGGCACCGACTCCGGCGTCTTCGGCGAGATCAGCGTCAACCAGCGCAACTTCGACATCGACGACGGCCCCGAGACGCTCGACGAGCTCCTCGCCGGCCGCGCGTTCCGCGGCGCGGGACAGCAGTTCTCGATGTCGATCGCGCCCGGCAACGAGGTGTCGAACTTCTCGATCGACTTCCTCGAGCCGCATCTCTTCGAGACCGACTACGCGTTCCGCATCTCGCCGTTCTACCGCCTGCGCCTCTACGACGACTACAACGAGAACCGCGCGAGCCTGCCGATCTCGCTCTCGCGGCGCCTCGGCGACTTCTGGACCGTCGGCGTGAACGCGGCGCTGACCTGGGTCGAGCTCGACGAGTTCGATCCCGACACGCCGGTCGAGGTGTTCGAGGACCGAGGCCCGACCACGCTCGCGTCGTTCGGCTTCAGCGTGCGGCGCACCGATGTCGACCGCCAGTTCCGCCCGAGCCGCGGCTCCGCGGCCGACCTTTCGGTCAACCAGTTCGTCAGCTTCGACGATGTCGACCCGTTCACGGTGCTGAAGGCCGGCTACACCCAGTTCTTCACCGTGTCCGAGGACTTCCTCGGCCGCCGCTCGACCCTGCGCCTCGCGACCGACATCGGCTACATCTTCGGCGACGAGGCCCCCGTCTACGAGCGCCTCTACCTCGGCGGCCGCAACCCGTCGATGCGCGGCTTCAAGTTCCGCACCGTCAGCCCGAAGTCGACCGCGAACATCGATCCGACGACCCCGCTCGACAACGACCCCGTCGGCGGCACCTGGCTCTTCTCCCTTGGCGCGCAGTACGAGCAGCCGATCTTCCAGAACGCCTTCAGCGGCGTCGCGTTCATCGATTCGGGCACGGTGCTCGACGAGATCGGCTTCGACCAGTACCGCGTGTCGATCGGCCTCGGCGTGCGCCTCTACATCCCGCAGTTCGGCCCGGCGCCGCTCGCCTTCGACTTCGCCATTCCGCTCATGAAGGAAGAGACCGACGAGACGCAGTTGTTCAGCTTCTCGGCGGAAATCCCATTCTGACGCGCCCTGCGGCATGCCGCCGGTCCCGGGAGGGAACACGGCGGACCCGCTCCGCGTCCGTACAATCCCGCGCGGCGGCCCGGCGACGCGAAACGCGACAACGGGACCATCGCCACTCCCCTACGACAGACCACCGAGGATCCATCGATGAAGCACCACACCCTCGCAGCATTCGCACTTGGCTCCGCCGTCGCAGCCGCAGCGTTCCTCGCCGGCAGCGCGGAGGCGCGCCGCGTGCCTGCGATGTTCGCACCGCCGTCCGCGATCGGCGTCGTCGACATGGCGACCTTGTTCGACCGCCTCGAGGAGAGCGCGGAGTGGGATGTGAAGATCAAGGCGCTCGAGGCGCGCGCGTCCGAGGAGATGCAGCGCCGGCGGGCCGAACTCGAGGGCCTCGCCAAGGAACTCGAGGCGATGAGCGACGGCCCCGAGAAGGAGGCGAAGCTCGACTCGCTGCGCCTCAAGCGCCTGCAGATCGAGCAGTGGGCCGGGTTCAAGGAGCTCGAGGTCGACCGCGAGACGAGCCTCAAGTGGCAGGCCGTCTACCGCGCGGTGCGCGAAGGCGCGCAGAAGCTCGCCGACGCCGAGAAGTACGACCTGATCATCGTCGATGACTCGCGCGTCGAGATCCGCACGCAGCGCGCGCAGAACGCGCCGAGCCTCACCCAGCAGGCGCAGGCGCAGATCGCGCAGCTCCGCGTGCTCTACTCGGGCCGCTCGGTCGATGTCACCGAGAAGCTGATCGTGCAGATCAACAACGCGCGCAGCCTGAAGCCCGCCACGCCTGCGAAGCCCTGACCACGCGCGCCCGGGCACCGCGCCCCGGACGACTCCCCGAACGACTTCACGAGCCCATCATGTCCAACCGAACCACAGCCCTCCTCTCGCGAATCCTCCGCGTCGAGATCCTCGCAGCGCTCGCGATCTCCGCAGCTCTCGCCGTGCACGCGTTCCGCCCGCAGGCGCCCGCGGCCGACCCCTCGCGCATCGCCACCATCGATCTCGAGAAGACCTACAACTCGATCGAGCGCTTCGCGGCCGCGCAGGCGTCGATCAAGGCCTCGAACGACGAGCTCGAGAAGAAGGTCAAGGAGGCCGAGACGACCGTGAAGGACCTCGAGGCCGAGCTCGAGAGCTTCCAGCCCGGCTCCGACGCGCAGGCCGCTGCGATCCAGAAGCTGCAGATCGCCGTCGGCGAGTTCCGCGCCGTCCAGGAGTTCGCGCGCGCCAAGCTCGAGCTCGAGCGCGCCCGCGCGCTGCGCGACACCTACCTCGCGATCAAGGACGCGGCGCGCCGCTTCGCCGAGCGCGACGGCTACGACTACATCCTGCTCGACGACTCGCTGCCCGAGATGGACCTCAAGAACGCGTCGCAGACGATGCAGCAGATCTCGGCGCGGCGCTTCATCTTCGCGACGCCGAAGGCCGATGTCACCAACGCGCTCATCGCGTTCATGAACGACGAGTGGAAGGCGTCGAAGAGTGGCTGACGGCGCGGCTTCCGTCACGGCCGATGCCGGACGCACCATCGCCGCGCTCGCGGCGCTCGTCGATGCGCGGCTCGAGCTGCCCGAAGGCTTCGACGGCGCGCAGGTCGTCGAGGGCTTGAACACGGTCGACCGTGCGGGCCCTGCGGAGCTGACCTTCGTCGGAAGCGGGAAGTACGCGCGCATGCGCGAGTCGAGCAAGGCGCTCGCGGCGATCGTGGGCCACGATGTCGAGCTTTCGCCTGCGGCTGCGGCGCGCGCGATCCTGCGCGTGAAGAACGCCGACCACGCGATGATGGCGATCCTCGAGCGGTTCTTGCCGCACGAGCTGCTGCCGCCGATGGGCGTCGACCGCACCGCGCGCGTCGACGCGACCGCGCGCATCGGACCGGGCGTGCGCATCGGCGCCTTCGTCACCATCGAGCGCGGCGCCGTGATCGGCGCGCGCACCACGCTGTTCGACGGCGTGCGCATCTACGCCGGCGCGTCGGTCGGCGACGACAGCGTGCTCCACTCGAATGTCGTCATCCGCGAGCGCTGCTCGGTGGGCAACCGCGTCATCCTCGCGTCGGGCGTGGTCATCGGCACCGACGGCTTTGGCTATCGGCCAAGTCCCGACGGCCGCGGCATCGCCAAGGTGCCGCACATCGGCACGGTCGAGATCGAGGACGATGTCGAGATCGGCGCGAACTCCTGCGTCGACCGCGGCAAGTTCGGCGCCACTCGGATCGGCGCGGGCACGAAGATCGACAACCTCTGCCAGATCGGGCACAACTGCGAAATCGGCCGCTGCGTGGTCATGAGCGGCATGTCGGGCATCGCGGGGTCGACCAAGGTGGGCGACGGCGTCCAGATCGGCGGCGGCTGCGGCATCGCGGATCACCTCAACATCGGCCGCGGCGCACGCGTGGCGGGCCGCTCGGCGGTGATGAACGACATCCCCGACGGCGAGACCTGGGCGGGCGCTCCCGCGCAGGACATCCGCCTCGCTTTGCGGGAGATCGCGCTGATCCGTAAACTGCCCGAGTGGCATCGCCAGCTCAAACACCTTCTCGAGCCTCCGAAGGCGCCCTGACGGCGCCCCCAGCAACCGCGGGCGGCGCCGATCCGTCGGGCCTCCTGGCCGCACCGCGGCAGCGGACGCTCGCCCGCCCCGTCACCGTGCGCGGCCGAAGCCTGATGCTCGGCGCCGAAGCGACGGTCGTGATCCAGCCGGCGCCGATCCACAGCGGCGTCAGCTTCCTCCGCACCGACCTGAACCCGCCCGTGCGCATCCCCGCGACGGTCGAGCATGTCACGCCGCGCCCGCGCCGCACCACGCTCAAGTCGGGCGATGTCACGATCGACACGGTCGAGCACTGCCTTTCGGCGATCGCGGGCCTCGGCATCGACAACGCCACCATCGAACTCAACGGCCCCGAACTCCCCTGCGGAGACGGCTCGGCCGCGCTCTTCGCGGAGCCGATCCTCGAGGCGGGCATCGTCGAGCAGGACGCGCCCCGCAAGGTCTTCAAGATCCGTGAGCCGATCGTGATCGAGGAACCCGAGGGCATGATCGCGGCGATGCCGTTCGATGCGCCCGGCATGCGGGTGGTCTACGACCTCGACTACGGCAAGCAGGGCCATCGGATCCGCCACCAGACCTTCAGCTACAACACGGCCGAGGGCAACTACATCGAGGAGATCGCCCCCGCGCGCACCTACAGCCTGCGCGAGGAGGCCGAGGCGCTGCAGGCGGCAGGGCTCTGCAAGCACCTGACGCCGCGCGACATCCTCGTGATCGGCGACGACGGCAATCCGATCGACAACGCGTACCGATTCGACGACGAGCCCGTCCGTCACAAGACGCTCGATGTGATCGGCGACCTCTCGCTCATCGGCGTCCCGATCCAGGGCCGCGTCCTCGCGGTGCGCTCGGGCCACGGCCTCAACCGCAAGCTCGCGATGCGCGTCCGCGAGCAGATGCTCGCCGCCGACCTCCGCCGCACGATCGTGGACGGCAAGGTGATGGACATCCGCGCCATCCAGAAGCTGATGCCCCACCGCTACCCGATGCTGCTCGTCGACCGCGTGGTCGAGGTCGACGGCTCGCGGCGCGCGGTCGGCATCAAGAATGTCACGATCAACGAGCCCTTCTTCCAGGGCCACTATCCGGGCACGCCGATCATGCCGGGCGTCCTCCTCGTCGAGGCGATGGCGCAGCTCGGCGGCCTGCTGCTTGCCAATGTGCTCGAGCACACGGGCAAGATCGCGGTGCTCCTGTCGATCGACCGCGTGAAGCTGCGCAGGCCGGTGGTGCCGGGCGACCAGGTGGTGCTCGAAGCCGAAAACATGCGGGCGACCGCGCGCACCGGCCACCTGAAGTGCCGCGCGATGGTGGGCGACAAAGTCGCAGCCGAGGCGGAACTCCGCTTTATGATGGTCGATCCCGACATCGAGTGAACCAAGCCGATTCACCGCAGCACGATGCCCTCCATCCACTCCACCGCCGTCGTCGACCCTTCCGCGATCCTCGCGGATGATGTCGTCATCGGGCCGTGGTGCGTCGTCGGGCCCAAGGTCTCGATCGGGCCGCGCACGGTGCTTCGGAACCATGTCGTCGTCGAGAGCCACACGCGGATGGGCGCCGACAATGTCGTCTATCCGTTCGCGTTGATCGGCGGCACCCCGCAGGACCGCAAGTACCGCGGCGAAGAGACCTGGTGCGAGATCGGCGACCGCAACCACATCCGCGAGCAGGTGACGATCCACCGCGGGACCTCGACCGGTGGCGGGAAGACCACCCTCGGCGATGGAAACCTGCTGATGGTGGGCGTGCACATCGCGCACGACTGCCGGCTTGGAAGCGAGATCACGATCGCGAACGCCGCGCTGCTTGCCGGACATGTGCATGTCGGAACAGGCGCCACGATCGGCGGAAACGCCGCGTTCCACCACTTCGTCACCGTCGGCACCGCGTCGCTGGTCGGCGGGCTTGCGCGCGTCTCGAAGGATGTTCCGCCGTATCTGATCGTCGAGGGCTCGCCCGCGCGGATCCGCGGTCACAACCACATCCAGATGACCCGCCGCGGATCGACCAACGCGGCGATCGAGGCGATCCGCACCTGCTACCGCCGGCTCTTCTGCGAGGCGGGCGCCACGATGTCGGTCCGCATCGCCGAGCTGCGGGCGGAGTTCCCGTCGATCCAGGAAGTGCACGAACTCTGCGACTCGCTGCTTGCGAGCGCGGCGGGTGTCCACGGGCGCGCGCTCGAGACCCTGCGGACCGACGACAAGCGCTCGGTTCCCACGATGTGGCAGCCGACCGTGCGCCCCGAGGGCGCCTCGGCCGAGCACTGAGGTCGAGCACTGAGCTGGAGGGCGGGTCGGGCGGGCTGGAAAGGCCCCCGGGCCCCTCTGGGCAGCTCTGGGCGCCCCCGAGGCAGCCCGCACAAACCGCAGAAACCTCCCGATTGGCTCAATCGGACCGAAATCCCGACCGATAGCATGGCACCAAGGGCGGTTCATGGGTTGTCCCCATGTTCCGTTCCACGGGTCCACCGGCACTCACGGAAAGGCGATCCAGATGCGCATTCTCCTCGACGAAGCAGAAACCCCCCTCGCCGCCAGCACCGTCGGCGAGGCCCTCCGACAGGCCGCCGCCCTCGTGGGCGAGCGCGGCCGCATGATCGTCGAGGTCGAGGTGGACGGCATCCGCTGGTCCGAGGAAGACCTCTCGACGCCGGAGACCGCCCAGCGCGGCGCGGGCGAACTCAAGCTCCTCACCGCGCATCCCGGCGATCTCCTCGCCGAGACCTTCAGCCAGTCCGCCGACGCGGTCATCGAGATCGAGGAAGTCCAGTGCGAGGCCGCCAAGCACTTCCAGGCCGGCCGCACCAAGGAAGGCCTGCACCAGCTGCTCGAGTCGCTCGCCGTGTGGGGCGCCGTGCAGACGGGACTCTCGCGCGGGCTGAACCTCGGCGTGCTGTCGCACCCGGCGCTGCAGGCGCGCGGCATCGATGTCGATGGTCCCGTGCAGGCGCTCGAGAACAAGCTGCGCGACCTGCGCCAGGCGATCGTCGACCAGGACTTCACCACGCTCAGCGACTGCCTCATGTACGAGTTCCCCGCGGTCGCCCAGCGCGTCGCCGGACTTCTCCGCTCGCTTGCCCGCGAGGCCGAAGCGTCGGCGGCAGCAGCAAAGCGTGCGAACCCTTGAGACGCAAACCCGCACCGCGCGACCCGAACGAGCCAAGCATGTCTTCCGCGAAGGCAACTTCCCTCAACACCCTGATGAGCAAGGCTCAGCAGGCGCTCTCCCGCAACCACTGGTTCGAGGCCGAGCGGCTTGCCGCCAAGGCGCTCGACATGGCCCGCAGCGAGGGCGACTTCAACCTGATGGCGCGCATCGCGCTGCCCTTGCAGGAGGCGCGTCGCCAGCGCATGCAGCTTGCGTTCGACTCGAAGAAGCTCGTGGTGCTGTCCGAACTTCCGGGCGGTGACTTCGACCTGCAGCCCGCGTGCTACCTGATCCAGCCCCCGCTTGTCGGCGCCGATGCGCGGCGCATGCGGCTCCTGGCGCTCGAGCGCGAGGTGCCGGCGATGTTCCTCTGCCGCGAACCGAAGACGCAGCTCGGTCTCTGCCCGATCGTCGCGATCGGACAGGTGACGATCCGCACGCGCATCGACCCGCCGCGCACCTGGGACAAGCCGACCCTGGCGTGGTTCATCGAGGCGTGCGAGCAGCTCGGCGACGCCGCGATCGAGACGCTCGACCGCATGGCAGACACCGCGCGTCAGGTCGACGGCCTGCTCGAGCGGCTCGACGCCATGCCCGATCACGAGAAGCTCCACCAGGCGCTCGCCGAGGTGTGCAAGGAAGCGGCCGACGCGTATGTCGGTCTCACGCCGCCCCCGCGCGCAGCGGTGCGCGGGCGCGCGGGCGAGTCGAGCGTCGATGTCGCAGAGGAATCGGACAGCGCGTGAGCGCGCTTCGCGGCGGTCAGCGGGCGCCTCTCAGCGCCAGTCGAGGCCCTCGTGCAGCGCGTTGAAGTTCTCGCAGCCTGCCGCCGTCACGGCGACCATGTCTTCCACGCGGATGCCTCCGATGCCGAGGGCGTAGAGCCCCGGCTCGACCG
>Ga0209990_10001990_pt1 | contig 16529 bp, 13 predicted proteins | sample NOAtaG_6_FD_187304 | JGI IMG/M metagenome (GOLD analysis project Ga0209990, IMG submission 187304) | Freshwater lake microbial communities from Lake Erie, under a cyanobacterial bloom - NOAA_Erie_Diel5S_2200h metaG (SPAdes) (version 2) | ecosystem: Environmental > Aquatic > Freshwater > Lake ...
AAAAAATTAGCGGTTGAAAAAAGTAATGAGATCTTGTATCTTGAATACAACGCTGAAAGGGAGAATTTAAATCCTGATCAGTTTTGTTAGTTTATCTTGTCTGTAAGATCAAATCTTGACTTCTACATCTGCTAAAGGCATTATTTGTTCAAGCAATTTAGCTAGCTCTACTTCTTTCTGCTCTGCGATAATATAGCAAGCTATACCACGTATTGTATCAGAAGGATGATTGATTAATTTATAACCTAAGCCATAACCATATTCTTTTAATAACATCAGGGCAGCTAATTTCATTCGCTTTGTAATGCCATGTCGTTCTTTCATTATACTCAATGCGCTAGCAGGGAGATTGGGAAAGCAAGTGGATAATAATTCATAAAAATCAATGGAAAGACATTCCATTAAAGTTCTGCTTTCTACTTGGCCACTATTAAGTGCAATTAATTTTTTAGCATCCATGAACGTATTTTCCGCTTAATAAACTATAGCTAGGATTCAATTATGTTTTCATAATTATTTTTCAAATTCACTCTACCACCATCCTTCCAATTTGGCAGAATTGTTCGATGGATAGCTGCTCTGGGCGTAAACTAGGGTCTATATTCAATTGCTCTAATAAGCTTTGAATATCTGGTGAAAGGAGTTTTAAAGAGCTTTTTAGCATTTTGCGGCGCTGATTAAAAGCATGGCGTAATACTTTTTCCAGGTTTTCACGGGTGCAATCAAATAAAGGCTGTGGCCGCGGGGTTATCGTCACAACTGTAGAGGTTACCTTTGGCGGCGGCATAAAATATTCAGGTGGCACATCAAAATTTTCTTCTATTTCGCATAGCCATTGCACTAACACACTAAGGCTGCCATAATTTTTACTACCAGGTGCGGCTGCTAAGCGCTTCGCAACTTCGCTTTGCAACATAACGGTGATTTTGCTTATTAAAGATAGCTCACTAAGCCAATTTAAAATTAATTGCGTACCAATATTATATGGTAAATTAGCGATGATTCGTATAGGCGACACACCAAACGATGACAGCTTGAGTTTTAAAGCATCGCCAACAATAACTTCAAGGTTATTGGATGAAAATTCTTTAATCTGCTGCAAAATAGGCGCAAAACTATTATCGAATTCAACAACAATTACTTGCGCTGCTTGGCTGGCAATTAATTCGCGCGTCAAACTGCCAACACCAGGCCCTATCTCTAAAACATTCTGCCCAGCTAAATTACCACAAACATTTAATATTTTCTCGGGTATATCTTCATCAAGCAGGAAATTTTGCCCTAAACGGCGGTTTGGCTTCACTGCGTATTGTTTAATAAGCTGGCGGGTCGATGGTAATTTATTTATGGACGGCATTTTGTTACTTGCTAGCTAGTATTATTTAATTTATAAATGCAGATGGATTATATAGGATTAATTATGGCAACGCAAACATTAGATCAACGTGCAGGCTTTATCTGGCACAATGGCGAGATAAAAGAATGGGCGGCTACTAATGTTCATGTCATGACGCACGGTTTGCATTATGGTACTAGCGCTTTTGAAGGAATAAGGATATATAATGGTAAAGCATTTCGCTTACAAGAGCATATGGAAAGGCTGATATATTCAGCTGAGCAAATCCACTTAAAAGTGCCCTATAGCGTAAAAGAATTAATGGCCGCAACGGAAGAACTAATAAAAATTAATCACCTTAATAGTGGTTATATCAGGCCGCTTACCTACAAAGGTGCTGAAGAATCTTTAGTGGCAGGGACAAAATGCACTGTTAACGTTGCTATTGCCGCTTGGAGCGCGTTTGAAAATAATCGCCAACAATTAAATCAAAAAGGTATAAATGCTACCATATCAACTTGGCGCAAAGCACCTATTGATGTAATGCCTGCAAATACCAAAACTTCTGGCCTTTATATGATGTTACACACCGTAAAAAATGATGCATCGGCTAAGGGTTTCGATGATGCCTTAATGCTTGATATGCATGATTATTTGACAGAAGCCACTACCAGTAACTTATTCTTTATTAAAAGTAACCAATTGCATACGCCAGCGCCAGATTGTTTTTTGAATGGTATAACCAGGCAAGAAATAATTAAAATAGCAAAGCACACAGGGGTTGAAGTTGTTGAAAGACACATCCATGTTAGCGAGTATAATAGTTTTGATGCGGCATTTTTAACAGGAACAGCTATTGAAATGTCGCCAATTGCGAGTATAACTTACAATGGGGAAAAGTATGAGTATGCGCTTGGGCATCCGCTTTACATGCAATTACTTCATGCTTTCCATGAAGTTACTTCGGAAATGTGTATTATTGATTAATGATTAGATCTATACCCAATCTTAGCCTTATTATTTTTTTATTAGTTGCTTTCATCGCAAATAGTAAAGCTGAAGATGGGGTGGTTGAGGTACAGGCGGATGAAATTTGGCATGATCAAAAAAATAAAGTCACCAATGCGATTGGTAATGTTGAGGTAATCAAAGAGGATGAAAGAGTTACTGCCAATGAGATGCAAGTTTTCCATGAAGAGAATAAAATAACCGCCCGCGGCAATGTAATTCTATACCGTGCCGATGGTAGTGTTTTTTTTGCAGATGAACTGGAATTAGCAGATAATTTCAATTCAGGGTCATTAATTAATTTGAGAGCACGTATGCGGGATGGTAGTGCTTTGGTAGCTCAAAAAGCTGAGATGGTTTCTAAAGATGTCTTAAAACTGCATAAAACTTCTTTTACTTCTTGCAAAATATGCCCTAATGAATTTTTCACTAATAAACCCCTTTGGCAAATTAATGCTGGTGAAGCCAAATTGGATAAAAAAGCGCAAAAAATTGAGTATAGACATGCTAGTTTTAATGCCTTGGGGGAAATTCCGTTATTTTATACCCCGTATTTTTCTATGCCAACGCCAGATGTTAAGCGTAAATCTGGGCTTTTAAAGCCAACTTTTGGTCCCAAGCATGCCTTTGGCTTTGTTTATAAACAACCTGTTTATTTTAATATTGCCAATAATATGGATGCAACATTATCACCTATTTTCACTAAAAGGTTGGGGGTGATTATGGAAGGAGAATTCCGGCATTTACTAGCCAATGGTAGTTATCAAGTAAATGGCAGTATCACTAGGCCAACTCTATCGGATGAAAAGCGCAAAATTTGGCGAGGGCACTTAGATAGCCATGGCAAATTTCGTTTGCCAGAAAAAACTAAAGGTGGATTTATAAGGTATAACGTAACCAGAGTGATCGATAAGAAAAAGACTTATATGAAAATGTATGGTTATGGCGATGATGACACACTAACTAGCGATATTTATTATAATAATTTTGCAGGAGAAGATTATATTGATATCAGAGCAATAAGCTTTCAAGGCTTGCGCCCTTTTGATGAAGCAGCGCAAACACCGCAAATATATCCAGAGTTAACTGCAGAAAAAAGTATAGCTTTAACTGCAAATACAAAGTTTCGTGCTACTGGTAACGCATTAAATTTACAAAGAAAGAATGGTGTAACATATCAAAGGGTTGCCAGCAAATTGGCTTTAGAAAACGATTTTATAACCAATAATGGGCATTTATTTAATTTAACTACTTCTCTCCGCAATGATTTTTATCAAGCCAGGATAAGTAGTGACGCATCCAACAAAAAAAATGAGTGGCGAGTACATCCCAAAATTCAAGCAACTTGGAAATATCCTTTGCATAAAATTTTTGATAAAACCTATTTAGTCGTTGAGCCAATTACAAGTGTAGTAGCTTCGCCATTGGTTGAGCAATCGACAATAATCCCTGAAGAGGATAGCCAGCGTGCTGAATTAAGCGCTAGCTTATTATTTGCGGATAATAGGTACTTAGGTTATGACCGTATAAGCGATGGCTCTTGGCTTGATTATGGTTTGCGCTCGAGCATCCAGCACCAACAGCATACAATTGGTTTATTATTAGGGCAAAGCTATAAAATTGGTAAATATAAATATGATTCTGAGGATATTGCGCTTGATGGAAAGAGATTTTCGGATTATCTAAGTAATTTATATTGGCATTTTTCGCCCTATTTAACATTCTCTAATCGTCTACGTTTACATAAGAAAAACCTTTCTATTATAAGGAATGAAAACAAATTACATGTAGCTTATCACAAATGGCGGGCAGAAGTTGATTATACATCATTTAATCCAAGAATAGTCACTGATGATGATTCTATATCTAAAAAAACTCTTTACAAGCATGAATTAGGCATGCTCTTGCAATATAATTTTTACCAGCAATGGTGGGTAAGTGGTAATATGCGCCGCAAATTAGGGCATAAACAACGCAATATAACTGCCACTAGTCAGAGAGCGCTTTTGGAAAGCGGTGCTAGTATTGATTATAAAGGTGATTGCCTCATAGTTTCTTTTAGTGTAAAAAGAAATTACACGAAGTTTAATGATTTAACACCTGGCAATACTTATAAATTTTATGTTGATATTCCTGGGCTTTAAGGGTTTGTAATATGATTCGAGTTTTTTTGCCTTTACTATATGTGGTTTTATTGCTTATTAATCATGCGATTGCAGCGCAAAGTGAGGTAGTGGCGGTTGTTGACGGTATCGCTATAACAAATGTTGATGTCCAAAAACGTTTAACCCTTATCGTGCAAACTAACCAACTTTCACAAGATAAGCAGACTTTGGAAATTGTACGCAAACAAATATTACAATTGTTAATTGATGAGCAACTTATAAAGCAAGAAGCTAGCAAGTTTAAAATCAAAGTTGATGAGCTTGAATTGCAACATGTGTTAGGAAACATTGCCAAACAAGCAGGGGTTCCTTTAGCTAATTTGCGCAAATTTATTACATCACAGCAATTAGACTATGATCAACTTGAGGATAGCCTGCGCAACCAAATTTTACGGGATAAACTCCATAAATCATTGATCTACCCAACTATTAATGTGCTGGATAGTGAGATTGCTGAGATGCAGAAAAATATTGAGCGCCAAAATAATAAGCCACAAAAGAAAAAACAAAATACTGCAATAACCCATGTTAAGTTAGCAGAGATTAGTATTTTGAGAGAAGATAGTAGCGATAATCATGTTGAAAAGCTGCTGGAAAAGTTGGCTAAGGAGATTAAAGCAGGCGCTGACTTTGCCAAATTGGCTAAGGATTTTTCGCAAAGTGCTAGTGCCGATAACGGAGGGGAGATTGGTTGGCTCAGTATTGATCAATTAGATGATGATATCGCTAGGGCAATAACGCAATTAAAACCTGGGCAAGTTTCAAAGCCAATTGTTACATCAGAAAGAGTGCAGATTTTAAAATTATTGGATGTTCGCAGTAAAAAAGTGGCGGAGGAAAAAATCCCTACGCCAACAAAAGACCAGTTGCGGGAGTTTATTTTTAACCGTAAGCTAGATGCCAAGATCAGATCGCATATTATTAAACTACGCAAAAAAGGTGGGGTGGTAATAAATTAACTCACCTTGCTTATTCCTCATCCATTATGTCTTTTATAAAAAACACTGCTAGAGTTGGATTGCTAACCTTTGTTTCGCGTATTACTGGTTATATCAGGGACGTTTTGATTGCATCATTGCTTGGAGCAAGTATTTGGAATGATGCTTTTATATTAGCATTACGGCTACCAAATCTTTTTCGTAATATATTTGGCGAAGGTGCTTTTAATAATGCTTTTGTACCGATTTTTGCACAAAAGTTAAAAGCTAGCCCTCGGCAAGCATCAATTTTTGCCGCTAAAATCCATACTATCCTTATAACTGCATTATGCATATTTTGCGCAGTTATGCTATATAACATGCGTTCTATAGTCTTAATAACAACTCCTGGTATGAGTGATGATATGGAACTAATTAAGCTTATCACTGATCTAACGCAAATAACTTTTCCATATTTGATTTTTATTTCGCTTGCTGCCTTCCATGGTGGGGTACTCAATGCCCAAGGTAAATTTGCTGCCTTTGCAATGATGCCAATTCTATTTAATTTAGTATTGATTACTGCTTGTTTCATGCATGTAGGTGGTAATGTTACTACTATTCGCATATTGGCATGGGCAGTTTTGTTGGCTGGGTTTTTTGAGCTAATTTTCATGATAGTTTTTTCATATAAAAGTAATAGTTTGATTGGTTTTAGTGTACCTAGTTGGGGACGTGATACTCGCCAATTATTACGCCGGTTTTTCCCTGGGGTGGTGGGCTCTGGCGTTATGCATATAAATTTATGGGTTGATACAATGCTAGCTTCGTTTGTTAGCAATGGTATTTCTTATTTATATTATGCTGATCGTGTTAATCAATTGCCGTTGGCTATTATTGGCACTGCTTTAGGGACGGTGCTTTTGCCAGTCTTAGCTAAGGAAGTAGCTAATAATTCTTTCGAGAAGGTAATCAATCTGCAAAACCAAGCTATAAAGTTTGCCATGTTTATTGTTTTACCTGCTGCAATTGGGCTATTCTCGTTGGCTTTTGAAATTATACGGCTGTTATTTGCTCACGGTAATTTTGATGAAAATGCAGTATTACAAACAGCGCTAAGCTTGCAAGTTATGACTATGGGACTGCCAGCATATGTGCTTACTAAGATATTTTTGGCTTTATTTTATGCCAATGGCGATACTAGAACACCAGTTATCAATGGGCTAATATGTATTGTATCTAATGTAATATTTAGCTTAATTTTTATGCCCACAATGCAGCATGTAGGTATTGCTTTAGCCACAATTATTTCGGCTTGGATTAATTTTATAATTTTATTTTTAATTTCAATAGCAAGAGGATGGTATAAGCTTTCTGCCGCTGTATTAAAATATATTATTAAATATATTTTTGCATGCATAATTATGTTTATTGTCATTTATTTTGTCAGAAATTTGTTAACTACTGATAATGAATTATTATTAACCAGTGCCTTGATCATAAGTGGTGTAGTTAGCTATGGAATAATTTGTCTTATGATCAAAGCAATACCAAAAAAAGAGAATGAGCATGCGGCAATTTGATGAGCAATTTGCAGGTATCGTAATTGGGGTAGATGAAGCAGGGCGCGGCCCTTTAGCTGGTGCGGTTACTGCTGCGGCGGTTCATATCCCTCCGTATGTGCAAATAGAGGGCTTGCGCGATTCTAAAAAACTTAGTTTAAATAAGCGATTGGTATTCTATGATATTATAACCAAGCAATGTATCTATGGTGTGGGCACTGCCAGTGTTGAAGAGATTGATAAATTGAATATTCTACAAGCATCAATGCTAGCAATGCGCCGCGCTATTAAGGAGTGTTTGACTTCCCTTCAAAAAACTAGCTTGATTAGCATATTAGTGGATGGAAATTGCAGCCCCAACGCCAATGATAATAATATACATACAATTATCAAAGGCGATGATAAGTCTGCAGCTATTGCAGCAGCTTCAATAATTGCTAAAGTTACCCGTGATAAGATGATGGATGAGCTGCACAAGCAATTCCCTTATTATGATTGGCATAAAAATGCTGGTTATCCAACCAGAGCCCATAAAAAAGCCATTGAAGTGCATGGAATAAGCCCGCATCATCGTCTTAGTTTTAATAGATCGCTATAGGTGTATACCTAGCAGACTTGAAGAGGCTGTCGGGTAAGATCAAGATACCAACCAGCTCTTACCGCAGGAGATATCAACCCTAAGGCGTACACCCAATGGAATGACATTCTCCATAGCTTCAGTGATAGGGGCATAAAGAGACGGGGCGATATCTTCAGGAACTTCAAAAAGCAGTTCATCATGTACTTGCAATACCATATATTGCCGCAAATTATCAGGCATAGTAACCATAGCTTTTTTTATAATATCAGCAGCAGTGCCTTGCAATGGTGCATTGATCGCCGCCCGTTCCGCAAAACTACGTATGTTGAAATTTCGATCATTGATGCTGTTTATATAACACCTGCGCCCTAATAATGTAGTTACATATCCCTTTGTGCGGGCGCTTTCTATAGTTGTTTGCATATATTCTTTAATGCCAGGATATTGTTTGAAATAGGCATCTATATATGCACTTGCTTGGCCAACTGGGATATCTAGGCGCCGTGCTAACCCCATGGGGCTAATTCCATATATTATGCCAAAATTAATCATTTTAGCTTGGCGGCGCATCTCGCTGGTTACAGATTCAACGGGAATGCCAAACATCTGGCTAGCGGTGATTGCATGGATATCACTGTTATTACTAAATGCTAATTTAAGCTCTTTAATATCAGCAAGCACTGCTAATAAGCGTAATTCAATTTGTGAATAATCGGCGGAGATAATCAATTTATTATCGCCAGCAACAAAAGCGCGGCGAATGCGGCTACCTTCTGCTGTGCGTATTGGGATATTCTGTAGGTTAGGGTTGTTTGAAGAAAGCCGGCCAGTAGCGGTAGCGGTTAAATTGAAAGAAGTATGAATACGCCCAGTTTGATTATTTATATTTTTAGGCAAGCTTTCGGTATACGTATTAATTAATTTACTAAGTTGCCGCCAATGAAGGATATGACTTGCAATCTCATAACCTTGATCTGCTAATTTTTCTAACACATCAACGCTCGTGGTGTAATTACCAGTTTTGGATTTTTTAGGTGTTGGTAAGTTTAATTTATTAAATAGAACTTCGCCAATTTGTTTAGGTGAGGCAATATTAAATTCATATCCAGCAATTTTGAAAATTTGGGCAGCAATACCACTCGCTTTATGATGAAATTCTGCTGATAATTCATGTAAAAGTCTGGTATCAACTTTAATGCCACGCATTTCAATTTCGGCCAAACAAGAAATCATTGGTTTATCCAACCGTTCATATATTCGCCACATTTTATTGGCAAATAATTTTTGGCTTAGCTCTTTGAATAAATTAAGAACCAGTAATGAGTTTATTTCTAATTCCTCATTAAAAAACTCTTTGCTTAGTTCTTTAAGCGAACAAGCGTATTTACCAGTAGCTAAAGAATAAGCCATAACCAGAACATCGTCGTAATTGACTAATTCAATACCATTCTGTGAGCAACTTTTTAATAAACTTTTGGCATCTGCAGTAACTTTGGTGATATATGGTGCAGTTAATATTGGCTTTAGTGTGGTAAACAATGATTTAATACTTATTTTAAATGCCGCTTTTTCTTCAGTACTAAAAATATTTTCTGGATGATTGCTTGGCTCTGCAGCAGCTAAAGGTATAAACCATTGCTGCTGGTCACTAGCTAGTTGGCAATTTGTGCCATCAAAAAAAATAGCAATATGACTATGGTTGCCTAAATCCGCAACTAATTTTTCTAGATCGTTTTGTGAAGTTATAGTTTTTGGGCTATTGTAAATAACGGAAGTTTTTATAGGCGCAACTTCATAACTTTGGCCAAATTTTTTATCTAAACGGCTTTGAAGGGAGAGAAAATTTTGCGTTGTGAGGAACTGGCTTAGCTTTTTATAATCAAGCTCACGCGTAGCTAATTCTTCTAAAGTAGTTTGATGAGCAACTTGTGAATCTAAGCTGACTAATTTCTTAGAAAGTAGAACATTATCCTTGCTATCAAGCAATAATTTTTGGCGGCGGGGAGAGCTTATTTTTTCCAAATTATTGTATATATCTTCAATGCTAGAAAATTGTGTTAGTAATTCTATAGCTGTTTTTTGGCCAATTCCCTTTGCGCCAGGGATATTATCCGAACTATCGCCAACCAAAGCTAGATAATCTAATACTTGCTTTGGCTTAACGCCAAGCTTTGCCAAAACTTCATTTTCGCCAATTTCTTTGTTTTTCAAAGGGTCATATAAATGCACATTCTCGGTTATTAATTGCATTAGATCTTTATCAGAAGATATAATTCTTACCTGCAAACCGCTATTACTTGCTTGTGCGGTATAGGTGGCAATCAAGTCGTCAGCTTCGAAGCCTGGTTTTTGCAAAACGGGAAGATTGAAAGCTTCAATTACTTGGGGAATTAATTCTAGTTGTGGAATTAAATCTTCTGGCGCTGGTGGGCGATTAGCTTTATATGCTTCATAGAGCTCATGACGGAAATTTTTTTGCCCTGCATCTAAAACAACGGCAATATAATCGGCTTGATGCCCCTCTAGCAGTTTAAATAGCATATTGGTAAAGCCATAAACGGCACCTATCGGTGTTCCATCAGGGCGGGCTAGCGGTGGTAAAGAATGATATGCGCGGAAAACAAATCCATAACCATCAATTAAATAAAGTTTTTTCATTGGTATTTTTTCCTGACTAATTCTTTAAAAGCATTGCCGCGGGCAATGTAATCTGGCCATTGATCCCAAGAAGCGCATGCGGGAGATAGCAATACATTTTTAGGTGTGTTAATTTTAACGATGTCTTTTTCAATAGAATAAAAAGCATTAACCAAATCACCTGCCCTTGTAAAAGGGACTTGGTTTTTAGTTAAAATAGCGGCAAATTTTTCTTGCGCTTCCCCAATTAAATATACATGCGCTATCTTATGGCGATATTGCATTAACTCGCCAAATCCATCGTCTTTCGAAAGGCCACCTGCGATCCAATAAATATTATCAAATGTTTGCAAGGCTTGGGCGGTAGAGTTGCTGTTAGTGCCTTTGCTATCATTTATATAACAGAGGTTATTGTCTTTATATACAACTTCCATGCGATGCTCTAACCCTTTGAAATTAAATAGCGTTTTCACTATGCTAGCACCATGGATACCGCGGGCACGCGCAGCTGCAAAGGCAGCGGCAAGATTTTCCATGTTATGCCTACCCATTAAACTGTGATTAATGGGCAACTCGTAAACATTTTTACCTGTCTCTGTCCAATCATAGACCATATTATCTTTAACGCAAACCGCGCCTGGAATCGCTTTTTGGGTTGAAATTGCAGTTAGCTTTATTTTACTTTCATTTTGTAAATTAGTATAAATTGTTCTTAATTCAGGATAATCGATGCTAATAACCCCATGTTGGCTTCCATCAAAAATAGTTGCTTTAGTGTTTATATAATCCTCATAACTGGCATAACGGTTAGCATGATCGCTAGAAATATTTAAAAATATAGCAATATCTAAGCGCTTTTTCTTCAGCAATTCTAATTGGAAAGAAGATAGCTCAAGCACATAATTACCACCATTGGTGAAGGGCTTTAAGCTAAGGGCAGGGATGCCGATATTGCCACCAATTTCAGCAGTAAAGCCTGATTCATTTAGGATATGCCCCAACAAAGCGGTAGTTGTTGACTTGCCATTTGTACCGGTTATGCCGAAAAAAGTTGCTTCATTGTTTGCTTGCATTAGCAGTTCAATATCTGAGATCACTGGCACATGATATTTAGCTGCAAAGATAAATGCCTGATGCGGGTTGGGATATGTAAAAGGAATGCCAGGGCTGGCTATAAGCGCTGAAATTTTCTGCCATTCTAGCTGTTCTGGGCTAATTATAGAAAATTTATTTTTGTATTTAGCTATGGTTTCAGGATTATCATCCCAAGCTATTATGTTGGCGTTGCTTTTTGATAATGCTTCTGCTGAAGCTGCCCCTGTTCTACCAAGGCCGAGTATATAAATGGTTTTGCCTCTATAATTGGGGATGTTAATCATAAAATCTCATCTCACCTTAGTTTTAAAGTACTCAGACCGATCATAGCAAAGATAACCGCTATAATCCAGAAGCGAATTACTATTTTGCTTTCGCTCCAGCCGATTTTTTCAAAATGATGATGGATAGGGGCCATCTTAAAAATACGTTTTCCCGTTAATTTAAAAGAAGCAACTTGCATAATAACTGAAACTGCTTCAATAACAAATAAACCGCCAATTATCGACAATACCAGTTCGTGTTTAGTGATAACGCTAACTATGCCGATTGCTCCGCCCAAAGCAAGACTGCCAACGTCACCCATGAATATCTGCGCTGGTTGGGCGTTAAACCATAGAAACCCTAGCACAGCGCCAGCAATAGCAGCACAAAACACGGCCAATTCTCCGCTATCGGCAATATAGTGTATTTGCAAATAATGTGCAAATATTGTATTTCCTACTAAATAACTGATTAGTGCGAAACAGCATGCAGCGATAATTATCGGAACACTTGCCAGGCCATCTAAGCCATCAGTTAAATTAACTGCATTTGAAGCGCCTGTAATTACAATTGCTGCAAAAAATGGGAACAGCCAGCCTATATCAAGTAATAAAGTTTTAAAAAAAGGAAACGCTATTTGCCCGCTAAGTGTTGGCTCGCTTAGCATCATTACAACAGCGCCAGCAATGCTCCCCGTGGTAAGCTGGGTTAATAGCTTTATTTTTCCACTAACTCCGCGCGAATTTTTATGTTTGATTTTTAGCCAATCATCACACAATCCTAAAGCGCCATAAATATAAGTAACGGCAATAGCTAGCCATATGTAATGATTATGTAAATCGGCCCATAACAATGTTGAAATAAGCGTGGAAAGTAAAATTAATACTCCGCCCATGGTTGGTGTTCCAGCTTTTTTAAAATGAGATTCTGGTCCATCCTCGCGGATAGGCTGCCCTTTTCCTTGTTTATCTCGCAACCAATTAATTGTCCTTTCACCATAAATTAAACTTATGAATAAGGCGGTTAGTGCGGCTGCTCCACTGCGGAACGTTATGTATTTAAATATATTAAGCAACGGGAATTGTTCAATTAATTGGTTGGTAATAGCAACTAACATGAGAAATTATAGAATAAATAATGTTTACAAATGTTACTTACTATAAACAAACAAATAAGATTATGCAATTATACTATTTATCAGCTATAACTTGGCTTTTTAAAAAAACTGAATTGCGAGACACTGGTAATGGTAATTGTATGAGTGAAAATTTATAATTAATGTTTTTATGATTGGTTGTTTTTACTAAATTGATGCTCTGATTTCGTTTTTCTCGCAAAGAAGATATTATTTTGTAGTATTTCATTTGCTTAGGGGGGGTATTTTCTCCATAGAGGTTTTTATTATTATAAAATTTGTTAGGCGAATAGATTTTGGCCTTCGATACATAACTAGGTGAGTGTTTTTCATAGTTTGTTTGTAAAGATATCTTTTTGTTTATATGCGTATTGGCATAAGATGCTCCCAAAAAAATATTAATTATTATCACACCAATTGCAAAAACTAATTTCATAACGCCCCCTTCCCTTAACTTTAAGGTTAATGATTTTTAAAGCGAACTGCAAGCAAACGATATGTATATACCCAACGAACCTGAAGATACTGTGTAAATTATCATACTAAAAACTATCCCCTTTATTTCGGCTAAGTATTTAAAACTATCTTATTAAGATGCTTAGAAAATAATTCAGCAGTAGATTGCATTAATTTTTCAGCGATTAAGTCAACATGGCGATTGCGCCAATCTTCTAGCTCGGTGCCTTTTACCCATTGATTAAATGAGCCCATTGCAGGGCCGCAGTGAATTTGAAAATCTTCTTTATTAGCAAGTTCTCCATTCATCGCAAGTCTAGTGCTATAACCAAAATACCAACGAAATATTAAAGCCATCTTTCGTTTTGGATTTTGGTTTGCCTCTTCTAGCGCTGTAGGGTTGTATTTTTGATAATATTCTTGTGCGTCTTGCCAAATGCTATTAAAATCTCTCTTAAAGTAACGCTTTTCTAGCATTTCTTTGGTTTTGGTATCAATTTCATCAATGGAATTGTGAGCTCTATAAATATCATATAGCTTATTTGCTCGCGCTGCGAAAAGCGACTCTTTTCTAACTACTTGGACTCTAGCGCCGATTTCAAACATATCACCAGCAGGAGCATATGTAGTATCTTGAATATCGAGTCTTTGTAATATATCTTTTACTGCAGTACTAGTGCCACTTTCTACAGTGCACTGGTTTATTGAACCTGTTGTGATAAAATCTGCGCCCATAATAAAAGCAGCGGCGGCCGCTTCTGGAGAACCAATTCCTCCTGCTGCACCAACACGAATACGCTTAGCATATTTATACTTATTTAGATGACTATCGCGCATGATGATAATAGCTGGCAATAACGCAAATGGTGAACGGCCATCTGTGTGGCCACCAGAATCGGATTCCACACAAATATCAGAAGCAACTGGAACATATTTACTAAGTTCGGCTTCCGTTACGGTTAATAGATTTTTTGCTACTAATTCATTGACTAAATTATCTGGCGCGGGACATAAAAAGGCTTCCGCTACTTCAGGGCGTGATAGTTTAGCGATAATATTGTTAGGAGTATAAATACTGCCATCAGGTAATCTGGTTATCCCTTTTAAACGAAAATAGACAATACTTTTAGTCATGGTTGAAAAAGCTGAGGCTTCGATATTTCGCACATTGTTTTTCAAGTATAGTTCTATTGTGCGCATTTCCATATCTGGATCTACCAGATTGCAAAGCAAGTTCATTCCAAATGACTTATTTTCCCCTAACTCTTCAGTTATGTACTTTATATTTTTTTCAAGTTGTTCTAAAGGTAATCCACCAGCGCCTAAAAAACCAATTAAACCAGCTTTTCCCATGCTAACAACTATTTCTTTTGAAGCGATGCCCTTATACATAGAGCCAGTAGTGTAGGCATATTTAATTTTATAGTCTTTTTTAAATTCTGAACATCCTAAATTTTCTGGATGAATAACAAAAACTTCTTTATTCATTTTATACTCCGCGTTTGATGGTTGCTATCAGCCCAGTAAGGACTCGTCCAGACCCCAACTCTATAAATTCGCTTTCCCCTTTATCTAGCAAATATTGTATTGAGCCCGCCCAATTAACAGAGTTGGTAATCTGTTTAATAAGCAAGTTTTGTATTGTGCTAGCATCCATAGGACGTGCTTCAACATTAGAGATAATATTAATTTCTGGAGCATTGAAAGTAAATTGACGAATGAATTGTGCAAATTCATCGGCCGCATTTTGCATATAACGCGAATGAAAAGCACCGCTAACTTTGAGCGGAATAACCATCCTTGCTCCTGCCGCTTCAAGCGCAGTTTTGGCTGCTTCGATATTTTCTTTAAGCCCAGAAATTACTATTTGTGTTTTAGTATTTAGATTAGCAATATCAACATTATTAAGTTGTTTATCATGTAAGATATCCCTTAGCTCATTTTCATTGAAACCAATTACAGCAGCCATTCCACCATTACGAGCTTGTGCCATCAATGCACCACGTTTTTGTACTAGCTTTAATCCAGTAGTAAAATCTATGGCTTTGCTTGCGAATAATGCATTATATTCACCTAAACTGTGGCCAGCAACATAATTGGGCAAGTTGCTATTAGTAGAAATTTGATCTAAATACGCAAGCGCACTAACTGTAAACAAAGCGGGCTGTGTATATTGCGTATTATCTAATTGCTGAAAAGGATCTTCTAAGCAAAGTCTTTCTACATCATAGCCTAAAATACTATTAGCTTGTTGCACTAATTGAGGGTACTTAGGAAATAAATCCTTGCCCATACCTTTAACTTGCGAACCTTGCCCTGGGAATACAAAAACTGTCATAGTTATAACTAATTCATATTATATATAATATTAATGATAATAATAATAAATATTTAATATCAAGTTTTATTTTTGATGAGAATTATCCTATAGAATGCTCGCCAGTAAAGGTGTTGGATTTTGAACGAAAGCGATTGAAGTCAGAAATGAGGAAAGCCCATGTCTCGGCCGAAGGCTCAAGACTGCGGCTTTGTGAATTCTGACGAATTCGCGGGAGATTCATTGCTACACCGAATAAAAAACCAGCCTCTTCAAATTCATTAGGTATATTTTTTCATGAGGTGACCCAGCTCATGAGCTATTTGAAATTATTTTTCTTGTGATCTTGAAAGATTGCTTGATAATATGGTAGGCTCAAAAAGTATCTATCAATCGGGGAGGAGAGATAGTGAAGAGAGCAAAAAATCATGCAATTGCAGTGATAGGCGTGGCGTGCCGATTTCCTGGAGCAAGGAATTACCAAGAATATTGGGCTAATTTGCTGATTGGGCGGAATAGTGTTAGCGAAATCCCTGCCGATCGTTTCAGATGGCAAGATTTTTATGGCGATCCCCAAAACGAAATCAACAAAAGTAACAGCAAATGGGGTGGTTTTATCGCGGATGCTGACAAATTCGACCCCTTGTTTTTCAGTATTTCCCCACAAGAAGCGCATTATATCGACCCCCAACAGCGCCTAATGCTTGAATTGACATGGGCATGTTTTGAAGATGCGGGCTACAAAGCCAGCAAGTTTAGAGGCAGCAATATTGGCGTTTTTTATGGTGCCTATAAAGAAGATTACAAAGAATGCCTAGAAAAATATGAGCCAAACATTGATGCTCATGCTTCAACTGGCTTAAGTAATACGATGATTTCCAATCGTGTTTCATATGCATTAGATTTAGATGGCCCGAGCATGACGATTGATGCCGCATGTGCTAGTTCATTAGTTGCGGTTGATGCGGCGATTAAAGCGCTCAATGCAGGTGAATGCAGCATGGCTTTTGCTGGCGGTGTTCATATTTTATGTAGCCCTAATACCTTTATATCATTT
>Ga0209990_10002000_pt1 | contig 16488 bp, 6 predicted proteins | sample NOAtaG_6_FD_187304 | JGI IMG/M metagenome (GOLD analysis project Ga0209990, IMG submission 187304) | Freshwater lake microbial communities from Lake Erie, under a cyanobacterial bloom - NOAA_Erie_Diel5S_2200h metaG (SPAdes) (version 2) | ecosystem: Environmental > Aquatic > Freshwater > Lake ...
CTTTGGACAAGCCTTTGGTGGTGGCGGATTTGGCGGGGGAGGCAGAAGTCGCACCATGAAAGGCAGCAATCTCCGCATCAAAGTAAAATTGAATTTGGAAGAGGTGGCCTTTGGTGTTCAGAAGAAGATCAAGGTGTTTAAAATGGTGAACGCCGATGGCGTTACTTACGATACTTGCGGAACCTGCAAAGGAAGTGGTCAGATCAGACGCGTGCAGCAAACCATTTTGGGTGCCATGCAAACCGCTACCACTTGTCATACCTGCAATGGAACCGGGAAATCCATCAAGAACAAACCCAAGGACGCTGACAACAACGGCCAAAAAAGAGAAGAAGAACTCATTGATATCAATATCCCGGCAGGTGTTGGAGAAGGCATGACATTGAACATGTCGGGCAAAGGAAACGCCGCCCCATTCGGGGGAGTCAATGGCGACCTTTTAGTACAGATTGAAGAAGAAGAACATCCCTTGCTCAAAAGAGATGGGGTAAACCTTTATCACGATTTATACATCAACTTTGCGGATGCCGCATTGGGCGCCTCCATTGAGGTACCTTTGGTAAAAGGCAAAGCACAAATCAAAATTGAGCCCGGTACACAAAGCGGAAAAATCCTACGATTGAAAGGAAAAGGACTTCCCGAGGTGAACGGTTATGGGCACGGCGACTTGTTGGTGAACATCAATGTGTGGACGCCTCAAAAATTGACGAACCAGGAGAAAGAGCTGCTTCAACAATTGAAGGAAGCCGACAACTTCAAACCTGCGCCAGGCAGTAAAGACAAGAGCTTCTTTCATCGCGTAAGGGAAATGTTTACCTAATTCATTGAGATGGCGACTTTCCGAAAAATCATCAATGACCCCGTCTATGGTTTTATCACCATTCGCCATCCCTTTATTTTTGAACTCATCAACCACCCCGCCTTCCAACGATTGCGGAGAATCAGTCAACTCGGACTGAGTCATTTGGTGTATCCTGGTGCGGTGCACAATCGTTTTCAGCACGCGATGGGTGCCATGCACTTGATGCAAAATGCGGTGGATGAATTGCGGGTTCGGGGTGTAGTGATTTCCACGGAAGAAGAAATCGGATTGTTATCGGCGATTTTACTTCACGACATTGGCCATGGGCCATACAGCCATGCTTTAGAACACAGTATTGTTGGAGGTGTGCATCATGAGGACATCAGCAAAGCCTTGATGCAAAAAATGAATCTTGATTTAGGGGGTCAGTTGCAATTGGCGATTGACATATTTAACAACCATTATCCTAAGAAATTCATGCACAGCTTGGTGAGCAGCCAACTGGACATGGATCGGTTGGATTATCTGGCCAGGGACAGCTTTTTCTCTGGAGTAGTAGAGGGACAAGTGGGCAGTGAACGCATCATCAAGATGATGGATGTGGTAAATGATCAATTAGTGGTGGAAGAGAAAGGGATTTACAGCATAGAAAAATTCATTGTCGCCCGACGATTCATGTATTGGCAAGTGTATTTGCACAAAACTGTATTGAGCGCGGAGTTCATGTTGGTGAATACGCTGCGCAGAGCCAAAGAGTGGGTAGAGCTGGGCAACGAATTATGGGCCACGCCATCTTTGAAATTTTTCCTTGAAAATGGCTTTGATCACGATTCGTTTTTCGCCCATCCCGCCGCGTTACAACATTTTTTAGAATTGGACGATCAAGATGTTCTGAGTGCCTTGAAAGTTTGGCAGCACTGTGAGGACTTTGTATTGAGCACACTATCCAAAAAATTGGTACACCGCGATCTATTTAAAATTCAAATTTTCAACGAGCCCCCATCCGAGCAAAGGGTAAAGGAAAAGATTCGGGAAGTTGCATTAAAATACCACTTGACCGAGCTTGAGGCCCAGTATTTTGTCATGACCGGAGAAGCTGCTAACAGGGCCTATAGTCAAAGCGGCGATGTCATTTGGATCAAGTTGAAGAATGGTACCGTGTGCAATGCCGGGGAGGTGAGTGAGCATTTGAGTTTAGCCCCGATTACACGAGAAGTGAGAAAGTGGTTTGTGGCCGGTCCTACCATCGCTCAATAACCTCCTCTTTACTTCCGCCATTATATCATTATCCATTATCCCTCATTCATCGCATCACGGTAACTAATATTCGCGGGTATAGAATTCAGCTCACCCTCCTCATTTCCAATAAAATACCCATCCACTTGAAAAAGTAGCAACTATTAGGGAAGTGACTAATAATGCTCAGCCCAAGGGTATTCATGGCGTCAAAAATAACAGATGATTCACGGTAAGTCAGTATCCCAGAACAATAGGGTAAAACAAAAAGGGCCGCCTTTCGGCAGCCCTTTTTAACCTTTACCTAAACAGATTATCGATTCACCACCATTCTCATGGTTTGTAGATCGCCATTTTGAACCAATTCTACCATGTATACTCCTCCAGCCAATACTTGACCGAAATCGATATTCGTATTGATAGAACCTTCCACCACATAACGATTGTTATACACTACTCTGCCTGTTGCATCTAAAACACGCACTTTCAAATCACCTTCCATTCCAGCAACATACAAATTCACGATTTGTCCGTTGTTAGGGTTAGGGAAGATCATTGCAGTCACTTCATTCTCGAAGCTAGCAGTAGTAACATTCTCGTTGTTCTCTAGCGTCATACCCGCATTTCCAATCAACTTCACACATGACGCATCGCCACATGTAGAAGAAGTAGGCGTAGTACATCCACCGGTAGTGGGGAACCAAGTGTTCACTTGCAATGGGTTTCCTACCGCTGTTCCAGTGGTATAAGAAATTCCATCTAAATGAGCCGCTCTGATCCAAACATCATAGCGCTGACCGTTGGCGATACCTGGAACGGTAGATAATCCAACCAAACGAGTTGCACCTGCTCCACCTGCTATGTAAGAAGGTAAGCCGGGTGTTGGGAACGCTTGCTTGAATTTCCAATCGTAACGAAGAGTACCACAAACTGAACGGTTAGTAGCGATGAAAGCAGTAGTACGCTTAGCTCCGATATTACACAAATCTGTTGATCTCACCAATAAAGGAGTTTCTGTATTTAATCCAACCGCAGAAGCCACATCTCCATAGGCAGTCACCAAATTATTATTTCCAGCAGCATCCTTCAAGTTGTAGGTAACATCTACTGTAACATAGTAAGAAAGTGGTCCACCTGATAAATTAGCGGGTAAGATTTTACCTAACTGACAGATGGTATTAGCCGAACCGTTGGTTTGTGGGGGTATTGCGAATGTCCAAGATGGAGAACCCAATCCAAAGGTTGACGGAGCCACAGCAGCATCAGCAGCCGCTTGATCTGCCCAACGCTTCACAGTATAACCAACCGCTTGAGAACGGAAAGCTGCCTTGAAGTTAGCACAAGTATTGTTGTAGAATCCAGTTCCACCCGTAAATGGACCTATATCTGCTTGGCTACCTCTTAAGTAAGCCACAGATAGATTGCAGATTCCAGCAACACTACCAGGCACATTTCTTACACAGATGAAGTAAGTCTGTTGAGGTACTAATTGATCATAGTACATGATCTCACTACCTCCATCTGGCACTGGGCTGAAGTTGGCTGCAGTTGCAGGAGTAACGGCGTTCTCTGTAGTCAATGGCACCAATTGGCCACCACCCACTCCAGAACCACTGTACAACGCAAGATCATTATCATCCGCAACAGTTCCTGAACCTGTCAATGCAATTCTCACTGCATTACCTTGAGCAACAAAACTGTACCAAACGTCATTACCGATACCTGGGCTTTCTACTGAGTTAGTAGCTGTCACCAAGTTCACTGTTAGGTTGGTCTGCACACCATAGCCAAACTGACCAATGTTACCTACCACAATTGGACCCGTGTAAGAATCCCCTGCGCAAGCTTCATCCGCTCCGTCGCAGTTTTGGTCGATACCATCGTTACAAGTTTCTGGGGCATTTGGATAGATCACTGCGTTCGTTGGAGCGCAATCACCATCCGCAGGGGCAAAACCTGGCGCTGGTGCAGGACAAATGCTGGTGGAAGTAGAAACTCCATAACCATCATTGTCTGTGTCTTGATAGTAGGTATTCAAGGTTATTTGAGCAGATCCCAAGAAACCAGTAGTAGTAGTACATCCTGGCTGATCAGCCGTAATGCTCACCAAAGAAATAGGAGTTCCCAACGTTGAAGTCGTAATCGTCAAAGTAGTAGAACTTCCCGTTACTGTAGAACCATCGCTCATCACCACGGTGAACGCACCTGTGTAACCATCTGCGTTAGATACCTGAATTGGGAATAACGCATTGGTTGAATTACAAATGGTTGCCGACTCTGTCAACTGTGCAATAGGATAAGGCGTAACACTAATCACGATGGGGTCCGTATACACTTCGTTACAACTTCCACTCTTCACTCTGGCACGATAACGCGTGGTTTCCGTTAAATTGGTGAACGTTTGAGTATTAGTAGTATTGGTAATAGCTGTGTAAGGAAGCCAATCCGCTAAACTAGTGCTGTAAGCAGCAAACTCCCAATCCAAGATACTTCCTGTATTGCCAGCAAGTGTAATCGTGCCTGAAGTAATTCCCGCACAACCCAAAGCGACATCCGTAGACAATGTACCTGCTACAGTAGCTGGATCCACTGTCACCGTTACTGGAGCACTGGTCAAAGATCCGCAAACACCACTGGTGACTACTGCTTGGTAGTAAGTAGTATTGGTCAAATTACCAGTATTATAAGTACCATTGGTAGCTCCTGAGATATTGTTGAAAGTAACGTTATCTGTAGAAGACTGCCACTGAATGACTCCGGTGTTACCCGTTAAAGTCAAATCAGCTGCCGTATTGATACAAATACTTGGTGCGCTCGATGTCAATGTACCCAAAACCGTTGTTGGACTGAAAGTCAAAGTAGCCGAAGCACCTGTCGCAACAGAACAACCCAAAGGAGTAACATAGTTCACACTCACTTTTCTAACGCCATCCGTTAACCAAGTAACATCTGCTGAATTGGATGTAGTTGTATTACCCACCACGGTGTAATCCGTACCAAAAGTCAATGGGTTGTTACTACCATCTGTTATCACCCAGTTGTAGTTATTCATGCCGGGCTGTGTAGTGTAAGACACGGGAGTGCTTCCACACAAAGTAGTAGGAATTACCGAAGTGAAAGACGGAGCAGGATCCGCAGGAACGTTAATCGTTACCACATCTTGCTGAGCACATGTAGAAAGAGGATTTGTGATCGTCACTGTATAGTTGTTAGTGCCCACTGCTGGAACTGAGGTTGTCAGCTCTGAAGTTGCACCTGCTACTGTACTTCCATTGTCCACTGACCATGAATAGGTGTAATTCACTGGAGGATTGAATCTCCAAGCTTGGTTACTCCAATTGGTAGCAGTAGAGGCATTGAAAGAAGGAGCGGTTGATCCAATGGTACCCAATGCGTTCTGCACTCCTACTGTTTTAGCTGCAGTTGAAGAAGCTGTTTGCACATGGATCTCCACGATACCTGTAGACTCGAAAATATGTGCTTGGGCTTGTACCAAACCATTACCGGCAAATCCGGGTATGCTATACTCCACTACCAACTTTTGAGTCGGAGCTGAGCCCGTTAACCAATAACGTAAGTTAGCCGCTGCTTGTCCACCAAAAGCCCAGTCTCCTGCACACACAAAGATGGCATTAGTGGGTTCTAGCGTGGTAGGTAGAGCATTGGGGAATGAGAAGTCATACAAAGATCCCAATGTCTGTGGTGAAGAGAATTGCAAGAACCCGTTTGAACTCACATTAAAATTATTATAGTTGGTTCCAAAGAAATTAAAAGGAAATCCGATCGGTTGATTATCCCAACCAGAGTCATCTCCAGGAATGTTACTACCTGCATTCTCCGCCACCGTCGCCACACCAGCTGTCACCAAATTGGTTACTCCAGTAGCTGGTGCTGTCTCCCAAGCATAAGGGGTTGTTGTTACACTAAAGGTACCTGCGCTCACTCCAGCGGCCAAATTGATGGTGCTGTTGGCACAAACATCCGTTGGTGTCGCAGAGCCATTGATAGTGGCTTGGAAAGCTGGGAATGTAAAATTCAATACCGTAATTTCCGATGAACCCACACAAGAAGTGGCTGGATCTGTGATGGCCGCAGTATACCCAAAATTAGTAACTTGAGTAACTGTTGGAATACTAGCGGTTACCACGCCTCCTGTTGTAGAGCTCAGGGTTCCTGTAGCAAATGAATTGGTGGTCCATGCAAAATTAGATGGATCGATCGACAAATCATTGGTAGCCGTCAAAACGCTCGTTCCAGCTACACCGCAGAAGCTGCTGGCGGATGAAGTAATGGTTACGGTTGGTGCAACATTGACAGTGTTAGTGAAAGAAGCGGCACCAGTAGAGGTACAACCTGAAGGATTCAGATAGTCCACTGTCACGGTTTTGCTTCCACCCGTCACCCATCTGAGTACTGCGGAATTGCTAGTACCTGTACCACCACTGAGCAATACATAATCTGTACCGGCCACACCTGGAATGGTCCAAGTGTAGGTTCCTTGACCTGACTGTGTAGTATAGGTCAATGGTTCTTGAGTACATACAGTGGCAGCTGGCGTAGCTGTGAATGTGGGTGTAAACGGTATTGCCGGAAGAATATTGATTACATAATCCTCAGTCTCTCCCCAATTATAGGTCAAACAAGGATCAATAGTATTTCCAGCTGTGGCATACACACCTCGAACACGCATTCTGTGAAGACCAACAGGAGGGGTACATGATATGTTAATGGGGAAAGTTGCCGATCCAAAAGCGGTGCTAATATTGGCTGTAGTATTCCCCAACTTCTCCGTGGTTGAAAACAAACCATCATCGTTGTAATCAATCCAAGCGGCAATTCCTTGGTTTACAAATGAACCGATGGTCACTGTCACTTGATACTGACTAGCCGCGTTGAGATCAGCAGTGTAATTGGGCTGACCTTGGAAGAAAGTATATGAAGGATTGGTGGGTGACGTTCCTGAATTATTACTCAATGAAGTACCGGCAATTACAATATTGGAAATCAAATCGCCATCTGTCTTTCCGTATGTGTAATTGGGAGTACAATAACAATTGGTCGGAACATCCATTGCCACACTATAATTGGCCGTTGTCATCGGTGCACCTCCGCAATAGGTATATTGCAAATAATAATCCGTAGCAGCCGTCTGAGAAGTAGTCAAAGTGGTAGTGGTAGCACCCGCAATGGCAATATTACCTGCAGGACAAGCCGCAGTAAAGGTTGTCAAAGTAGTGCCCGCCAACGACTGACTATTGAACGGTAAATTATAAATATTCGCACCTGTCGAATTCAATACATCGATACCCATTTCCTCTGGCCAATCACCTGCTGCATTCCACACCAAAGAGTATGAGGTTCCTGCATTCACTGGCACAGATACCGAAGCACTACCGCCAGTAATTTGAGCACCTAGAGTCTGCACTACTGTTGCTCCATTCATCACTTGCATGGTTCCAAAGTTCCAACCATCTCCAAATGAGTCTCCTAGATTAAAGGTGTAATTACATGTAGTTGCTGGCGGAGCCACTCTATACCATTGCAAAGCAACATCTGAACTACTACCTGAGTAGCTGTACGTGGCATTGAGCGTAAAGGTTGAGCCAGAACATACCGCCGTAGGACCGGCAATCACAGGAGTAGTAGGAGGAACCAAAGCATTTACGGTACCTGTACCTGTCGCCGTTTCACATGAAGTGATGGTAGAATAACGAACTTTCGTTGTGTAAGTACCTGGCGCAACGGATACAGGAGAAGTCGCTGTCCAAGTAGCACCATTATCGGTCGAAAACTCGTACAAGTTGTAGCGTATATTTAAATCGTCAATGTAATGACCTAAAGCCAAAGCACCTGTACGAGCCGCAAACGCATGCTTCCATGTCGCCTTATTGGCATTAGCATAAGACACTGGAAGTGCCACGTTGTTCACTACTAGAACTCCATTCAGCCACATACTCACTTGACTAGAGGCATTGATGGTAATGGTAACGTGAGTGGTAACCGTAGAGCCGATGGCACCTGAAGCCACCCATGTGGTATTATTGACATATCCTAACACCCCGGTTGTCGTAGGTGCTGGGTTAGCCACATTACAGTTGTACATCAAATAAACCCCTGCCGTATTGGTTCCGTTGGTATAAGAATCAAAAGATAGTTTCAATCCAGTACCTGATCCACTTTCGGCATTGGTGGGTGTGCCTGCTGGCAAAGCCACTACATCTGCACCATAACTGTAACTCACTCCGTCCGCAGGCGTTAATCCAGCCGATACGGTAACCAAGTCAAAATCAATGGTAAAATCATTAGAGGCCAAACCAGTAGTATTGGGTATCAACACCCCTCCGCTTTTACCAGTTGCATTTGATGTCAAACGCATTCTTCCGTTGTCAGAAGCGTTGAAGTCATTACCTGCTGTAACGGTACCTGCTGGTAAGGTAGCCGTGCTGAAATCGCTATTAAACACAGTACCTGCACCGGTTGGACTAAATATAATATTACCATTGGTAGAAGCACAGTTGAAAGGACTTTCAAAGCTCACAGTAGCGTTGGGTGACTGATATATACTCACCGCTAAAGTGGTTGGATCGGACCAACATCCCGTGGTAGCGTTATAAGCACGCACCACATAGGTTCCATTGGCAGTTACATTGTATGCCGCCGTAGCAGCGTTAGCTGTAGAAGTTCCTGTTGCATTGGTACCTTGCCAATAGTAAGCAACTCCCGATGGAGCTGGATCCATTGTCAAGTCTGTATTTACACAAGCAGGGTTAGCCGCCGCAATGATAGCAGTAGGTGCGGTTTCAGGAACGAAAGAAGACACTACTACTGATGCGCTATTGGCCGACCACAAAGCATTGGCCGCATCATACGCTCTTAAATAATAAGTTCCATTGGAGTATACTGTGTAAGAGGCCGTATTATTCGATTGATCAGTGCCATCCGCTGCTGTTTGCCAATAATAGCTAATGCCCGCGGGAGGGGTCCCAGCGGTAAGCACAGAACCTGCCAAGCAATCCGAATTTCCGTCGGCCACTGGAGCTGGAGGGGTAGAAGGCAATGGAATGACAGTAAAACAATAGTCCTCCGTTTCTCCCCATGTATAACCAGTGGTAGCATAATTGGTAACTGTTGGGAAAGTGGCTTCCACTACAATCACACGCATGCGTGTAGAGCCACCCAATGCAGTTAAAGGAACTGTGAAGGTTCCAGTAGCAGTGCTTGTCGATACCGGTCCAGAAGCTACAGGGGAAGAATACATTTGTTCACCTGCATCTGCAAAGCTTCCATTTTGGTTCCAATCCACGTAAATTTGGAATCCAGAATTATAAGTTCCTCCTGTACAAGTCTGCTGACTCAAACTAAAGTTCACTGAAGCACCCGCAGCTACAGTAGGACCCGACACTGAACTGGTATAATTAGAATATCTTTGATTAATTGAACCAACTCCTGGTGCAGTAGTAGCACAAGTACTGGAATTATTCATTGTACCTACGGTTACATTTATTAATTCCTCATCACCCGTGCTTGATGCACTGACTACGGAATAAGTAGCGCAAGCACATGCACCGGATAACAAGTTAACAGTGTGAACGTTGGATGTATTGGTAGAACCATCTGTTGCACACGTTGACAAAACACGGAATTGGCGGGTGGCATTGATTTGCGTAACCAAAGAAGCGGTAGTAGCACCGCCCACGGGGTTCCAGTTAACACCTCCATCTATCGAGGTCTGCCACTGATAGCTTGCTCCAGGTGCGGTAGTCAATCCAGCCGCGGAAAGGGTAAAGCTGACAGCCGCACAACTTGAGGAGTTACCAGAAACAGTACCTGCATTGGGAGTTCCTGAGCAGGGGGCCTCAGTTGTGGTTATGCTGATTGGAAAGCTCACTCCACTGAATCCATTGGCACCACAGTTGGCCTTATAATAAACTTGATAAGTGGTAGTGGGCGAAAGACCAGTAAGGGTGTAAGTACCTGTATTGGCAACACCATCAATTGTGGCTGCTGCATTGCTAACAACGGTACCTGTTCCTAGTGTAAATCCTGTTGGACCATATTCAAAGTCATAATTACTCGCCGTTGAGCAACCCAATGGCCAGGTGAAAGTAGCAGAATTATAGGTTACCGTGGTTGCCGATAAAGCACCTGGTGATGGACATGCAGGGGGAGCAGCAATGGTAATTAAATAATCCTCTGTTTCACCATAAGAATAATTGGTACAAGGCGTTTGAGCAGGGCCATTGACAAAAGAATTGTCTGAAGATCTAACCCTCATGCGATGCACGCCTGCTGGCGGATTACACCCCAAAGTTATTGGAAAGGATGATTGACCATTGACAGGCACTGGCGATGCCGCCGCCGTGGCGCCTACCCTTTCCGTTACATTATCAAAAATTCCATCATCATTATAATCAATCCAAACCGCTACGCTTTGCGCATAAGCGGCTGCTCCTACCGTCACTGAATAGGTGGTGGAGGGAACAAGAGTTGTTGTTAAAGCTGGATTGGCTGTATAATTTGAGTATCCACCTGCCCCACAAGTTGTATTGGTTGTGTTGGATAAGGTATTTAAAGTAACGAAACGAATAACATCTCCAAATGAACAATTGGAAGTTGGTTGGCAATAACATGCCGTAGGAGCGTTCATACCCACAATTACCGAAAAAGAAGTAGCGGGACTTCCCGAACAGGTAACTATGCATCTATAAGCTGTAGCGACGGTTTGTGAAGTGGTGATTGAAGCCGTTGTGCCCGATGGCACATTGCTCCAACTGGAACCACCATTAATGGAACGCTCCCACTGGTAAGTCAAGCCAGATACGCCCGTGGTGGCTCCGGTTAAGCTCAAGGTGAAGTTAACGTTTGCACACGCCGTTGCTACTGTACTCACAGCTGTACCCGCGTTGGGGGTTCCTGTGCAAATTGCTGGAGGTGCCCATGTAAAGGTTTGTCCTGAAGCTGGCTTCACACTGTTGCTAGCAACACAAGTTTGATTAGCAGCTGTACCAGCAGTTGTAGCCGCCCAGTTTGTAGTAGTTGTTCTGTTCGCAAAACCTCCAGCATTGCGAATACCAACTTGACCACCTAAAGTAGTAGAAGTCGTATTTGGGGTGAATGTACCATATACAAACTGTACATTATTTGTACCTTCATATAACTTTATTTGGAAGTTGTATGACTGACCTGTTCCATTATACCTTCTGTAGTTGGTCCATTGAACTACTAAAACCCTGTTAGGCGCACTTCCTGATGTTACATAGGAAATAGATGAACCTGTTTGACCTTGAAGATCTCTTGCGAATGGTGCAATAATATTGCTAGTAGTAAATGTGGAGATCGGGGTATAAGAACTGGTGGGGTTACTACCTAACTGTATGAAACCGTTGTTATTTACACCAAAATCGGTAAAATTTGTACCCGCATAATTGAAAGTAAAACCAATCGGCAATAACGCAGCTGTACTCTCATCGTCCCATAAAGTCGTTGAAATAATTGTACCTGTTACTGCGGTATAAGTACCTGCTGAAGCTGAAAAGACGTAGCTACTTATCTGAGCAGATGCTTTGTTATTTACATCAAACAGAAGTGAAAAAAGCATAGCCATAATTAGACTTACTCCCTTGCCTGTATTTCGCCATTTCGACGAATTACAGGTAGTGTCAAACACCGCTAAATCCCTTGGATTCCGCGATAACAGAAAACGTAAAATACGATTCATAGATGATTAATTTAATTAATTTGTTTAGGTTTTGGTCCAATGACCGAAAGCGAATATAAAACAAAAGTTAACAAATTCAAAATTTTCTGCTTTTTTTTAAGTTGTCTAAAAAAGTTTGGCTTTCGGGTAAATCGCAAAACTTTTCGCTCTGCCGCTCCAATGTATATTCGCAAGGTGAAAATATCATTTCTCTCCTTTGTAAGTTGGACACTCACCGGGTTTGGACTCGGCATCGCCCTCATGTCCGTTATCTTGTGGATGTGCGGATTTTCTCCTGCCGACCTGTCCGATTTTTCCTCCCTTCTTACTCCCCAACATGCCCTGGTGTTGGGATGGGCCAATGTGGGACATCAATTGGGGGCTTTTGCCCTTCCTGGTCTTGTATTTTTTTGGATCAACCAAGAGCACCCCTCCCTTACCCGCCATCCCACCGCTATGGCCTGGCTATTGGGGGCTTCTGCTCTCCTGATCAGCGCTGGTGTCATAGAGGCGCTGAGCCAACTCAATCTGGGTCTCCTATCCTTGTTCCCCAAAATAGCCGCTTGGGCCCATCAAGGAGAGGCCTCGGCATGGCAAATGCAATCGGCACTGCTCTCCCAAACCGATATTGGAGGGCTCTTACAAGTGGTGATCATCATGTCGGTAGTACCCGCCTTTTGTGAGGAGATCTTTTTTAGAGGTGCGCTCTTCCAATGGCTACTCCAATGGATGTCTCCCCTCAATGTCATCATCGTGAGCGGATTTATTTTTTCTCTCTTTCACTTTCAATTTGAGGGATTCTTGCCCCGTTGGGCCATGGGGATGATGTTGGGCTTCCTTACTTACAGGAGCCAATCCCTCTGGCCCGCGATATTGGGGCATTTTTTGAATAACCTCAGCGGCGTTTTCATCTTTTACCAATTCAATGGTAAACTCACCCCACCCGAAGATCACTGGATGTCTTCTCCTTTTTGGTGGGCCCTATCGGCATTGATGCTCTTGGGATGGTGTTGGGGAGTGAACAAATTGATTTCTCCTAAGATCCCTAGCAGCCCAAGAGAACCGAGCTAGTATTTCAACCTTTTAGTTTTCTCAAGAAAATCATCAACTCATGGGCCTTACTATCATATTCAATGGCCGCCTTGGCCGCCTGCTGCAATCTCCCATGATTGGATCTATCTCCATATCGCTCAGCTACCCAATCAAAAACATCCTTTACTTTGATTAAACTCCCACTGTTAGGAATTGAGTAGTTAAACTCTCCCAATAATGGATGCTCCATGCAAGCCGTATCCCGATACGCCAATAAAACAGGAGTCCCCGCTTTCCAATACTCACGGACTTTCAATGGGCACGCTTCCTTGATTCCTATTTTATACAAAGCCAACGATCCAATGGCCAAATCATATTCCCACAACTTAGTTTCCAACTCTTGAGGTTGTAATTTTCCAAGACATTGTATTGTGACTCCATTTTTTTTAAATCCTTGATACTTTTCAGCGGGTTCACCTTGCAACCCGATAATATCTATATTCAGGGATCTATGCCCCAATGAGGTGGCCTTTTCCAAGCTTTTCTCCAAACGATCTAATCCATGCCAATCAGCCAAACTCCCTATCACCATCACCCATTTTTGATGAACGTTTATATCGCCCAACGGTCTCCTATCTTGGCCATCATTCACCAACACTTTTTCTACCCCATTGGGCAAGACCATTGTAACGTAGGCATTGTATCGATATCTTTCAAATTGAGCAATCTCATGGGTGACACAGATACCGCCTAAAACATTCTTCAATATTTGGTGGCCATATCGGGTCTCATTGGTGTTATTCAATATCCATGTTTGAAAAAAGTAAATGAAATAGGATTTCCTCCACTGAAAAGGTAAACGATTAAAACTTTTTTTCTGCAACAACAGTACTTCTTGCGTTTCGATTGTGTTGTGCTCTAATACAATTTGTTTTCCCCATCTTTGAGTGAGTTGTAAAAAATGTTTGTCCGCAAATGGGTATCTTATCCAAACGATATCTTTATTGGACACATTCGTCTCCAACCAATGCGCAATCACCTCCCACTTATTATGCATGTGATAGTGAACAAAAGTGACTTGATCATGACCGTCGTGCGCGATTTTGGAAGAAAAATTGACCACTTGCACATCGCCCTCTCGCCTTCTCAAAGCCTGCGCCACCGCCAGCGTTTTCTCCGTTACACCCGAACCTGATGACAACAAAAAATGACTAAAATGAACTATGAAAATTTTCATTTCAAGCAAGATTCAATGAGCTGATTTATTTTTGTAAGGTGATGTTGCACGGTGTAATTATTTTTTACCCAATCTCTTCCATTCCTTCCCAATTGTTTTGCAAAATCTTGATCTCGCCAAAGCGCTAAGATGGCTTTCGCCATTTCCTTGACATCTCCTTCCTCTACTAAAATACCCGTTTTGTCTTCTATTACAACATCCGGAATACCGGCATGCCGGGTGCTTATCACGGCCAATCCCAATCCCTGCGCTTCCAATATCGCCACCGGAGTGCCTTCTTTATTACCATCTTCTGGCGTAATGGAATGCTGAAGGAAAACCAATGACTTATCGAGAAAACGGAAGGTTTCCTCATGACTGAGCGATCCCGTAAAATGGATACTGTCTTGAAGCTGATGATCCAAAACCCATTGCTTACATTCCTTGAGCAATGGACCATCACCTACCATCGTCAATTGAGCTTTGCAACCCATTTGAATGGCCATTGCAAAAGATTGAATAGTATAAAGCGGACCTTTTTTGGGAACAAAATTGCCCACCGCGATGAATCCCACCCTATCCCCGGGAATAGTAGAATGCACAAATTTCAAATCACACCCACAGGGTGAATACAGAATATTCTTTTCATTCATTCCCCATCCAATGATTTGATTTCTCATCAGTTGAGAAACGGCAATTACCTTTGAGCCGTCCAATAAAAAAGGAAGGTACGATTTTTTATATTTCTCGAGAGTACTTTTGTGATGTGCATCAAAACCATGAAAGTGAACAATCAATGGAATCCTTAATTGTTGGGCCAAAGGCTGCAATGCTGCTCCAGAAGGTCCATACTCCGCAAAGATCATTTGGATTTTATCCTGTTTAAATTGAAGTAAAAGCTCATACTCCGCTCTGTTCAATCCTCTCCAGGATCGAAAAAACTTAAACACCACTTTTACAAAAAACGGTAATGAACGAATAGCTTCCCCCTCCTTCAAGCGGGGTAAGTAACCACCGTGATAATGAACAACTCCGCATATAATTCCAGAAAGATGAGCCCTGATAAAAGAACTGGAATCCTTTCTTGAGTGGGGAGAGACATGGGCAATTTTCACAGCCTTTAGATCCTTTCCCATACGCCCATAACTTTCAATATCCGCTGCATTACTATTCTAAATAATACCATTTCTTGATAACGATTACTCACTATTCTTCAAAAAACAAATCTACCAAAATCGCATCTAATACCATCCATCCTTTGAGGGTGCAAGTTATGGAATGCTCTCCTATGTGCAGATGATCAGTAGCTTCCCATTTCCGCAATGCTTGCCACTGCCTGATGGTAATGGGCTGATCAAAATCTGAGGAGAACTTTTGGAGATGCACCCCTTGTGCGGTTCTGAGTCCTGTCATCCAATACTCATTGGCCCGATCTTTATTACTGAGCACTTCCGCGGTGGTGATTCCCTCCATTTCTTTATGCAGAAAATGACGGATATAACTTTGATTATTGGATAAATTCCAGCTCCGTGTTTGGATTCCGTCAAAAGAGTGTGCAGAAGGTCCGATACCGAGGTAGGGATCACCACTCCAATAGCGGCTGTTGTGTTGAGAGGCCTTTCCAGACAAGGCATAATTAGACAACTCATAATGATCCATTCCCGCTTGGATGAGCACATCGTGCACCGTGAAAAAATCCTCCACAACCGCCTCCTGAGGGGGGGGATTATATCGTTTCTTTTTGACCTGAAAATCCAATGCCGTCTTCTGCTCTACCGTCAGCGCATAGGCACTTACATGTTGTGGTTGAAGGGTTAATAATTGCTTTAAATCTTCATGGGTATTCCCCGAAGTGTATTGACGATGACCATAGATGAAATCCACATTGATATTGTCCCACCCATTCTCTTGTGCCAATCGAATTGCAGATACTGCCTGCTCAGCTGAATGAGCACGATTCATCCATTTCAGTACCTCATCGTCCATGCTCTGAACACCCACACTCAATCGATTTACCCCGATGCTCTTCCATACGGAAAGAGCATCTTCAGAAACATCATCAGGATTCACCTCAACGGTAAATTCTACCCTCTCGGAAAGATGGAGATACTGATGAATCGCATTGGCCAGATCATTCCAATGTTTCTCTTGCAATAAACTAGGCGTACCGCCACCAAAATAAATCGTCTTCACTGATTGACCCTTCCACTCATTGGCTCGATAGGCGAGTTCACGGATCAGCGACTCCACCATTTCATCCCTATTCTTCAACACTGTAGAAAAGTGAAAATCACAATAATGGCAGGCTTTTTTACAAAAAGGAATATGAAAATAAATACCCATCGAGAGGTTCTGTTTAGATTTGCGATATTATGGTAAAAGCCAAGGTAAAAGAAGAAGTATTTGAAATTGTTTGGGACGCTCCCTCCAACAAAATGACCGTTAATGGAAAACCCTGGGATTGGAACATGGTTAAAAATGGACAGTTGCTCCATATAGTTTCCA
>Ga0209990_10002002_pt1 | contig 16478 bp, 14 predicted proteins | sample NOAtaG_6_FD_187304 | JGI IMG/M metagenome (GOLD analysis project Ga0209990, IMG submission 187304) | Freshwater lake microbial communities from Lake Erie, under a cyanobacterial bloom - NOAA_Erie_Diel5S_2200h metaG (SPAdes) (version 2) | ecosystem: Environmental > Aquatic > Freshwater > Lake ...
CACGCAGAGCGAAACACCCGGCCGCCGCGGCCACGACGGGCGCTCAGTGCCGGAAGTGCCTGATCCCGGTGAACACCATCGCCACGCCGCGCTCGTCGGCGGCGGCGATGACCTCGGCGTCGCGCAGGCTGCCGCCCGGCTGGATGACGCAGGTGGCGCCTGCCTCGACCACCGCGTCGAGCCCGTCGCGGAACGGAAAGAAGGCATCGCTGGCGACCGCCGCCCCGGCCAGCGCGAGCCCGGCTTCCCGGGCCTTGATGCCGGCAATGCGCGCCGAATCGATGCGGCTCATCTGGCCCGCACCCACGCCGAGGGTCATGCCGTCGCGGGCGAACACGATAGCGTTGCTCTTGACGAACTGGGCCACGCGCCAGGCAAACAGCAGGTCGTCCATCTGCGTGCCGCTCGGCTGCTGCCGGGTGACGACCTTCAGTTCGGACGGGTCGATGGCGGCCCGATCGGGCGTCTGCACCAGCAGGCCGCCGCCGACGCGCTTGAAGTCGAAGTCGTTGTGCTCCTCGCCCGGCGCGACGGCCAGCAGCCGCAGGTTCTGCTTGGTTGCGAGTTTCGCCAGCGCCGCCGGTTCATAGGCCGGCGCGATCACGACCTCGACGAACTGCCGGCTCACGGCCAGCGCGCAGGCCTCGTCGACCGGCCGGTTGAACGCGATGATGCCGCCGAAGGCCGAGGTCGGGTCGGTCTTGAACGCCTTGCCGTAGGCGGCCGCGGCGTCGGCGGCGATTGCCACGCCGCAGGGGTTGGCGTGCTTGACGATCACGCAGGCCGGCGCGCCGAAGCTGCGCACGCACTCCCAGGCGGCGTCGGCGTCGGCGATGTTGTTGTAGGAAAGCTCCTTGCCCTGCAACTGCTCGTAGCCCGCCAGCAGGCCGGCGCCAACCCTGCGCTCGCGGTAGAACGCGGCCGCCTGGTGCGGGTTCTCGCCGTAGCGCATCTGCTGCACCTTGACCCACTGGCGCGTCAGCGTGGCGGGGAAGGCGCCCGGCGCGAGCTTGTCGTCCAGAGCAGTGAGGTAGTTGCCGATGGCCCCGTCGTAGCGGGCGGTGTGCGCGAACACCTTCTTGGCCAGCTCGAAGCGGGTGGCCGAGCCGACCCGTCCGTGGGTGCGCAACTCCTCCAGCACCGGGCGGTAGTCGGCCGGGTCGACCAGCACCGCCACGCTGCCGTGGTTCTTGGCCGCCGCGCGCAGCATGGCCGGGCCGCCGATGTCGATGTTTTCGATCGCCTGGTCGAACGTGCAGTCGCTGCGCGCCACCGTCTGCTCGAACGGATAGAGATTGACCACCAGCAGGTCGATGGGGTCGATGCCGTGCTGCGCCAGTGCGGCCATGTGTTCGGGCAGGTCGCGCCGCGCCAGCAGGCCGGCATGGATGCGCGGGTTCAATGTCTTGACGCGCCCGTCGAGAATCTCCGGGAAGCCGGTGTAATCGGCCACCTCGGTCACCGCCACGCCATGCCGGCTCAGCAGGCTGGCAGTGCCGCCGGTGGACAGGATGCGGAAACCGAGCGCAGCGAGGCCGCGCGCAAACTCGAGCACGCCACTCTTGTCGCTGACGGAAACCAGCGCGGTCTTCAAGCGGCCAGCCCGTGCTCGACCAGCTTCTTGCGCAGCGTGTTGCGGTTGATGCCCAGCAACTGGGCCGCGGCCGACTGGTTACCGCCGCAGCGCTCCAGGGCGAACTGCAGCAGCGGCCGCTCCACCGCGGTCATCACCATGTCGTGCAGGGCATGCGGCTTGGCGCCGCCGAGGCTGGCGAAGTACTGCTCGAGCGAGCGCTGCACGCACTGGCCGATGCTCTCCGCTTCGGCGGCGGCCGGCCGTGCGTCGGCCGGCCGGCGGGCCGCGCCGTTGGTCGACGGTCCGCCCGACAGCGCGGCGGGCTTGCTGGCGGAACGCGCGGGGCTGGGCTGCGGCGTGGCGGGCATGGCGTCTCCTGTCCGTTCTCAGTGCAGCGTGGGTGAGGCCCCAACATACGCAAGCCGGGGGTGGCGGGCCGCGTGCTGGGTCAGGAACCGATCGACCGCACGCGCCTGCTCCGCGGTGGAGTCGAGCGCGTTCATGCGGTCGCAGAACTCGGTGCCGCCTTCGAGCTGCCGGGTGTACCAGTGAATGTGCTTGCGGGCGGTGCGCACGCCCAGGTGCTCGCCGTAGAAGCGATAGTGGTCGTCCAGATGCGCCAGCAGCAGGGCGCGCGCTTCGGCCACCGTCGGCGGCGGCAGGTGCGCGCCGGTCCGCAGGAAGTGGTCGATCTCGCGGAAGATCCACGGTCGGCCCTGCGCAGCGCGGCCGATCATCACGGCGTCGGCGCCGGTGGCGGCGAGCACCGCGCGCGCCTTCTCGGGCGAGTCGATATCGCCGTTGGCCACGACCGGGATCTGCACCGCGCGCTTGACCGCGGCGATGGTGTCGTACTCGGCCCGGCCGCCGTAGCCGCAGGCGCGGGTGCGGCCATGCAGCGTGAGCATGGCGATGCCGGCCTGCTCGGCCAGGCGCGCGACGGCCAGCGCGTTGCGGTGCTGCGGGTCCCATCCGGTGCGGAACTTCAGGGTCACCGGCACGTCGACCGCCGCCACCACCGCGTGCAGGATGCGCGCAACCAGCGTCTCGTCCTTCAGCAGCGCCGAGCCGCAGGCGACGTTGCACACTTTCTTCGCCGGGCAGCCCATGTTGATGTCGATGACCTGGGCGCCACGCGCCACGTTGAAGCGCGCCGCCTCGACGAGCATTTCCGGGTCGGCGCCGGCCAGTTGCACCGCCTTGGGCTCGGCCTCGCCGTCGTGGTTCAGGCGCCGGCTCGTCTTCTCGCTGGTCCACAGCTTCGGGTTGGAGGCAGCCATCTCGCTCACCGCGTAGCCGGCGCCCAGCTTCTTGCACAGCTGGCGAAACGGCCGGTCGGTGACGCCGGCCATCGGTGCCACGAACAGTCGGTTCGCGAGCTCGTGGGAGCCGATGCGCATGGGGGGTCGGGACGTGAAGGCGGAGGGCGGCGCGAGGGGGGCGGATTGTAGCCCTCGGTGCTGCTGCGTGCGCAGCGGCGCTGTTGCATCGATGCCGGGGTGTCTGCCGCGCGCCGGGGCACGCGCAGGCATGCCTGCGCAGGCTCAAGCGGGCGCGGGCGCAAGCCGCTAATCGCGCACCCCGAACATCAGCAGCCGGGCCCACTGCCGCCGCAGCGGCGGCAGCAGGTCGAGCGCGGTCAGGCCGAGCGAGCGCGCCGCGGCCACCGGCCACAGCGGCGTGGCAAACACCGGCGGCAGCCAGCGCGTGACCGTGCCGATCACGCGGCGGTCGGCGCGGCGCCGCTCGGCGTAGGTGGCCAGGGCCGCCGGCACGTCGAGCGCGTCGCCGCGCCGTGCCTGCGCCAGTGTGGTCACCAGGGTCAGCACGTCGCGCAGGCCGAGGTTGAAGCCCTGGCCGGCTACCGGGTGCAGCGTCTGCGCGGCGTTGCCGAGCCAGACGGCGCGATGCTGGTGCACGCGCTCGCGCAGGCTGGGCGTCAGCCGTACTACCTGGCGCGCGTGCGCCGCATGCACCCGCGCGGTGGCCCCGGCGGCCGCTTGCAGTTCGGCCATGAAGTCGGCATCGGACAGCGCGGCGCGCCGCGCCACCGCCGCTTCGCCCGCGCACCAGACCAGGGACCAGGCCGGGCGCACCGCCGCCGGCGCTGGCAACAGGGCGAGAGGCCCTTCGCGGGTGAAGCGCTCGAACGCATCGCCCGGCGGCGTGCCGGCGAGCTGCACGTCGGCCAAGAGCGCCCACGCTGGTTCAGCGCGCGGGCCGGGGTCCGGCGCGCCTTCGGCATGGATCAACATTGCTGCGGTCAGCGCGCCGCCGTCTTCGAGCGTCACGCTTACCTCCTGCGGCCGCTGCAGCACCGCGCCGGCGCGCGCCGGCCGACGCAGCGTGATGCCCGGCTGCTGCGCCACCGCGGCCTCCAGCGCACGTTGCAGTTCGCCATAGAAGACGGTCATGCCAAGGGGCGCGCCGGCCGCGCCGTCGATCTCGTCGGCGTCGATGCGGGTGCCGCCGAACTCGCCGGCCGAGCTGACCCGCACGCGCTCGATGGCCGCGTGCAGCGGCGGCGCGGCCAGCAGCGGCGTCAGGGCCTGCCAGGTACCGCGCGACAGCGCCAGCAGACGGCGGTCGGCCTGGGCGGCTGCCGGCGGTCGGCCGTCGACCACCGTCACGGCGTGGCCGGCACGCGCGAGCAGCAGCGCGGCGGCCAGGCCGATCGGCCCGCCGCCCAGGACGATGATCGGTTCGCGCGCGGACGTTTCAGTCATGATGCCCAGGCCGGTGCCGCGGCGCGCAAGGCGGCGTCGGCCGCTGCGAGTTCCTGCGGGGTGCCGACGTTGTACCAGCGGCCGCGAAAGTGTTCGCCGCTGACGCGGCCGCGCTCCACCGCGGCGTACAGCCAGGGGAAGAGCTTCTTGCGACCCGGCGCCTCATCGGCCCACAGCCGCGGCGCCAGCAGCGCGATGCTGGCGTAGGTGAGCCAGGGCGCGCCGCGGGTGATGCGGCCAGCCGCGGCGTCGAGCCCCATGTCGCCGCACGGATGAAACGGCGGGTTGTCCACCAGCACCAGATGCGCATCGAGCTCGCCGCGGGCCAGCGGCGCGACGCGCGCCAGCAGGCGCGCGTAGTCGAAATCGGTGACGATGTCGCCGCTGACCACGATCAGCGGTGCCGCACCCAGCAGGGCGCGGGCGTGGACCAGCCCGCCGAGCGTCTCCAAGGCATCCTCGGCGCGCTCGCCCTCGCGCGAGTAGACGAGCTGCGCGCCGTAGCGGCCCCCATCGCCCAGCGTGTCCTCGATCTGCGCCGCCAGGTGCGCGGTGTTGATCACGATGCGCGTGACCCCGGCGCGCACCAGCGCGGCGATCTGCCACTCGATCAGGCGCCGGCCGCCGGCCATCAGCAGCGGCTTGGCCGTGGTGTCCGACAGCGGCCGCATGCGCTCGCCCCGCCCGGCTGCAAAGATCAGCGCGTTCATCGCGGTCAGAACGTGTAGCCGACCTGCACCGCCGCGCCCTCCAGCTCGTCCATCAGCAGTGCCAGCGGCTTGAGCGCGGCATAGCGTTGCGCCACCTGGCGCACGTAGCGGGTGAAGCGCGGCGTGTCGGCCAGGTAGTGCGGCTTGCCGTCGCGGTAGTTGATGCGCGCGAAAATGCCCAGCACCTTCAGGTGCCGCTGCAGGCCCATCCACTCGAACGCGCGGTAGAAGGCGGCAAAGTCCTCGCCCAGTTCGCCCAGCACCCCGGTGCCGCGGGCGCGCTCCCAGTAGCGGATCGCCCAGTCAAGCACCTGCTCCTCCTCCCACGAAATGAAAGCGTCGCGCAAGAGCGAGACCATGTCGTAGGTGACCGGGCCATACACGGCGTCCTGGAAGTCGAGGATGCCGGGGCCGGGCTCGGCCACCATCAGGTTGCGCGGCATGTAGTCGCGGTGCACGTACACCCGCGGCTGCGCCAGGGCCGAGTCCACCAGCAGCCGCTCCACCGCCGCCAGCCGCTCGCGCTGCGCGCTGCTCAGGCCGTGCTGCAGGTGGCGCGCGACATACCAGTCCGGAAACAGCGCCAGCTCGCGCTGCAGCAGCGCGGCGTCGTAGGGCGGCAGCACGCCCGGGCGGCTGGCCTGCTGCCAGGTGATGAGCGCTGCGCTGGCCTGCGCGAACAGCGGCGCCGGCTCGTGCCGGCCGGACTGCAGCGCCTGCAGGTAAGTGGTCTGACCGAGGTCGGTGAGCAGCAGAAAGCCCTGCGCCAGGTCCTGCGCCAGAACGCGCGGCGCATGCAGGCCGGCCTGCGCCAGCAACTGCGCCACCGCGATGAACGGCCGGCTGTCTTCCTTGTCCGGCGGCGCGTCCATGGCGATCACGCTGCCGCCGGCGGCAGGCCCGCAGTCAACGTCAAGGCGGAAGTAGCGGCGGAAGCTGGCGTCGGCCGAGGCCGGGCGCAGGCTGTCGAGGTCGAGGCCGGGCAGCGCGGCGGCAGCCAGCCAGGTGCGCAGCGCCTGCAGCCGGGCGTCGGGAAGGGCAGTCACGGTCAGGGGCGGCGGTGCGGCGCGGCGGCGCGGCGACGCGCAGCAGGCGTGCGCCGAGGGGCGAGTGGTGAAACCTATAATGCCACGCACCTCACGCAGCGCGGTATCGCGCGCAGCGCCCGGCCCGATGTTGGCCTGATGTTGGGTGAGGCTGCCGCCGGCTCGACCGGCCTGTCCTGCGCCCCAGCCGTGAGCCTGCCCGCTCTGCCTCGCCGTCTTGCCCTGCTGCCTGCCGCTGCGGCCGTTGCTCTGGCCTGCGCGGGCGCCGCTGCCGCCGCAGAGCCGGCCGCGGCGCTGCGCCTGGAGCGCGCGCTCGGTGCCGGCCACGCGCCGGTGCCGGCCGAAGGGCTGTCGTTTGCACGGGCGCGCAGCGTCACCGGCAATGCGCAAGACCGACTGCAACTGGAGGGCGAGGCCGAGGTGCGTACCCGCGGCGCCGTGCTGCGCGGCGACCGCATCCTGTACGACTTTGCCGACGACCTGCTGCGCGTGCGCGGCAACGCGCGCATCTTTCGCGACGGGGCGCTGTTCACCGGCCCGGAGCTGGACTTCCGCATCGAGGCGCAGACCGGCACCATGCCGCAGGCCCGGTTTTCCTATGCGCCGCTGAACGCGCGCGGCCAGGCGGACCGGCTGCAGTTCCTCGGGCCCGAGCTCACGCGCCTGCTGGGCGCGGAGTACACCACCTGTACCCCGGAGGACCGCGCCTGGTGGGTGCGGGCCGATCGGCTCGACATCGACCGGGTCGCGGAGGTGGGCAGCGCGCGCAACGCCCGGCTGTACTTCATGGACGTGCCCATCTTTGCTTCCCCGATCTTCGAGTTCCCGCTGGGCGAGCGGCGCCGCAGTGGCGTTCTGACGCCCAGCTTCGGCATCAACTCGAGGCTGGGCTGGGAGACCACGGTGCCGCTGTACTGGGACATTGCGCCCAACCGCGACGCCACCTTCGAGCCGCGGTTCATGGCGCGGCGCGGCGTGCTGCTGCAGAACCAGTTCCGTTATCTCGATCCGACCTATCGCGGCCAGCTCCAGTACAACGTGATCGGCGACGATCGCGGCTACGGCGGCACGCGCGACCTGATCTCGGCGCAGCACGTGTGGGCCGGCCGCAGCGGCCTGGGCGCCGGGCTCAACTTCAACCGCGTGTCGGATGACCGCTACTTCGTCGACTTCGGCCGCAACATCGTCGAGGGTTCGACCTCCGTGCTGCCGCAGGAGGCCTATGTCAGTTACGCCCAGCCCTACTGGAACACCGCCCTGCGCGTGACCCGCAACCAGACCCTGCAGGATCCGCTGGCACCGGTGGTCAAGCCCTACGAGCGCGTGCCGCAGTACACGCTGGGTGCCAGCCGGCTCGACTGGCGCGGCTTCGATATCGCGCTCGGGATGGATGCCATCCGCTTCGAGCATCCGCGGCTCGAAGACGGCGCGCGCGTGGTGGTCAATCCGAGCGTGGCGTATCCGCTGCTGGCGCCCGGCTGGTTCGTGGTGCCCCGGCTGCAGTGGCATGCGACGCGGTACCAGCTCGATCCGGCGTTCCGACCGGGCGCCACGCAGCGCTCGCGCGACCTGCCGATCGCCTCCCTCGACTCGGGGCTGGTGTTCGAGCGCACCGGCACCTGGGGTGGCCGCGCCGCTACGCAGACGCTGGAGCCGCGCCTGTTCTACTCGCTCATTCCGTATCGCCAGCAGAACGACCTGCCGAACTTCGACAGCGCGCTGGCGGACTTCAACTTTGCGCAACTGTTCAACGAGAACGTGTTCGTCGGCAGCGACCGCATCGGCGAGGCCAACCAGATGACCGCTGCGCTGGTCACCCGGATTCTGGACGGCGCCAGCGGCACCGAGCGGTTGCGGGCGGCCATCGGCCAGCGCTTCTACTTCGGGTCGCAGCGGGTAGCCCTGCCGGGCGGCAGCGGCCTGCGCGAGGACCGCGCCTCCGACCTGCTGCTCGGGCTGAACGGCCAGCTCGCGCAGGGCTGGGTGCTCGACCTTGCCGTCCAGCATGCCACCGCGCAGAAGTCCGTCGTGCGCGCCACGGCCGGGGTGCGCTACCAGCCGCGACCGGCCTCGGTGCTGAGCCTGGCCTACCGCTACAAGCTCAACGAACTGCAGCAGTACGACATTGCCGGCCAGTGGCCGCTGTCGAACCGCTGGTACGGCCTGATGCGCGCCAACTACTCGCAACGCGACCGCCGCTGGGTCGAGGTGCTCGGCGGCTTCGAGTACAAGGCCGACTGCTGGGTGCTGCGCTTTGCCGCGCAGCGCTTCGCCACTGCCGCGCAGACCGCCACCACCCAGGTGTTCTTCGCCATCGAGCTCAACGGTCTGGGCAGCGTCGGCAGCAGTCCGGTCGAGCAGCTGCGGCGTAACATACCCGGCTACCAGCTGGTCAATCCGCCCCCGCGCCAGCCGGGGCGTTTCGAAACCTACGAATGAACCTTCTGCTGCCTGCACGGCGTGCGCTGCGCGCGACTGCCGTGGTCTTCCTTGCGCTGCCCCTGCTGACGTCTGCGCAGTCGCCCGCCAATCCGGCGGCCGGCGCCAGCCCGTCGACGCCGCGCCTGCGCCCGGCCACGCCGCCCACCACCGCGCCGGCCAAGGGCGTTCTCGACCGCGTGGTGGCGGTGGTCAACGACGAGGTCATCACGCTCAACGAGCTCAACCTGCGCCTGCGCGTGGCCGAGGGCCAGTTGCGACGGCAGAACATTCCGCTGCCGCCGGCCGAGGTGCTGCAGCGCCAGGTGCTCGAGCGCATGATCCTCGACCGCGCGCAGATCCAGCTGTCGCGCGAGACCGGCGTGCGGGTCGACGACCAGACCGTCAACGCCGCCGTCGCGCGCATTGCCGAGGGCAATGGTCTGTCGCTGGCCCAGTTCCGCGCCCGGCTCGAGTCCGACGGCATCTCGTTTGCCCGCTTCCGCGAAGACGTGCGCGACGACATCATCACCAACCGGCTGCGCGACCGCGAGGTCGACAACCGCATCCAGGTGGCGGATGCCGAGGTCGACAATTTCATCGCCGAGCAGGCGGGCGTGGCGGCCGATGCGACCGAGCTGAACATCGCCCAGATTCTGCTGCGGGTGCCCGACAACGCCGACACGCGCCGCATCGAAGAGGTGCGCCAGCGCGCCGAGGAACTGGCCGCGCAGGCGCGCGGCGGCGCCGACTTCGCGCGGCTGGCCGTCAGTTTTTCGGCTGCGCCCGAGGCCCTGCAGGGCGGTGAGCTGGGCTGGCGCACCGCCGAGCGGCTGCCGACGCTGTTCGTCGATGCGGTCAGGGGCCTGAAGCCGGGCGACGTTGCGCCGGTGGTCCGCAGTCCCGGTGGTTTCCACGTGCTCAAGCTGGTGGGGCGCCGCAGCGCGGTGGAGGGCAAGCTCGCCACCGGGCCGGTGCAGCAGACGCGGGCGCGGCACATCCTGCTGCGCGTTTCCGATCTGACGCCCGAGCCTGAGGTGCGCCGCCGTCTGGGCGAGCTGCGCGAGCGCGTGACCAAGGGCGGCCAGGACTTCGGCCAGTTGGCGCGTCTGCACTCGGTGGACCCGAGCAGCACCCGCGGCGGTGAGCTGGGCTGGCTGTACCCGGGCGACGCGGTGCCGGAGTTCGAGCGCGCGATGGACGCGCTCAAGCCGGGCGAGGTGAGCCCGCCGGTCCAGTCGCCCTTCGGCTGGCACCTGATCCAGGTGCTGGAGCGCCGCACCGAGGAGTCGCCGGTCGAGCGCAACCGCCAGGTCGCGCGCGCGGCGCTGCGCGACCGCAAGAGCGATGAAGCCTATCAGGAGTGGCTGCGCCAGCTCCGCGACCGCACCTACGTGGAGCTGCGGCTGGAGGAGTAGGCGTTGATCGCCCTGACCACCGGCGAGCCGGCCGGGATCGGACCCGAGATCGCGCTGCGTGCCGCCGCACAGGCTGATCGTCCGGTCACGCTGGTGGGCGATGCGGCGCTGCTGGAGACCACAGCGTTAGCGATAGGGCTCGGCTGGCCGCTGCCGGCGGTGGAGGTCGAGCATGTGCCGCTGGCCCGCCCCTGCCTGCCGGGCCGGCTCGACCCGCGCAACGCCGCCTACGTGATCGGCACGCTCGACCGGGCCGTCGACGGGGCGCTGGCCGGCCGCTACCGCGCCGTGGTCACCGCGCCGGTGCAAAAGAGCGCGATCAACGACGGCGCGGCGACCGCGCACCCCTTCATCGGCCACACCGAGTACCTGGCCCAGCGCGCCGGCGTGCCGCACGTGGTCATGCTGCTGGTGGGCGGCGGGCTGCGCGTGGCCTTGGCCACCACGCACCTGCCGCTGGCGCAGGTGCCGGCCGCCATCACGCGCGAGTCGCTGGCGGCCACGCTCGACGTGCTGCACGCCGGTCTGCGCACGCGGTTCGCATTGCCGGCGCCGCGCATCGGCGTGGCGGGGCTCAACCCGCACGCCGGCGAGAGCGGGCAGCTCGGGCGCGAGGAGATCGACGTCATCGCGCCGGCGGTGGCTGCCGCGCGGTCGCGCGGCATCGACGCCAGCGGGCCGTTGCCGGCCGACACCCTGTTCGTGCCGGCGACGCTGGCACGCTTCGATGCGGTGCTGGCGATGTTCCACGACCAGGGCCTGCCGGTGCTCAAGCACGCGAGCTTCGGCCACGGCGTCAACGTCACGCTCGGTCTGCCGTTCGTGCGCACCTCGGTCGACCACGGCACCGCGCTGGATCTCGCCGGCACCGGCCGCGCCGATGCCGGGAGCATGATCGCGGCGCTGCGGCTGGCGGCGGAGCTGACGGCCTAGTATCGGCGACTTCGGCGCGCGTTAGGCCGGCATCCCGACCAATCCGGCATCCCGACCAATCCGGCACCCCGACCCGCCCGGCGCCCCGACTGCCGACCGCCCCCGAATTGCCCCTTCCGATGCACGGCCATCGCGCCCGCAAGCGCTTCTCGCCCGCAAGCGCTTCTCGCAGAACTTCCTGCACGACGCGCACTACATCGGCCGCATCGTGGCCGCGGTGGCGCCGCAGCCCGGCGACCGCATCGTCGAGATCGGCCCCGGGCTGGGCGCCCTGACCGCGCCGCTGGCCGCGGCCGCCGGCCAGGTCAGTTGCGTGGAGATCGACCGCGACCTGGCCGCGCGGCTGCGCCAGCGCTACCCGCCGGACCAGTTGCTGCTGGTGGAGGGCGATGCGCTCGAGTTCGACTGGGCCGGCTTCGCCGCAGCCGACCCGCGCCCGCTGAAAGTGGTGGGCAACCTGCCTTACCACATTTCGTCGCCGCTGCTGTTCGTCCTGCTGCCGATCGCGCACCGGGTGCAGTCGCAGCACTTCATGCTGCAGAAAGAAGTGGTCGACCGCATGGTCGCCGCACCCGGTGGCAAGGACTACGGCCGGTTGTCGGTCATGCTGCAGCGGCGCTATGAGGTGACGCGGTTGTTTGTCGTGCCGGCCGGGGCGTTTACGCCGCCGCCGCAGGTGCAGTCGGCCGTCGTGCGGCTGGTGCCGCGGCCGCTGCAGGAGCTGGCCGTCGTGGACGAGGCGGCGTTCGCGCGGGTCGTGACCGCTGCCTTCAACCAGCGCCGCAAGACGCTGCGCAACGCGCTGGGCGGGGTGCTGGCCGAGGCGGACATCGCTGCGGCCGGTGTCGACCCGGGCGTGCGGGCCGAGCAGTTGCCGGTCGCTGCCTTCGCCGCGCTGGCGCAGCGGCTGCCCGTGGCGGCAGCGCCGGCTACTTCCGCGTCCAGTTGATCCAGGGCAGGTCGTCGCGCGCGCGCGCCTCGAAGCCCGCGGGTGTCACGTTGCGCAACTGCAGCGCCATGTCGGGCCGCGGCGCGAACTCGCCGGGCCCGCTTTGCACCGCGATGTCGGTCTGGCGCAACTGGTCACCCGCCACGTTCCAGCGAAAGCGCAGCGCGACGATCAGGCGACTCCAGCGAAAGCGCAGTGCGACGATCAGGCGACCGTCGCGCGTGCGCGAATGGGTCTCGCCACTGCCGTCGGCGCGCAGCTCGAGCTGGTGCAGCGTGTCGCCGTCGGCGCGCTCGTACTGGCCGGCCGCCGGCGCCTGCGCCCAGGCCGCGCAGGCCAGGGTGGCGCCCAGCACCGCCAGCGCCCAGCGCGCCGGTGGCCTCACCTGCTCATACCGAATTGCCACAGCAGGAAGGCCAGCACATCGGCCCGCTCGGCCTGCCGCTGCGCCTTGGTGTCGCCGACGCCGTGGCCGGCCTGCCAGTCCAGGCGCAGCAGCACCGGACGCGAATCGGGCACCGCAGCGGCCACCGCCTGCAAGCGCGCGGCGGTCTTGGTGCTCTGCCACACCTCGACCCGCGGATCGTTGACGCCGTGGGTGAGAAGAACCGCCGGATAGCGCACGCCGTCCTTGATCTGGTGGTAGGTGCTCATAGCCAGCAGCGCGCGGAACCCGGGCTCCGTCTTGTGGGTGCCGAACTCCGGGATGTTGGCCGGACCGGTCGATTCGAATTCCGCGCGCACCATGTCAAGCGCACCCACCGCGGGGATCGCCGCGGCGAACAGGTCGGGCCGCTCGGTCATCGCACGGCCGATCAGGATGCCCCCCGCGCTGCCGCCCCAGATGCCCAGGCGCGCCGGCCGTGTGTACTTCTGCGCGACCAGATACTCGGCGGTGGCGATGAAGTCCTTCCAGGTGTTGGGCTTGGTCTGCTGGAAGCCGCCCTTGTACCACTCCTGCCCGAAGGCGCCCGAGCCGCGCGGATTGGCCACCGCAAAGACGCCGCCGCGTTCCAGCCAGGCCAGCCGCCACGCCGAAAACCAAGGCTCCTCGGTATAGCCGTAGCTGGCGTAGCCCCACAGCAGCGTCGGGTTGCTGCCGTCGAGCTTCAGCCCCTTCTTGTGGACGATCGACAGCGGCACCCGCGCGCCATCGTGGCTCGCCACCAGCACCTCGGTGCTGACGTACCCGTCCAGCGCGTCGAACTTGCCGGCCGGCTGCAGGCGCGTGTTGGTCACCCGCGCACCCTCGGCCAGGTAGATCTGCGCGCCACGGGTCCAGCTTTGCAGCGTCAGCAGCGCACCCGGCAGGCGGAAGTCCACGCCGCCGAACGTCGCGCTGCCCTCCACCGGCAGCTTGAGCGTCTGCACCGGCGCGGCGGCGGGCAGGGGCAGGCGCAGCACGCGCGTGACCGCGCCGTCGCGGCGCGTGACGTACAGCGCGTCGGCCGCGCGCACCATGCCGGTGAGCACACCACTGCCCTGCGCGATCAGCTCGCGCGCGCCCTGCACGCCACGCTCGACGCTGCCTTCCAGCAGCCGGAAGCGGGCGGCGTCCTTGTGCGTGAGCGCGAACAGCCGCTCGCCCGCGAACTCAGCCGCAGTCACCGCGTCGGCCTGCGCCAGCAGGCGGCGCCACTGCGCCTTGCCGGCCATTGCATCGGCCAGCGGCGCGATGTAAAGCGACAGCTCGCGATCGGTGCCGTGGTAGACGTAGCCTGCGGCCCAGCGCGTGCCGTAGATCGGCGTCACATAGGGCGAGTCCTGCGCCGGGTTGACGCCGAGCGCCGGGTCGGTCGAGTCCATGGCCACCGGTGCGCGATCGGCCTCGCCGTCGAGCCGCAGGAACACGCTGCGCACGTTCTGAAAGCGCTCGACCGGCGCCATGCCCGGCTTCATTTCCTGCAGCCGCATGAAGAACAGGCCGCTGTCGTCCTCCAGCCAGGCCACGCCGCCGTACTGGGCGCGCGCGACCGGCCCGAGCACGCGCTTGCCGGTGGTCGCGTCCATCACGAACAGGCTGGCGTCCTCGGAGCCGCCGGCCGACAGCCCGTAGGCGACGTAGCGGCCGGTGAAGGAGGGCACGAACCAGTTGATCGCGTGCGGCGTGCCGGTCAGGTTGTACAACTGCTCGGGGTCCACCAGCAGCCGCTCCTGGCCCTGCAGCCCGCGCCGCACGTACAGCTTGAACTGGTCGTCGGTCGCGCCGCGCCGCTCGTAGAAGTAGAGCTCGCCGGGGCGCCGCTCTACCGAGGCGACGCGCGCGGCCACTGCGTCGTCGTACATCTGCAGGCGCTTGAGCAGCTCGGCGCGACCCGGGATGGCGTCGAGCCGCGCCCGGGCGAACTCGCCCTGGGCCTTCATCCACGCCTGCACCTGCGGGTTCTTCACCTCCTCCAGGGCGCGATACGGATCGGCCACCGTGGTGCCGAAGTAGGTGTCGGTCGTGTTGCCGGCCGGAAACAGCGGCGGCGGTGCGCTGCTGCGCGCCGGCGCGGCAGCACTGCAACACAGCGCGATGAGGGCCGCGCCGCCGGCCTGCCATGAGCGGATTTGCATGACGTCTTCTCCTTGCGCCCGGCGCCTCAGAGGGTGAGAGGCAATCCGGCGTGCCCGAGGGGGCTGCCCAAAGCGCTCCAATCTAGGCGCAAAGCGCAGCCGTAGCTCGGGCTACGGCGAGCATTTGCAACGACGAGTGGGGCGCTTTGGGCAGTCACAGCGGGCATGTCGGATTGCCTCTCACCCTCTCAGCCCGGTCGCTTCAGCCGCGCGCCAGCGCCTTGAGCGCCAGGCGGATGCCGTCCGACACGCCGGTGCCGGCCGGCACCGACTTCAGCGCGGCCATGGCTTCCTTGTCCGAGTAGCCGAGCGCCGACAGCGCGTGCAGGATATCGGCGCTGGCGTCGTTGGCAGCCGGTGCCGCCGCGCCTTCCAGCGCTGCACCCAGGCGGCCCCTGAGTTCCAGCAGCAGCCGCTCGGCGGTCTTCTTGCCGATGCCGGGGATGCGCGTGAGCCTTGCGCTCTCTTGCAGCGTGATCGCCTGCGCCAGCTCGTTGACCGACAGGCCCGACAGCACCGCCAGCGCGGTGCGTGCGCCGATGCCCGAGATGCGGATCAGCTCGCGGAAGGCGTGGCGCTCGGCGGCGGTCGCAAACCCGTAGAGCTGATGCGCGTCCTCGCGCACGGCCAGGTGCGTGAGCAGCGTCACGGCCTCGCCCGCGTTGGGCAGCGCGTACAGCGTGCTCATCGGCACGTCGAGTTCGTAGCCCACGCCGCCGACGTCGAGCAGGATCGACGGCGGGTTCTTCTCCAGCAGGCGACCGTGCAGGCGACCGATCATCGACGGGCCTGCACGGGCCTACTTGCCGAGCGCCGCAGCATGCGCGGTCCAGGCGCTGCGCGTGCCGCCGCGGCGCCGGCCGCCCCGCTCCGGCGCCGCGCATGCGCGGTCCAGGCGCTGCGCGTGCCGCCGCGGCGCCGGCCGCCCCGCTCCGGCGCCGCGGCCACGGCGGGCAGCGCGGTGCGCAGCCGCGTCTGCAGGCCGCGCGTGTGCGCGTGGCACACCGCGCAGGCCAGCGCATCGGCCGCGTCGGCCGGCGGCGCGGCGGCCAGGGTCAGCAGCCGCCGGATCATCTCCTGCACCTGCACCTTGCTGGCGCGACCGGTGCCAACCACCGCCTGCTTGATCGAGGTGGCCGAGTATTCGTGCACGTCGAGCCCGGCACTGACCGCCGCGCACAGCGCCGCGCCGCGCGCCTTGCTGGCGCGACCGGTGCCAACCACCGCCTGCTTGATCGAGGTGGCCGAGTATTCGTGCACGTCGAGCCCGGCACTGACCGCCGCGCACAGCGCCGCGCCGCGCGCTTGGCCCAGCAGCAGCGTGGAGCGCGCGTTGACGTTGACGAACACCTGCTCGACCACCGCCACCGACGGCGCGTGCGCTGCGATGACCTGCGCCAGTTCCTGCAGGATCACGCCCAGCCGCGGCGCCAGCTCTCCCGGCGGCACGCGGATCACCCCTGAGTCCACGCAGCGCAGCCGGTCGCCACGCACGTCGATCACTCCGAAGCCGGTGCGATTCAGGCCGGGATCGATGCCCAGGATGCGGATGGATGCGCTCACGCCGGCGATTGTGGCAGACAGGATGGAGGATGGAGGACCGCGCCTCGCGCACCGTCGATTGCGGACCGCGGATTGGCCCGCGCGAACGGCAGGACGGTTTTGCCTGTCCCGCGTGCGGGGGCGAAGGCGGGGTGTCGGACAGTGCCCTGCGGCACTGTCCGCCGCGGGAGCCGGCCGCGCTTGCAAGCGCGGCCGTGGCCCGGCAGGCAGGGGGCGCGTGGCTCTTGGCAAGCGGCGCAGCGGGCGGCCGCTCCGCAGCGCAGCCGCCGGATCAACCCGCTTGTCGTGCAGGTGCGACTGCTCAGACCCGGGTTTGACAGTTCCGGGGCACAAAGGCCGGGTTCCGCCAAGTCGGGGCTGCGTAAGTGGTTGATTTGGCGAGATTCATGGGGCTGATCGCTCGCAAATGCCTAGATACATGGATCGCCTCTGGAGCCTTGCTTTTGCTCGGATAATCTGCCTACGATTGGGCACATGTACCTGCGTGAGTCCAAGCAGCGGCGCGCCGACGGCAGCACGGTGTCGTACCTGCAGTTGGCCGAGAACCTGTGGTCGCCCGAGCGACGCCGCTCCGAGACGC
>Ga0209990_10002005_pt1 | contig 16451 bp, 27 predicted proteins | sample NOAtaG_6_FD_187304 | JGI IMG/M metagenome (GOLD analysis project Ga0209990, IMG submission 187304) | Freshwater lake microbial communities from Lake Erie, under a cyanobacterial bloom - NOAA_Erie_Diel5S_2200h metaG (SPAdes) (version 2) | ecosystem: Environmental > Aquatic > Freshwater > Lake ...
CTATCACATCAATCGACGTAAAAGGATTTGACGCTACTGCGATTATCGAATCCGGCTCTACCTTCACCCTCTACGGAATCAAGGCGGCTTAGATGGCTAACACATACGTCAAAATCGCCAGCGTGACCGTTGGGAGTGGTGGGGCGGCTTCGATGGATTTCACCAGCATCCCCGCCACTTACGATGACCTAGTCCTCAAGGTGTCTCATCGAGCAACCGTAAACATAGGAATCGCGGCAGTTTTATTACAATATAACGGCAACTCTTCTTCGTATTCTTATCGCAGAATCTTGGGCGACGGCAATACCGCAGCAAGCGCAACCGACACCATTAGCGCAGTCGCAATTGCTCAAGGTGGAAACGCAACCGCCAACACATTCGGAAACCTTGAAATCTATATTCCTAACTACGCCGGATCGACAAATAAATCTGCATCGGCAGACAATGGAAACGAAACAAACGGCACAACCGAATATCTAACCCTTATCGCGCATCTTTGGTCTAATACCGCAGCAATTACATCAATCAAAATTCTTTTGACTAGTGGCAATTTTGCTGAACATTCCACCGCAACGCTTTACGGCATCAAGAAATCCTAAGGAGAAACCATGACCACGAAGATCATCGTTGATTGCTCGACCGGAGTGGTCGAGGAAGTCGAACTGACCGAGGATGAATTGGCGCAACGCGAGGCTGACCGGATTGCCTTTGAGGCAGCCGAGGCTGAGCGCGCTGCCGAGGAAGCAGTCAAGGCAGCCAAGAAGGCTGAACTGCTCGCCAAGTTAGGGATCACCGAGGACGATGCCAAACTCCTCCTCTCCTAGACTGTGCAAGGCAGGTCGCACCCTCAGGGAAATGGTGGACGATGCATATCCCTCACGCGATAGAAAGTCCGATGGGTGGATCGGCGATGCAAGACACAGCAATCGTAAGTCTGACCACAACCCGGATGCTGAGGGATGGGTTCGTGCCATCGATGTTGATGCTGACTTGGGATTTCGTGACGAGTCGTGGTATCTGGCAGATCAACTTCGACTTGCTGCAAAACGTGACCGGCGTATCTCCTACATCATCCACAAGGGGCAGATTGCATCTAGACGGAGTGGCCTACGATGGAGAAGGTTTTCTGGAAATCCTCATGACCATCACATACACATAAGTTTTACCAAGAAGGGCGACCAAGATGGCCGTCGTTTTGACGTGCCACTATTAGGAGGACGAGATGCCTGATTCACTCAAACACCCGATTGTGCTTGCTGCCGGTGCATTCCTCGCAGCATGGGCCGCTACCAACTTTGAGTTGGACTACCGGGCAATCCTCTGGGCCGTGTTGTCTGGGCTGTTTGGATACGCCAAGCCCTATAAGAAGTGAGCCCGGAAGAATGGGTCGGACTGATTGCTGGTCTGATCGCGATCGCTGGTGCGTTTGTAGCCGCGTTGAGATGGACGGTTCGCCAGTTTGTGCTGGAACTCGGCAATCAGATGTTCGCTCGGATGGACAAATTAGAGATTGAGATCGGCGTTTTGACCGCTAGACAGTCAGAGATCTATGCGACACTTATGACCACAGGAGGTGCGAAGCGTGGCAAAGCGAAAGACGAAGGCACAAAAACTCGCAAGCCTAAGAGCAAAAGAGCGAGCCGCTAAGCGCACCAAGGAAATCACCAAACTCGATGCATGGGCCATCAGCCTTTATGAGGTTGCCGAGTCCATGAGGCGAGCAGGCTTTGACGATGCAACCATACAGGGCTGGTTAGTGGATCAGCGATTACCAGAATGGGTAGCCCCTCGGCCTGACGAGTTGGATGATGACGAGGAAGAAGAAGACGATTAGCATCAAACGGATTGCCTTCGTACCAGACCTGCAAGTGCCCTTTCATAGCGAGCCAATGGTGAACTCCATGGCTCGCTTTCTTGCTAAGTGGAAGCCTCATCGCACCATCCAGATCGGTGATGAGATTGACCTTCCGCAGTTGCGCAATGGCGCAAACGTGCTGGAAGAAGCCATGGGCAACATTGACGATGACCGGGCATGGACTCAAGAGATCTTGGAATCTCTCGGCGTAACAGATGTGGTCGGTAGCAATCATGGGGCTAGGGTCTACAAGAGCCTGATGAACCGGCTGCCAGCCTTTACCAAACTGCCTGAGATGGCCTACCACCGCTTCATGGGATACGACAAGATGGGAATTGCCTATCACCCTCAAGGGGTCGGCTTTGCCCCGGGTTGGATAGCCATCCATGGCGATACTGCACCCTTGTCCAACAAGCCCGGCCAGAGTGCCCTGAATTCGGCCCTGAGGGCCGGTAAGAGCGTCGTTCAGGGGCATACCCATAGATTAGGACTCTCGAGCCATTCTGAGGCCTATAAAGGCAACTATGGGCGAATTCTGTGGGGTTGTGAAGTGGGCAATATGGTGGACTTATCCAGCCCCGGCATGGGCTACACGCGTGGCTATGCGAACTGGCAGCCCGGCTTCGTGGTGGGCTACCTTGAAGGATCACGCTTTTACCCAGTCCTCGTGCCGATGAATCCGGACGGATCATTTGTCTTTGAGGGCAAGCGATACCGATGATTGAGACCATCGTGCCTATCACCCGGACGATTGACGACCATATAGACGACTTCGATGCAGCCACGGATTTCGTTATGAAATCGTTATCAAAACCTAAGGGGTATTAGGCAGTCAGAGGCGTATGGTAGGCCCTGCCGGTCAAACCCCCGGCAGAATGAGCCTCGAATGAATCGAAGTGATCTCCACGGTATCAAAGTCAATCGATATACCCGAGCAGGATATATTGGCAAAGATTTGCTTTGCCCTGAATGCAATCACGTCGTCAAGGTTTATCATTTTGCGTGGTCTGCTCTGCAATGTGGGCATTGCGCAAAAATGGTCGAAAAGACTGATTGGATGTGGTTGCCATGACCGCAATCGGGTTTGACCCACTAGCGATCTATTACATCATTGCACTCATAGCCATCCCAGTTTTGGGATTGCTCTACACAGCCCTAACCGAGAACTGGTACTGGAAAGGATTCAAGGATGGAAAGCGACTCGCCCAAAACAATCACAGCGCAAGAAATACTCGATGAAGCAGGGCGCATCCGGGGTGATCGTGGTTCGATCTATGGACACCCATACATCAATCACCGGCGTATCGCTGACCTCTGGAGTGCGTATTTGGAAGTGCCAATCACGCCAGATCAAGTCGCTATCTGTATGGCTTTGGTCAAGGTCTCACGGCTGGCGGAAACACCGGGCCATAGAGGTCGTGACGGTTATGTGGATCTGGTGGCTTACGGAAGCCTTGCAGCGCAACTTGCTACAACCGACCCGACCGAGTTCGATGCCTATTAGGAAACTACAGAGCAAGTCGATCTGGTGCGATGTCTGTAAGTTGGCTTACGCTAAGGGACATGCAAGGCAACAGACACCAGCCGTCTGGCAGGTCATGAGCGAGACTCAGAAGCATAAGGGCAGGGTGCGACACTACTGCCAGCCATGCGCTAATGAAGCGCAACTTTGGCATGATGGCACAGTATGGACATTCCGACAACAGTTGGACTACGCACTAGGAAAGGAAGCAATAGATGGCATGGAACTTGGACAATTATGAGCCAGTTGAGGATCGTCTGGCAAAGTTTTGGAACGATTATCCGCCGGGGCGGATTGAGACGGAGTTATTGGCACACGAAGGTAATCGCTTTATTGTGGCTGCTCGACTGTATCGAGTGGACACAGATGCGCAGCCCTTTGCGACCGGTCTGGCTGAAGAGACTGTTACTGATCGAGGGGTCAATTCTACTTCGGCTCTTGAGAACGCAGAGACGTCTGCTATTGGTCGCGCCTTGGCCAACGCTGGCTACGCGCCGAAAGGAAAGCGAGCATCGCGTGAAGAGATGGCTAAGGTTGTGCGAGGTGATTCGCCGGTAGTCAAGCACCCATGGAAGCCAGAAGAAAAGCCGGTAGCCAATGAGCCGGTAACTGTGGTGTGGGATGACGTGGAGACCACGGCAGCCGAGGATCAGCAGACCTTTATTGCTGACTTGCAGAATGCGCTCGGGGCATCCGTTCAAGGCTTCAAGTGCAAACATGGCGATATGTTGCTCAAGGACGGAACTGGCAAGACCGGCAAGCCGTATCACGGCTACGTTTGCGGATCACGCACCAAGGCTGACCAATGCGAGGCAAGATGGGCCAAGTTGGTGAGCGGCAAATGGGTATTCGAGGGCAAAGCCAATGACTGAGATGGATCGCACAGGAGAGCCAAACAAGTGGCCGGTCAAGTGCGACTGGTGTGGCATTGATCTGGTCAGTTATGCAGGCTATCGAGTCCAGATGCATGAGGAAGATCCGATGGATTACAACTGGGCCTGCCAAACGCACTACGAGGCGGCGTGGTGATGAGTAGAAGGGAACGAGGCCGTGAGACTGAAAAACTTGTGGCGCAATATCTGGTTCGTCATGGCTTTGAGGGGGCACACGTTACGTCCATGGCTGCTAGTGGTAGTGACGTACTGGGTATTGAGGGCCTTGATATCGAATGTAAGGCAAGAAAAAACTTTGACCCAGCAGGCACTATGGCACAACTTAGAGCCAGGGCCAAAGAGACCGGAATGGGAGTGGCCGTTATGAGGCTGAATGGGCAGGGTGAGGCATCCATGGATGATTGGGTTGGTGTTATTCGATTGGCTGACTTGGTCTATTTACTGAAAGCGAGTGGCTATGGCAGACGATAAGCGCGTGACTCGATGCTTGATGTGTGGGGTCTATGTGTATGCTCGGGATCTGTGTGAACGGTGTTACCCCAAAGACTTAGCAGCATAATTGATGTGACCAACATCACAGTCCATATAGTGAGATTATTGGAAAGGCTACGCTCATGAAACTTGACTCGCTCGCTATGCTAAGTGGCAGTCCCGGCACTATAGACGGCCGGGCACAAGCCCCTTCGCATTGGGCACGGCTATTGCTAATTTGCCTGTTAGCCTTATGTCTATCTTTGCTAAGTGGATATATGTCGCATGCGCGACCAGCCAAAGACCCAATGAATTACAAGTTGCACGCATACAATCAACTGAAAGACTGGGATCAGTTTGAGTGCATACTCGAACTCTATGAGCGTGAGAGTAACTGGAGACCCAATGCTAGGAATGGGTCACATTATGGGATACCACAAGGTAGAAGCCAATGGTTAGCCACGGCTAATCCATATAAGCAAGTAGAATGGGGTGTGAAGTACATACAGCACAGATACGGCACAGCCTGTGCAGCACTCAAACACTTCAAGCGTAAGGGTTGGCACTAGTGGCTAAGGAAAGCAAGCGCGATGGAAGGTGGAAGAAGTTACGCATCACCATCCTCAATCGCGATGGCTGGACATGCACTTATTGTGGTGGTGTGGCTAATGAGGTCGATCACATCATTCCACTCAAGCGTGGTGGGTCTGATGATCCAGATAATCTCACCAGCGCATGCCGTACATGCAACGCACGCAAGCATGATGACTCGGTAGGCGTTTTTTTAGGCACATCTTCTACCCCCCCTGTTCGAGGTAAACGTACCTCCCCGATGCAGAATCAGTCCAAACCGGTGCAAAACGGACAGACTTTCAGCAAGATTTTGGTAGATTCGCCCTTTATGTCCGATTCCAGTCCAGACCAGTTGGGGGGCACTTCTAGTGGCCAAAATTAGGGGCAAAACCACCCCAAGGCTGGAAACGCCTAAGCGCAAGGGCAAGAGCAAGGGCAAAGAGTTTGCGGAGTGGGTAGCCAAGTACTCAGATCCGTTGCTGCCGTGGCAGAAGTACGTCTCAGAGCGCATGATGGTCACCGACCGCAAGGGTGAGTACACAATCACCACGCAGGGCCTTCTCATTGCTCGCCAGCAGGGCAAAACCCACCTAGCGCGTATGCGCATCCTTTACGAGTTGTTTGCCGAGCCACGCAAGAGCCGGGTGATCGGTCTCTCGTCCAATCGCAATATGGCCATAGACACCTTCCGTCAGGTTGTCTCAGTCATCGAAGCCAACGATGAACTGATGGCCATGGTCAAGCAGATCCGCTATGCGAACGGTCAAGAGTCGGTCACCCTGCTCGACGGCAGCATGTATGAGATTGCAGCCGCTACCCGAGACGGTGTCCGAGGCAAGACCGCGCACCTAGTATTCGTGGATGAGTTGCGTGAGATTACCCGGGAAGCATGGGCAGCCATCCGGCCTACCACGACAGCCACCAACGGTGTCTTGCTGACGTGCAGTAACGCCGGTGATGCCTTCAGCGATGTACTCAACACCCTACGCGAGACGGCCTTGAGTTACCCTCCTAAGTCCTTGGGCTGGTGGGAGTACTCGGCAGAGCCATTCTGCAAACTAGACGACGTAACCCAGATCTTGCAGGCTAACCCGGCTATTGGCTACACGACCAAACTGGAGACGATTCAGGAGTACATCAAGACCGCCAAGGCCGAGGATGCCCGGACTGAGCATCTGTGCCTGTGGGTAGATGCAATCTCAAGCCCATGGCCGTATATGGCCTTTGAGAATCTCACCGTGCAGGGTTTGAGCATGAACCCCGGTTCACTCACGATTTTCGGCATAGATACGGCCGTCACCAAGAAGAAAGCCAGCCTCGTGGCAGCCCAGTTGATGCCAGACGGCAAGATTGGCGTGGGCATCATGCAACAATGGGAATCGGACGTGGCAATCGATGAACTCAAGGTGGCAGCCGATGTGAAGGCTTGGTGGGATAGATACCGACCCCGGATGCTGTGTTACGATAAGTACGCAACCGCCAGCATCGCCTCTCGGCTAGAACAATCTGGTTGTAAGGTTGTCGATATGTCGGGCCAGATCTTCTACACAGCGTGTAGCGATCTGCTCGACAGTATCGTGAACAATCGGATATGCCACTCTGGCCAGAGCGAGTTGGTCTCGTCAATGAATAATTGCGGTGCAAAGATCAACGATGGAGGTTGGCGAATCGTCAGGCGCAAATCAGCCGGAGACGTTTCGGCGGCTATCAGTCTGGCCATGGTGGTACACCAGTTACTGAAGCCAGTATCAAAACCTGCAATTTTTGCATAAGCCAAAACACATCCCCAACATCCCCACTATGGTTGTCGGTTGGTTGTGCTAGGATCACCTTACCTTGTAAGTAGATGCTAGAACGTCAGTATCGATTCGCTGACTAGCCCTGATCAGACACAGGGCTCTGATGAAACCCCGGTCGATCCGCCCGGGGTTTCTATTTGCCCTAATATGTCCGTTTTATCCCAAATGTGTGGTATCCTTTAGGTCATGGCATTCTGGGATCGCTTCCTCATTCAAGCACCTAAGGTACAAAGCGAGGTCAAGGCTCAGTATGCCCCTGCCATCATGGGCGATGACTTTGGGTATTTCAATACCCAACTCATCACCAAAGTCAGTCGAGACGTTGCAATCTCTTTGCCTGCCGTTGTCCGATCGCGCAACCTTATCGCTGGCACAATTGCAAGCATTCCGTTGCATCTCTATCGCAAGTCCAATGATGAGCGACTTGGATCTCCCAAATGGTTAGAGCAACCGAGCATTCACCAGCCACGATCAGTAACGCTGGCATATACAGTCGATAGCCTTCTCTTCTACGGAGTCGCATATTGGCAAGTTACCGAGTTGTATGCCGATGATGGCCGTCCTGCTCGCTTTCTTTGGATTGCACCAACTCGCGTAACGCAGCAAGTATCACCAGACAGCCAATTTGTCACTCAGTATTACGTTGATGGCAAGCCAGTACCGATGGAAGGTCTCGGCAGCCTAATTACTTTTCAAGGACTAAGCGAAGGCATTCTCAACACCGGCGCAACGATTATCCGTCAGGCTTACGAGTTACAAAACGCAGCGCATCGCGCAGCAGTCGCACCTATCCCATCTGGTGTAATCAAAAACACCGGTGCAGACCTTAGCGAAAATGAAGTCGCTGCATTGCTATCGCAATGGAAGGCTGCACGCCAAAAGGGATCGACCGCATATCTCACCAGCACTCTTGACTATATGCCCACGTCATTCTCACCCAAGGACATGGGCTATGCAGATCTCATCACTCAAGTCACGACACAGATCGCCCGGCTTTGCAACATCCCGGCTTACTATCTCTCGGCTGATGAGAATAACTCGATGACCTACGCCAATGTCCAAGACGAGCGCAAGCAACTCATCAGCCTTGCTTTGCAACCCTTTATCACGGCTGTTGAATCACGGCTGAGCATGGACGATATAACAAACACCCAAAACTACGTTCGCTTTGCTGTTGATGATACATTCCTGCGAGCAGACACGCTCACGCGACTTACAGCGATTGAAAAGATGATTTCGATGGGGTTGATTACTGTCGAAGAAGCGCAAGAGATGGAAGACCTAAGCCCAAGAGGAACAGAATGAAACTAACATTCACAGCAACCGATATCCAGGCCGATGAAGGCCGCCGCCTTATCTCTGGCAAGATTTTGCCGTTCAACAACGAGATTGGTTACACCAATGTTGGCCGGGTCAAGTTTCGCTCTGGCTCTGTGCAATGGGATGATGCCAAGAAGGTCAAGTTTCTACTTGAGCATGACTCAAAGAAGCCACTCGGTCGCGCTCAGTCAATCATGGCGCAAGACGATGCGCTCTATGCGACTTTCAAGGTTTCTGCGACCAGCCGTGGCAATGATGCATTGATTGAGGCATCCGAAGATTTGCGCTCTGGTCTTTCCGTAGGTGTCGAAGTACTCGACAGCAAGCAAGTTGGCAACACGCTAGAAATTATCAGCGCACGACTTGAAGAAGTTTCTCTCGTATCGAATCCGGCATTCAAGTCGGCTGAGGTGCTTGAGGTTGCTGCATCCGAGGTGGATGCAGTTGAAGAAAACAACAATGAAAGCGAGGCATCTCAAGTGGAGAACACCACCCCTGAGACCGTTGCGCCTGAGGCAGTCGAAACTCCAGTAGAGGCCTCACGTCCAACAATCACCGCTGCCGTTGCATACGCGAAGCCACGCATTGACGTTACTCCGGGTGCATACCTTGAGAACACCGTCCGTGCATCCATGGGCGATGATTCAGCCCGTCAATGGCTCGCAGCAGCAGCAGATACCACCGACAACGCTGGCTTGATTCCAACACGTCAGTTGTCGGAAGTTATCAACCCACTCAGCAACGCTGACCGTCCATTCATCGATGCAATCAGTCGCGGCACTTTGCCTGATGCTGGTATGACCTTTGAAATTCCAAAACTGACTCAAGCACCAACGGTCGCTGAGACAGCAGAAGGCGCATCACCATCCGACACAGATCAGAACGTTTCTTTCCTTAGCGTTACAGTCAAGAAGTACGCAGGCCAGCAATCGTTCAGCGTAGAGTTGCTTGACCGCAGTTCGCCAGCCTTCTTTGCTGAACTTGCGCGCCAGATGCAATTCGCATACGCCAAGGCAACAAACGCAGCAGTTGGTACTGCTGTCGTTGCCGGTGCAACCGATGGTGGAAACCGCACTATGTCGGCAGCCAACCTTCTCGACTTCATCAGCGATGCAGCCGTGTCGGTGTACACCAACACCCTTGGCTTCGCTACAAACGTTGTCGTTTCGCCAGAGCAATGGGGCGCGATCATGGGTCTCATTGATGGCTCAAACCGTCCTGTTTACGTTCAGACAATCAATCCGCAGAATGCTTCCGGTAACCTGACCCCATCCGGTGTCCGTGGAAACGTTCATGGCTTGAACCTGTACGTCTCACGCTCACTTTCCGGAACTGGAGACGGCACAATCGTTGTCGTGAACCCAGAATCGTACACATGGTACGAGTCCGGCACTTTCCGTCTTGAGTCCAACGTAATCTCAACCGGATCAGTCAATGTCGCACTCTATGGCTATGGCGCAATTGCGACCAAGGTAGCAGCAGGCGCGTACAAGTGGATGGTTGCATAACCCATTCAGTAATCGTGACCCCGGTTCGAGGCTCGGCCGGGGTCACCCCTAATAGAGAGGATTGAAATGCCAGCAACATACGTCACAGTTGCCGAGTTGCGCACCAACCTTGGCATTGGCACTCTCTACACCGATGCAGTAGTCGAGGAAGTTTGCCAGTCAGCCGAAAACCTACTCAAAGAGAAATTGTGGTTCAACGAGCAGACTGTGGTTGCTATCTCATCCCAAGACACGACCGGCCGTATCTACATCGCCGAGAATGTCCAACAATTCGTGGTTGGCGATGTAGTCACCATTGAAAACGTGCGCCAGCATTACAACGGCAGCAAGACCATCACAGCCGTCAAGAATAACGGCGAGCATTACTTAGAATTCGTCAATGCTCAGATTACGACTCGCGAGAAGCACAGCATTGCGCCTTATGGCCGAGTCTTCGGATCTACCAGCATTGATTACGCAACCCTGCCACAAGTCCGTGAAGCAGCCATGATGATTGCAGTCGATATATGGCAAGCCCGGCAGATGTCGGCCACCGGTGGTATAAGTCCAGATTTCCAGCCTTCACCCTATCGAATGGGCAATACGCTCATGGCCCGAGTTCGTGGCCTTATCGCTGATTATCTTCACCCCGGCGGTCTTGTAGGATGAGCGCGATCACAACCCTACGAGGAACGCTAGCAACCGCACTAGCGAGCGCAAGCACCTGGCAAGTGTTTTCCTTTCCTCCTGCTACGGTGCTTGCGAACTCTTGCATCATCAGCCCGGATGATCCTTATATCGTGCCAAGCAATGACGGTTATACAACCGTTGCACCGTTGGTCAATTTCAAGATTACGCTCACCAAACCTCTATTCGACAATCAGGGCAACCTGAATGGCATGGAAGATTACATTCTTGAACTGTTCACCAAGTTGGCAGCCTCAACAATCAAGTACACCGTGGGAGACGTTTCCGCACCAGCCGTTATGACCGCACAATCTGGCGAGATTCTTGCCGTGGATGTGCGTATTTCAATTCTTTCGAGTTGGAGTTAGACATGGACAAGCGCACTAGATTTCTGGTCAAGATTGGCCAGATCGAAAAACCCAAAGCAGTAGCAAAACCCAAGAAGAAGGAAGAACCCAATGGCGATCACGCTGAATAACAAGGTAGGGGTCAAGATCGATACTGTGGATTTCAGCGATCTCGTCACCGCCGCAACCCTCAACATGGCGTTTGAGGAACTCGAAGTAACCGCAATGGGCGATACTGCTCGTCAGTACGTCAAGGGACTTGAGACCGCAACCCTTACGCTCTCATTCCTCAATGATCCAGCCACGAATGAAATCCTAGATGAACTTCTCACCAACTACGGCACAACCGTAGGAGTGAAGTTGATCCAAGATGCTGGATCGGCGGTGGCAGATGGCAACAAGTTGTACACCTTCGATATTCTGGTCAATAACCTGACCCCTATCAACGGTGCAACCGGCGATCTGTCCTCACAGGATGTAACATTCACCGTAAACAGCGCAGTAACCGTAGCCGACACAGGAACTTGGTAGGAGATACACATGGCGAGCCTCAAAATCATCCAAACGGATGGCACTACAACTGAATGCAAAATAACACCGGCCATAGAGTTCGCTTTTGAGAAATACCACAAGATTGGATTTCTCAAGGCTTTCCGTGAGCGAGAGCAGCAAGGCGATCTCTATTGGCTGGCGTGGGAAGCCCTACGCCGCAACGGTGTGACGGTCAAGCCCTTTGGCGAGGACTTCGTTTCCACGCTTGAGAGCGTTGAGGTCATCGAGGATAAAGACCCAAAATAGACCGGGATTCCATGACCTACTTGATAGCCCGGCTATCAGTAGAGACCGGAATCCAACCGAGTGAATGGCTTGAGATGGACGAAAGACTATTTCGAGCCATCCTTGCGTACTTGAAGGAGAAAGCGAGCGCAACTCAAAATGCCAGTAGAAATAAGAGGCATCGTTGAGGTTACTCGCGCTATGCGCAAACTAGCCCCGGACATCCTGAAAGAAATGCAGTCCGAGTTACGTCCATTGGTGCGTGAGACGGTCAATGTGGCTAGGGCAAAACTTCCATCTCAGATGGGCTACGAGTTGCGCAACTTCAACGATCCGGGTTATCAGCGCAAGTCTCGCACTAGCAAAACCCGAGCCTTTCCATCCTACGATGCAGGCGAAGTTCGGCGTGGATTGACCTATTCAATGGGCGCATCTAAGGCCAACCGATCGGGGTACGTCTCCGTGCTTCGGTTGCTCAACAAGTCAGCAGCCGGTGGCATTATCGAAACAGCCGGTCGCAAGAATCTCAACGGCCGTGGCAAGACCCACCAGATCACCGTCAATCGGCGATTCAACCCGACCAAGGTCACAGTCAGTAGCACCAAAGATTCACAGAGCAACAATCCCGGTGCTGGTGGTCAATTTATTCGCGCTTTGTCCAACTCCGAGGTTGGGCCACTCAAGCAATATGGCCGCACAGCCGACACCAAAGGTCGCTTGCTGTTTGCCGCATGGGCTGAGTCACAAAATCGTTTGATGCCGTTGATCGTGGCTGCTTACGACAAGGCTGGCCGTAAGTTCAAGCAGAGATTGGATCTGGCTGCCTAATGGCTATCGACACGTCACTATTTATCAACATTGTCTCGCAACTCAAAGACAAGGGCATCAAGGACACCCAGAAGGGTCTCAAAGGCCTCAACAGCCAGACCCTGACCCTCAACCGCAACCTTGGCAGATTAGCCCGACGTGTGGCCGTCTTTGAGACATTGCGTAGGTCTTTTAGGGCATTCGTAGAAGATGATGCAGCCGCACGGCGATTGAATACCACACTCAACAATCTTGGACTTTCCTTCTCGGCTTTGGGTGCTGAATCTCTTATCGGCAACCTTGAAAAGCAGACCGGCATCTTGGACGATCAACTTCGGCCAGCCTTTGAGACCTTGGCTCGCGTTACCGGTGATTTCAATCAGACCCAAGATATTCTCAACACAGCCCTCGATGTGGCGGCTGGTACTGGTCAGGATGTGGTGGCCGTATCGCGGGCCTTGGCTCGCGCCTACGCAGGCAACACAACGTCATTAGCACGTCTCAATACCGGACTTACCAAAGCCGACCTAGCCACCGGCAACTTTGCCTTTGCGCAAGACAAACTCAACAGGCTCTTTGGTGGTCAGGCATCAGCACAAGTTCAGACCTACCAAGGCCAAGTCAATCAGTTGAAGGTCGCATGGGAGAACGCCAAAGAAGTCATTGGCCTCCAAGTGGTCAATGCTCTGCTAGCCCTAAGTGGTGGCGATGTACGGAACTCGATCAACTTCCTCACGTCAGCCGGTGAGAAGGTTGCCAATGCCTTTGGAGGCGTGTATCGCTTCCTTGAGGCCACCAAGAACATCCTGACTGGAAACTTTGACCTTTCCATCGAGGGCCAACTGGCTAACTTCAACAAACTCAACCGGATCAACGACCCGGCAGCAATCCGGGCCTCTGCTCGCGCTCGGCGTAGAGCCATTGAAGATGAGAACAAGGCAGCAACTAAGTTGGCTAGAACTCGCTCAAAGGATGCAGCAGCCCAGAAGAAAGCCCAAGCAGATCTCAAGAAGGCCGAGCAAGACAAACTCAAACTAGCAGAGGCTGGCAAGGTCTTTGACGATGAGCGCATCAGTATTGCAGCCGCCTTACAGAATGAGACCTTGGATCGCAATGAGATCCTTAGGCTAGAACTCAAGAAGGCACTTATCAACGAGAATGCTGATCGAGCCGAGAAGTTGGCAGACCAACTCAAGGCATCTCAGCGTGAACTTTCAGCCTTAGCCGCCTACAAGTTAGCCAACCCATTCCAAGACTGGGAAGACTCGCTGGCTCGCATTCGTGCAGGCATGGCATCAATCGGCGTACCGGTTGCCCCTATTAGCCCTCAGGGAACGATTACAGGCCAGATGCCGGAAGTACCATCCATAGTACCACCGGGGCAGTCTGGCTTTATTCCTCCAAGCATCACGCAGGAAACCCTCGATGATGTGTTTGGCCGTGGCGCAGTTCAAGCCCCGACTATCAACATCAACGTTACTGGAACTGGTGATCTGTCGGACGATACGAAAAAGAAAATCGTGGACACCATCATCGACTACTCGGCCATTGGTTACAGCACATCCGGCTGGTATAGGACAACAGGCAACGTAGCAATATGACCTACCCCATCCAACTGACGGTCTCATTCGACTTTACGAGTGGGCCATCCTTTGACCCTCCATTCCTCATCGGCATTAGCCAATTAGGTCTTGGGGTTATGGGTGCTGGTGGTACGTCCTCGCAAGTAGTCGATCTCACCAGCCAGACACTCAGCATCAGCATCCGGCGTGGCCGAGACCTTACGCAAGATAAGTTCAACCCCGGCACAGCCACGGTGCGAGTCATCGATCCCAATGGTGACTGGAATCCTCAGAACTCATCCAGCCCTTACTTTGGGCTATTGCAGCCACTTCGCAAGATGGTCATAGCCGGTACTTACAACGCAGTTACCTATCCACTCTTTGCTGGCTACACGCTTGGTTACAATTACACATACCCGACCAACGAGGAATTCGGCTATGTGGACATTCAATGCACCGATGCCTTCACGCTGTTCAACAAGTCAGCCGTCACAACCGTCACCGGGGCTACGGCTGGCCAGACCACAGGCACACGCATTACCAAGATTCTTGACCAGATTGGCTTTCCCGGCGGTCAGCGAGTACTAGACACAGGCGATATAACTGTCCAAGCAGACCCCGGAACGCTGCGCACCGTCCTCCAAGCCTTGCAAGACGTTGAGTTCACCGAGTATGGGGCTGTGTACATGGATGCCCGGGGTGATGTGGTATTCCGTGAGCGCACCGACTTGGTGGACAGTCTTGCAGTTACCCCGACTGTGTTCAATCAGACTACCGGCATACCGTATCGAGATCTGAAATTTGCTTTTGATGATAAGTTGATTTTCAACGTGGCTAACTTCACCCGAGTCGGTGGCACTACCCAAACCCATACGGATCAGGCCAGCATCGACACTTATTTTCCTCATGCCATCAGCAAGCAGGATCTACTTCATGAGACCGATGCAGCAACCCTTGATCTCGCCAAGGCTTATGTGGCCAACCGATCTGTGACGGATATTCGCATCGATGCTATGACCCTTGATCTCACCACGCCTAACTATCAGGCTGGCATCGAGGCAGCCTTGGGGCTGGACTTCCTTTCACCGGTCGAAATCAGCAATGACCAACCCGGTGGCTCGACCATCACCAAGACCTTGCAGATCTTTGGGGTTCAGCACCAGATCACGCCTCGGTCTTGGCTCACCACATTCACGACCAGCGAACCTATCCTCGCAGGGTTCATCATCGGCAATAGCACTTACGGTATAATCGGACAATCTAGACTTTAGGAGATATAGATGGCGACAGGAATGCCGGCTTCGACCGGAGACGTGCTTAGCGCACCCATGTTCAATGAGTTGGTGCAGTACACCATCAACACCCAGTCTGGCACGACCTACACGCTGGCATCGACAGACCAGTACCAAGTCCTCGTCATCACGTCCAACGCATCAGCCAAGACCGTCAGCATCCCAACCGATGCCACGACCAACTTCGGCATTGGTACGGCCATCACCATCTTGAACACCGGCACAGCCGATACCACAATCTCGGCCACGACTCCCGGCACTACGACCGTCACATCCGCTGGCGCAACTAGCGCAAGCCCTAAGGTGTCCGTGAACCGCGCAGCCGTATGCGTGAAGACCGCCGCTAACACTTGGCGAGTAATCGGGGCAGTCTCGTAATGATCGGCAATATTGTTGCTGGTGCTACCTACTTTGAGGAAACCATCGGCGACTTCGAATCCATCGCAACCGTCACCGTTGGTGTTGGTGGTGCGGCAGACGTTACCTTTACGTCAATCCCTAGCACCTTCCAACATCTCCAGATTAGGGGCTTTGCTCGAACTTCTCGCGCCACCTTCGGAGTAGATGCTTTGCGTTTCCAACTCAACGGAGATCCATCGGCGAATTACTCTTGGCATCATATGCGAGGCGACGGATCAGCAACAGAAGCAGCCGCAGGGGCAAATGCTTCTTATATGGAATCGCAGCGAATTCTTGGCACGACAACCGGCTCGGGCTTTGGTGGCTTGATTATTGATTTACTGGATTACAAAAATACGAGCAAATACACCACCGCTCGCGTACTTGGTGGCGTTGATACTAATGGAACAGTTGGTGGAATCGGTGGCGCAGTAATGATTACGTCTGGATCGTGGCGTAATACTGCGGCGGTCACATCCGTAAAACTTTATGGAGATGCAGCCAACTTCGCCCAATACTCTCACTTCGCCCTCTACGGAATCAAGGGATAACAATGCCAAAGACCTATGAGCCGATCGCGACGACGACTTTGGGAAGTGCTGCTGCAACCGTCACATTTTCAACAATTCCCGGAACTTACACCGATTTAGTATTGATTGG
>Ga0209990_10002007_pt1 | contig 16435 bp, 14 predicted proteins | sample NOAtaG_6_FD_187304 | JGI IMG/M metagenome (GOLD analysis project Ga0209990, IMG submission 187304) | Freshwater lake microbial communities from Lake Erie, under a cyanobacterial bloom - NOAA_Erie_Diel5S_2200h metaG (SPAdes) (version 2) | ecosystem: Environmental > Aquatic > Freshwater > Lake ...
TCCTACTCTTTCTTGTCTTTCGTACCATGCTTGTGTTCTGAGATGGAGTGCCTTATTGTAAACCAATCTTACACAGCCCAAAGTGCGCCGCAATAGCGACTCTTGTTCTGGTGTGGGGTAAAATCGGAACGAGTAGGCTTTTTCCATATCTCGCATTCTAGCATATATCGTGTAAATGCGCTAATATTTGACGGTAAAGCCGTCGTAGAACGACGGGGTTTCAGACCCAAATTTTCGATGATTGCCTCTAAATTGCCTTGATTCTCGTCGGGAATTTGCGACATCGGCACATCCTGCCACTGAAATTGATAGCGCATTCCCCCACAGGAAAACACCGGCATTTGTAGATTAGTGCGACCGAAACGACGATACTGCATATATTCAGTTATCAGTTATCAGTGGGAAGTGAGGAGATGGGGAGGTGGGGTGATGGGGTTTTAGGGTTTTAGGGTTTTGGGGTATTAGTTGAAACTTCCCTATTTCCCCATTCTCCCATTCCCCCATTCCCTATCCCCTGTTCCCCGTTCCCTAAATTTAATCGGATAAAGTGAGAATTTCGACACCGGTTTCGGTGACGGCGATGGTGTGTTCAAATTGGGCCGAAAGTTTACCATCTTTAGTAATAGCAGTCCAACCGTCTTTTAAGACAATATGTTGCCAGGTTCCCTCATTAATCATTGGTTCAATGGTGAATACCATGCCGGGGCGAATTTTTTTGCCCTTGCCACGAGTGCCGTAGTGGGGAACCTGCGGACCGGTGTGAAAAACATTACTGATACCATGACCGACAAAATCTCTAACCACCGAAAATCCTTGTCCTTCGGCATATTCTTGGATAGCCGCCCCGATATCGCCGATTTTACCCCCCGGCTGCACTGCATCTATGCCTCTTTGCAGACATTCTCTGGTAACTTCCACTAACTTTTTGGCCAGGGGGGAGGGAGTACCGACAAAGAAAGTCTGCGAGGTATCGCCGTGATAACCTTCTAAAATCGGGGTGACATCGATGTTAATAATATCGCCGTCTTTGAGGATTTGATCGGCGCTGGGGATGCCGTGACAGATAACCTCGTTAATGCTAGTACAGATGGACTTAGGAAAACCATGGTATCCTAGGGGCGCACTTTTGGCTCCATGGGCGCGAGTCCAACGTTCTGCCTCGTCATTGATTTCTAGGGTACTTACCCCCGGTTTAACCATATCGGCCAGATGGTCTAACAGTTTAGCCGCTAATCGTCCGGCTCGGCGCATTTTTTCAATTTCCCGGGGAGAGAGTAAGGTGATGGTATCGTTGCCCATGAATTATCCGACTGTTGAGAAAGATTCTTGTTACATTTCTTATCCTAGCAAAATCGGGCAGCGTTATTGTTTAGGGGGTTGGGTTATGGGAGTGGGAAGTGGGGGAGTGGGGTGTGGGGAAGTGGGGAAGTGGGGAAGTGGGGAGAACAAAGCTGCCTTTTGCCTTTTGCCTTTTGCCTTTTGCCTTTTGCCTTTTGCCTTTTGCCTTTTGCCTTTTGCCTTTTGCCTGTCCTGATATGTAGCGCATACTCAACGGATTTAGTATCAGACCCTACAGATAAACGTTTTTGTTGTCCTTTTGTCCATCAGTTTGATGTATTTTCGATAACATTCAACTTTAGAATTCTTAATTATATATATCAACTTTTTTTGAAATAATATTATGTAGTTATTGACTGATAACGGGGACAGAGACAATGAGTAAAAGCGACAAAACTTCTGTGAAAATAGTATTTTCTGCATTAAGTATTTTGGGAATTAGCCTACTGTCGGCCTGTGGCATAGGGGAATCTCCAGCTAACAAATCAATTAAAATTGATGGTTCTAGTACCGTATACCCGATTACCCAGGCCGTGACCGAGAAATTCAAAAGCAGTCAACCGGGTACAGCAGAAGTGAGCGTAAAATTTTCGGGAACCTCTGGGGGATTTCGGGAATTCTGCGAAGGAAAAACTGATATTAGTAATGCCTCTCGACCGATTCAAGCCGATGAGATGTCCCTGTGTAATCGCTATGGCGTAAGATATATTGAATTACCCGTGGCTTTTGATGCCTTAACTGTAGTCGTTAATCAGGAAAATAACTGGATTGATAGCATTACCCTAGAAGAATTAAAGAAAATGTGGGAACCGGCTGCTGAGGGTAAAATTACCAATTGGAATCAAATCAGACCGGAATTCCCCAATAAACCCCTAAATCTCTTTGGTGCAGGCCAAGATTCCGGAACTTTTGACTATTTTACCGAAGCTGTGGTCGGTAAATCCGGTGCTAGTCGTAAGGATTATGTAGCCAGCGAGGATGATAACACTTTAGTCCAGGGAGTCAGTCAAGATCCGAATGCTCTTGGTTACTTTGGACTAGCTTATTATGAACAAAATCCCCAAAAATTGAAAGCTTTAGGCATTGATAGCGGTAAAGGGGCGATTGTACCCTCTAGAGAAACCGTAGTTAACTCCCAATATCAACCCCTTGCTCGACCTTTATTTATCTACGTCAATGGGGAGAAAGCGCAAAAAAGCCGAGCTTTACAGGAATTTGTGGAGTATTACCTCGATAATGCCGAGAGTATTGTTAAAGAAGTCGGTTATATCCCCCTAACGGATGAACATTACCATTTAGCCACAGTCACCTTCTTTAACGGTGAAGTGGGAACGGTTTTCGGAGGACAATCGCAATTTGATGTCACCCTAGCGGAATTATTGCGGCAAAAAGCCAAGTTTTAGAGGAGAGCGTTGGGGAGATAATTGCTTTCTCTCCCCAAACAATTGCGATTTTTTAACCAAATCGACCGCTAATATATTCTTTTGTTTTCTCGTGAGTTGGTTCTTGAAACATAATTTTAGTTTGTCCAAACTCCATCAGTTCACCCAAATACATAAAAGCTGTGTAATCAGAAATCCGGGCTGCCTGTTGCATACTGTGGGTGACGATTAAAATGGTAACTTTTTCCTCTAATTTACCAATTAGTTCTTCTATACTATTAGTGGCGATTGGATCGAGAGCGGAAGTGGGTTCATCAAAGAGGATAATTTCAGGATCTGTAACTAAAGCGCGGGCAATACAGAGACGTTGTTGTTGTCCCCCCGATAAATCGTAGGCACTGGTGTTGAGACGATCCTTGACTTCATCCCACAAAGCGGCACCGCGCAAAGCTTCTTCTACTTTATAATCGATAAACTCCCGTTTTTTTTCGCCCCTAACCCGCAAACCGTAGGCGACATTTTCGTAAACAGATTTCGGGAAAGGGTTCGGTTTTTGGAAAACCATACCAATCCGCATCCGCACCTCGATCGGATCGACCTTGTGAGCTAAAATATTGACTGTATCGATATAAATGCCCCCTTCGTAGCGATTAGCGGCATAAAGGTCGTGCATTCGATTAAAACAGCGCAAAAGCGTCGTTTTACCGCAGCCAGAGGGGCCAATTAGAGAGGTTACTTGTCTTTCGGGAATGGTGAGATTGATACTTCGCAAAGCGGGTTTATTGCTGCCAGCGTAGTAAAAGTCAAGGTTTCTCACCTCAGCTTTTGGTTGGAATTCTTTGATATTAGACATCATCGACGGAAAAATAGGGTTTACCATTTGATACCTTTGCGGAAACGATAGCGGACATAGATAGCTACAGCGTTCATACCGAGAGTCATCACAATCAACACTGTACCAGCGGCAGCCGCATTGACTTCAAATTCTGGCTCTGGACGAGAAACCCAGTTAAACATCTGGATAGGCATGACTGTAAAGGGTGCTTTCAGCCAATTAAAGTTAATAAAGGGAAAATTTGCTTGTAAAGGAGCATCGGGTAGAAAGGCAATAAATGTGAGCGCACCAATAGTAATCACGGGAGCCGTTTCTCCAATCGCTCTGGAAAGTCCGATGATCACACCGGTTAGGATACTACCGAAGGAGTAGGGAAGAATATGATCGGCGACTACTTGCCATCTACTTGCTCCCACGGCATAGGCCGCTTCCCGGAGACTGTTGGGTATTGCCCGAATTGCCTCTCTGGTGGTGACAATAACCACAGGTAGGATCAGCAAAGCTAGGGTTAAACCGGCGGCAATAATACTTTGTCCGAGATTGAATTGATAGACAAATAAACCGAGGGCGAGTAAACCATAGATAATTGAGGGAACACCCGCTAAATTAGTGACGTTAATCTCAATAATTGCTGAAAGCCAATTTTTCTTACTATATTCTTCCAGATAAATTCCCGCCGCAATACCGAGAGGAATCGCAATCAAGGCTGTTACCAACATCACTAGCAAGGTTCCCACCCAAGCGGAAAGAATACCAGCTTCTTCAGGGTGACGACTAGGAAAAGAAGTAAAAAACTGGGGGGTAATGCGCGGCAACCCTGCCATCATCATCTGGGCGATCAGGATAAAGAGAATTAGGGTAGAAACAAAAATAATCAACAACCCTAAGCCAGAAAATACAGCACTAATCAGCTTGCGCCGTTCAATATTAGCTCTTAAATTCGATAATTGTTCTTGCTGCATGATTAGTAAACCTCTCGATATTTTTTGGCGAGGAAATAACCGATAATATTAAAGATTAAAGTCAAAATGACTAGCATAATACCAGCGGCAAAAATTGATTGATACTCGATCGAACCGTGGGGTAAATCGCCTAAACTAACCTGAACAATATAAGCGGTAATGGTGGCCGCTTCACTAAAGGGATTGAAGGTTAAATTTGGCTGTAATCCTGCGGCGATCGCTACAATCATAGTTTCTCCCACGGCCCGGGAAACTCCTAAAATATAAGCGGCACTAATACCAGAAATAGCGGCAGGCAAAACCACATTTAAAGCAGTTTGTAAACGAGTTGCTCCGGTAGCGTAGGAACCTTCCCGGAGGGTCAAAGGTACGGCACGCATGGCATCTTCACTGATGGAACTAATCAGGGGAATAATCATTAATCCCATGACCAAACCAGCACTGAGCATATTAAATGAAGGTAAGTCAGGCAAAAAAGTTTGTAGGAAAGGGGTGACATTTAAAAAGGCAAAATAACCATAAACTACTGTCGGTATAGCCGCTAATAATTCTAGACAAGGTTTAACCACTTCTCGCAGACGCGGGGGGGCAAATTCACTGAGATAAATAGCGGCAATTGTTCCCAAAGGAATAGCGACAAACATCGCCACGCTCGAAGTGGTTAAGGTTCCCGAAAGTAGCGGTATAATACCATAACGAGGATTGGCAAAAAGCGGACTCCAAACCGTATCGGTTAGGAATTGAATCAGGGGAACTTTCTCGAAAAAATGCACGGATTCTACAATCAAAACCTCCATAATGCCGATAGTGGTGGCAACAGAGGAAAAAGCCGCCAAAAATAGAATAACTTCAATAATAGTTTCTTTGAGGTTGCGAATCTTTTTGGGAGTAGCTGCCTGAATCCAGACACTCTCTGATTTAATTTCTGGTTTAGTCATGCTTTAAATAAGTAGTTGCTGGTTTTTTTAATTCAACTCCAAAAATGGGGAAGATAATCGCTTCCCCATTCCATTTATTGGCAGATAAGCAACTATTCTTTAGCTTCTAGCCGGACAATATCTTGGATGGTTAAACCCACCACATCTCGGCCGACGAATACACTCCCTGTTTTATTATTTCTAAAGTTTCTCATTACCGATTGATAGACATTAGCGGGTAAAGGAACATACTTAACTTCCCGGACTAATTTGGGAGCATTATTGATGAAAAATTCGACAAAACTTTTCACCTCTGGACGTTTGGCCGCATTAGCATTAACGTAGATAAAAACAGGACGGGAGAGGGGATTATATTTACCGTTGTTGACATTTTCTGCTGAGGGAGATATGGCTCCTTTGCCGTTATCAATGGCTAGGGCTTTCAGACGACCTTTATTCGCTTCATAATAGGCATAGCCAAAGTAACCTAAAGCGTTACGATCTCTGATAACTCCCTGCACTAGAACGTTATCATCTTCACTGGGGGTAAAGTCGGTGCGACTTTTCTTCGATTCACCGACAATTGCCTCGGTAAAGTAATCGAATGTTCCCGAATCCGCACCTGGTCCGAACAGTTTTAGGTTGGCATTAGGCCATTTAGAATTAACTTGATTCCACTTAGTGATCTTGCCTTGAGCATCGGGTTCCCACATTTTTTTCAGTTCAGAAACCTTGATGCTATTAAGGGGATTTTGTTTATTGACTACCACTGTTAAAGCATCAAAAGCGATCGGCAATTCTAAGAATTTAACGCCATTTTTAGCGCACAATTGACGCTCAGAATCCTTAATTGGACGAGAAGCATTAGAAATATCCGTTTCACCAGCACAGAATTTTTTAAAACCGCCACCCGTTCCCGAAATACCGACAGTTACCTGTGTCTGACGATTTATCTTTTGAAATTCTTCCGCTACTGCTTCTGTAATTGGGTAAACGGTGCTAGAACCATCAATTTTGATAGTATTGCGGCTTTGGGAATTAACCGCCGGGATGGTGAGAGCTAGGGCTGCTCCTACTGCCGCTAAACCAGCGCTGATTGTCCATCGATTTAGTTTGAATTGGAAATTCTGCATACTCATTTCGCTAATTATTGCTGGTTCGGGAATAAAAAAATTAACTCTCAGGTTAGATTATACCTGAAACCCTAAAATTATGATCAATTATTTAGTTAACTTAAGGTTAAGATTTAGCTTGGTTAAATTTAGTTTAAGCTTAGGTTAATTAAGCTTAACTTAAACAAATATCTCTCACATTTTTGGTTATTTAAATTAGTTGATGACCACCTTATTGCAAATTAAAGTCAGTCAAAACGCTCAATAATGTAGTTTTATTAGATAATAACCAGAAAAAATCAGAACAAGTTGATTAACTCATTCCGATAATTTATCTCAAAAAGACTAAAGTAATTAACCAAAACGACCGCTAACATAATCTCTAGTGGACTCTTGAGCGGGATTTTGAAAGATAACCTCGGTGCGATCATATTCCACTAAATAACCTACTTTACCGCCTTTTGGGGTCGGTTCAGCATTATAAAAAGCCGTTAAATCAGAAACCCGCGACGCTTGTTGCATATTGTGGGTGACAATAACTATAGTATATTGGGTTTTCAATTCGTGAATTAATTCCTCAATTTTTAGGGTAGAAATTGGATCGAGTGCCGCACAGGGTTCATCCATTAAAACAACTTCCGGTTTAACCGCAATAGCGCGGGCAATACATAACCTTTGTTGTTGTCCCCCCGATAAAGCTAAACCACTTTCTTTGAGTTTATCTTTAACATCATCCCAGAGAACGGCTTTTTTTAAAGATTCTTCCACTAATTGATCCATATCACCGATGTAACCATTTAAGCGCGCCCCAAAAGCGATATTTTCATAGATAGATTTAGGAAAAGGATTCGGTTTCTGAAAAACCATACCAATACGACTGCGTAACCCGATAGGATTAACGGAATTACCATAAATATCTTGACCGCGAAAGGTAACTTTTCCCTCAATTTTGGCACTTTTAACCAGATCATTCATGCGATTAAAACAGCGTAAAACCGTACTTTTCCCGCAGCCAGAGGGACCGATAAAAGCGACCGCTTTTTTCTCAGGAATATCAAGGTTAACATCACGAACAGCGAGATTAGAACCATAGTAAACATTTAAATTTTTGGTTCTCAAAACCGCATCGGTAACAACATCGGTACTATACATAATTTTCAAAGGAATAGGTGTTGGGGAAAAGGGAAAAGGGAGAGGAGGAGAGGGAAGAAAAAAGCTGATAACTGATAACGGATAACTGGATTTAGCCAAAACGTCCACTAACATAATCTTTAGTTGCTTGTTCTTGAGGATCACTAAAGATTTTGTCCGTATGATCAAACTCGACTAGATAACCAATTTTGCCACCTTTATCGGTGGGTTCAGCGTTATAAAAAGCCGTTAAATCTGCTACTCTAGTAGCTTGTTGCATATTGTGAGTAACAATAATAATCGTGTAACGTTCTTTTAACTCGTGCATTAACTCCTCAACTTTTAAAGTTGAAATCGGATCCAGTGCCGAACAGGGTTCATCCATTAATAATACTTCTGGTTGAGCGGCAATAGCACGAGCAATACATAATCTTTGTTGTTGTCCCCCCGATAGGGAAAAACCGCTTTCTTTCAGTTTATCTTTTACTTCTTCCCAGAGAGCAGCCCGACGCAGGGAAGTTTCTACTAATTCATCCAAATCGCCTTTATAACCATTTAAGCGCGCTCCGTAAACCACATTATCATAAATGGATTTGGGAAAAGGATTAGGGCGCTGGAACACCATACCGATATATTTTCTGACTTCGACCGGATCCACCTCTTGAGAGTAAATATCCTGGTTATGATAAAAAACTTTGCCGTCAATACGAAAACCGTGAATTAAATCATTGAGACGATTAAAACACCTGAGAATGGTACTTTTTCCACAGCCAGAGGGTCCGATAAAAGCGGTGACTTTATTTTTGGGAATATTGATCGAAACGTCTCGTACTGCTCGATAATTTCCATAGTAAATATTAGCCTTATCAACCTTTAAAACGGTTGCAGTTGATTGGGTAGTGCGATTAGTTAGCATAAATTATTGACCTTGAATTTGGATAATTGAGGAATTGGAAAGATAGGTAGATTTTTACTTAAATATCCCTTTTTACTTTTTCCTTGACTTAAGTAGGGAGGCACAATTATTTGTAGGATGGGTTAGCGATAGCGTAACCCATGCGGGCGTTGGGTTTCATGCTTCAACCCAACCTACGTTCTTTTTCCTTGACTTAATAGGTTTTCTGGCGCGTGGCTAAACGGGATAAAATGTTAGTTACCAACACCAAAAGCACCAGAATTAAAGCACCTGCCCAAGCTAATTGCTGTTGGGGGGCAAAAGGGGCAGTAGCAAAGTTGAAAACTAAGACCGAAAGGGTGGCAATCGGTTCAAAGACACCCCGGGGCCAAAAGTTAGAGAATAATGCCGTAAAAATTAAAGAGGCCGTTTCTCCAGCAGCCCTAGCAATTGCTAAAGTCACACCGGTTAAAATAGCGGGAACAGCAGCAGGAAGGACGATTTTTAGGACGGTTTGGTAGTTATAGGCCCCTAAACCCATGGCCGCCCAGCGGATGTCTTGGGGAACGATTTTTAAAGCCTCATCGGTGGTTCTAATAATAGTAGGTAACATTAACACCGCTAAACCGATCGAACCGGCAAGAGCAGAAAAGCCTAAAAGGGCTGTTCCTTCGCCAAATAACGGAGCAACTAGCAAACCGTAGGCGAAAACCCCGACAATAATCGAAGGGACACCCGCTAAAACGTTGGTAGCGAAGCGCACACCCTGGGCAAGTTTGTTATCACCGCTAAATTCCGAGAGATAAACCGCCGCTAAAACGCCAATGGGAACTGCGATCGCTGTGGCTAGGGCAACGACGATAATTGTGCCTAAAATGGCGTTAGCGATGCCTCCTCCTCCTAACCCCGGCGGTGGCGGTAATTTAGTAAAGAGATTAGCGTTTAAACGACCCACCCCTTGCACAAAAACGAAGCCTAGGACGGCAAAAAGGGGAATCACGGTGACGGCTAAACATAAACCCGATAGGACGGTCATAATTGTCCCCAATAGCGATCGAGGACTACTCGGTTTCTTTTTGAGATTATTGCCTAAATTCGCACTATCCATATCAGTTATCAGTTATCAGTTATCAGTAATCAGTGAACAGTAAGTAGGTAGGTGTTAAAAGTTGTCAGACACCCCCCTTATCAAGGGGGGATTAAGGGTAGGGTTGATTCATGAATCAACCCTACTATGAATCAAGCCTAGGATTAAGGGGGGATTAAGGGAGGATCGAAGCTAAAATCCATTTTTAATTTAATTATAACCAGCTACTTAAACAGTAATCAGTTATCAGTAATCAGTGAACAGTAATCAGTTATCAGTGATTAGTAAACAGTGAAAAGTGAAAAGACAGCAGTAAACTGCCATTTGATGATGAACACTTAATACAAACTGCTCACTTAATACTCAAAACTTAAAACTCAAAACTGATAACTGATAACTGCCTCCTGACGGCTTAATACTTAGCTTTGACGCGATTAACGATTAATTCGGCGAAGATATTGACTACTAGGGTCAAAACCAAGAGAACAAAACCCGCATACATTAAAGCTGATACTTGCATTCCCGATGCTTCGGCGAATTGGTTAGCCAATAAGGAAGCGATCGTGTTAGCGGGGGCGAGAATAGAGGCACTAATGCGGTTAGAATTGCCGATAATCATCGTTACTGCCATGGTTTCCCCTAAAGCACGCCCTAAAGCTAACATAATCCCCCCGACAATCCCGGAAAAAGCGGCGGGAATTAATACCCGAAAAATCGTTTCCCAACGGGTGGCCCCCAAGCCTAGGGAAGCTTGCCTTAGATCCGGCGGTAAAGCGGCCAAAGAGTCGCGAGAGATAGCGATAATAATCGGCAGGATCATAATTGCTAAAATAACCCCCGCCGGTAACATTCCAGGACCCCCTAAAGGAGTACTAAACAGAGGAATCCAACTAAAATTAGCATTTAACCAGTTACCAAGGGGTCTGAGGATAGGAATCAATACAAAGATACCCCATAATCCGTAAACAACACTGGGAATAGCGGCCAAAAGTTGTACGAGAAAAACCAAAATTGTCCGCGCATTTAAGGGAATAAAATCTTCGCTTAAAAAAATGGCTGAACCGATACCGAGGGGAACAGCAATCAGGAGGGCAATCAGAGAACTAACGAGAGTTCCGTAGATAACGGGCAGAACTCCGAATTCTTCGCGACCGCGCACGGGATTCCAAGCACTACTGGTCAAAAATCCCAGACCAAAGGTTTGAATCGCCGGTAAAGCCCGAATAAAAATCACTAGGGCAATTAGGAGCAAAATTACCCCAATAGCGATGGCAAAGGCGGTAGTTAATCCAACAAAGCCTTTATCGAGGATTTTTTCCGATTCTGGACGTTCTTTAAAATTTGAGTCGGGTGAAACTGTGGGCGCACTCATGATTAGGGTTTAAATCCAGCTAGTTTGCGGTAGCTAAGGTCGAAATTGGCCTTTCTCCACTATTATTGTAACTTTGAATACATTTTTTCGGCTACTAATCCACATTGATTGTGTAATCGGGATAGATGACATCGGCAGCGGCGGCTACTCGTTCGCGGACGTTTTTCGGTAGGGGAATATAACCAAGGGCGGCGGACTGTTCCTGTCCCTGATTAAGTCCAAATTCGATCATCGCCTCCATAGCTAAAGCTTTTTGGGGATCGTTGTATTTTTTATAAACCAACATCCAACTATAGGTGACAATGGGGTAGGAATTTTCCCCCGGGGGATCAACGATAAAAGCCCGCAGATTTTCGGGTAATTCCACCGTGGCTAAGGTGGCAGCGGCGTTAGTTTCATTGGGGATAACGAATTGACCGGCTTGGTTTTGTAAAGTGGCCATGGGCAGCTTATTATTTTTAGCGAAACCGTACTCGATATAGCCAATCGAGCCTTGATTTTGTTGAATTAGGGCAGTTACACCTTCATTTCCTCTACCGCCGAGAAATTTACCTTTTTTGGTCGGCCATTGTACGGCTTTTCCTTCACCGATACTTTTTTTCCATTCGGGACTAACGGCGCTTAAAAACTTAGTAAAAACTCCCGTCGTCCCGCTACCGTCTGCCCGGTGAACTACGGTAATTTCTTCATTGGGTAGTTTTAAATCGGGGTTATCGGCGGCGATTTTGGCATCGTTCCAACGGGTAATCGTGCCTAAAAAGATGCCTACATAGGCTTCCCTGCTTAGTTTCAGCCCTTCTACTCCGGGCAAATTATAAGCCATAACGATGCTTCCCGCCGTCATCGGTAGCAGTAAAACCCCGCGGCTAACTCTGGCCATATCCTCGTCACTCATGGCCACATCGGAAGCGCCAAAATCGATCGTACCTTGAATAAATTGTTCGACTCCCGCCCCGCTACCGGTAGATTGATAGTTAATTAGCAGTTTAGAAAATAGTTGATTGATGGTGACAAACCAGTTTTGATATAGGGGTGCAGGAAAAGAAGCGCCCGCACCATTGAGGGCGACCTCTCCTTGCAGAGGAACTTGGGCGATCCTATTGCTTCCCTCTCCACTGGTTCCCGCCGTATCACCGCCCCCACAAGCGGTTAAAGTCGCTGTTAAAGTCGCTAGGGATAAGGCTGTTAGTAAATGGGTTCTGTTTTTGCTGAGCATAGGATTAATTTTTATCCGTAAACTGCCTTAAATCTTACGCTAAAACCTACCACGCCTTGGTAAAGAATAGGTTAAGAAGTGAATAAAAAAACATAATCTATTGTCAAGAAAAATTTTCTCGATAACTAGACAAAAATCTCAACTTCTTTTACTATTTATTTTGACTAAACATTAGTTTTAAGTAGGGAGGCACAATTATTTGTAGTATGGGTTAGCGGTAGCGTAACATAATCGGGCGTTGGGTTTCATGCTTCAACCCAACCTACGTTCTTCTTTTACTATTTATTTTGACTAAACATTAGTTTTAAGCCGCGGGTAAAGCCGCTGACTTTTCCAGTTTAGATTAGGTTTTTCTCTTTCCCTATCATTGTAGTGACGTAAAAACAACAAAGAAAAGATTAAGGTTTTTAGTCATCATCCCTCAGCCTTGAATCAGTTATCAGTTATCAGTTATCAGTTATCAGATGTGAGTTTTCAGTTCACCGATTACCGATTACAGCAAAAAACTCCCCAACACCCAACACCCAACACCCAAATCCCACTTCCCCACTGATAACTGAAAAGTCTCCCCAATACCCGTTTTTACTTTCTCCTTTTCACACCTATGCTAGAAATTTTTACTCAGCTATCTCGTCCGACCAAAGTAGTGGCAATTGTCCTGGGTACTGCTCTACTTTTACCCGCTTGTGCCAATATTAATCCTCAAGACCTAAAACCAATTAAAATTGATGGTTCGAGTACCGTAGCACCAATTACCAACAAAGTTCTCGAAGATTTTAAAGCTAATACCCCTAACAAAGTTTTGGCTGATGTTAAAATTGACGCTAATATTTCAGGAACCGGCGGTGGTTTTAGAAAATTTTGTGCGGGAGAAACCGATATTAATAATGCTTCTCGGCCGATTTCTGTGGAAGAATTAAAAGAATGTGATGCTAATAAGGTCAGATTTATCGAACTACCGATCGCTTTTGATGCTTTAACCGTGGTAGTCAATCCCCAAAATAACTGGCTTGATGATATTTCGACCAGAGAATTAAAAACTATTTGGGAACCAGCGGCCGAGAATAAAATCAAACGTTGGAATCAAATTAATCCCGCTTGGCCCGACCAACCGATTACCCTTCACGGGCCGGGTAAAGATTCAGGAACCTACGATTTCTTCAGTGATGTAATTAACGGCAAAGATGCCAGTCGTGGGGACTTTAATTTTAGTGAAGATGACCAAGCTTTAGTTAATGCCGTCAGTCAAGATGCCAACGCTTTGGGATATTTTGGCCACGCTTATTATGAACAAAATCGGGATAAATTAAAAGCTTTGAAAGTTAACGGTATTGAACCAACTCGCAGCAATGTAGAGGATAGTAAATATCAGCCTTTATCTCGTCCTTTGTTTATTTATGTTAATGCCCAAAAAGCCCAAGAGAATCCCGCTTTAGAGAAATTTGTCGAACATTATCTCGATCGAGTTCCCAATTTATTAGATACTATTGGTTATATTCCCCTACCCGATGAGGCCTATCATTTGGCACGGGTACAGTTACAAAAATTTGAGGTAGGAACGGTTTTTGATGGCAGACCCCAACCCAATTTAACCATCGGGGAATTACTTCGTAAACAAGCCCAATTTAAAGCTAAATAGGGTTTGCGGCAAAAAGTAGGGGCGAAGCATTCGGATAGAAAATCTACGGTTTCACCGATAGGTTATTGCCCGAATGCTTCGCCCTTACAGGACTCTCAAAATCTTGCACCTGTGGGGGCGAAACAGTACCCTAAAACTCTTACCTCGTCTATATTTCACATTTATTCAGCAAACCCTAAGTAACGATTCCCATCTGGTAGGAAAATATAGCGTTTCCTGTTCGCAAGAGGTACATTGTCGATGGTGAAAAGCTTAATCAGCAAAGGTTTGACTGTGCCACACAGGTGTGAGAAACGCTATATATAAGGATTTTCCTGCTCCTATCTGCCCCCTAATATAGCAAGAGGTTTGCCAATTTAAAGCAACAGAGATACAGAAAAAAAAGAGGGGATAAACCCCCCAGCGTATCGAGAAACTTGTTAATTAACCTTTCGGTGTCGCCCCAAATTGTTCGATGAGGATAGAAGTTAACAGCGATTTTAGATCTTCACAGGGAATCCCTTTTTGTACACAACTTCCCAGGTGAGCATCTTTACCCACTTTACCCCCCATGTAGAGGTCAACTCCCTCCACGGTTTTGCCGTCTTTGCGAGCTTTTGTCCCCATCAAACCGATATCGGCCACTTGGGGTTGTCCGCAGGAGTTAGGGCAACCAGTCCAATGGATCCGCACACCCCGGGGGATATTTAATTCGGCATCTAACTGACGAATCAAGTCCACAGCCTTATTTTTGGTTTCAATCAGGGCAAAATTGCAGAATTGCGCCCCCGTGCAGGAAACGAGCGCTCGTTGTAAAGGAGTGGGATTGGGGGTAAACTTAGCCAGTAAAGGCTCGGTTAAAAGAGTCGGCATATTTTCAGCCGCTATATTGGGAATAATCACGTTTTGTTCCACGGTTAAACGCAATTCTCCGCTACCATACACTTCGGCAATCCGGGCTAAATCTAACATATCATCGGCAAATAGACGGCCAACGGGAACACAAAGACCGATATAGCTCAATCCCTCCTGTTTTTGGGGAAAAACTCCTAAATGATCTCGTTTTTCCCAGTCAATAGCGTCTTTTTCCGCTGCCGTTGCCAAGGGATAACCTAGGTGATTAGCCACCCGCGTGCGGAATTCCTCAATTCCCCACTCATCAATTAACCACATTAAACGGGATTTTTGACGGTTGGAGCGCAATCCGTTATCGCGGTAAACTTCCAAAATTCCTCGGCATAAATCCACCACTTCCTGATTCGGTCTCACCCAAACATTCATGGGAATTGCCGCTTCACAGCGTTTAGCCGAGAAAAAGCCGCCCACCACGACATTAAAGCCTAATTCTCCCTCTTTATAGGCAGGAACAAAGGCAATATCGTTAATTTCCGCATGAACGGAATTATCCCGTCCCCCCTCGATGGCAATATTAAATTTGCGGGGCAGATTGCTAAATTGATAATTACCTTGACCGTAGTTGGTAATCATATCTTGGACTTTTTGGACTAATTCCCTGGTGTCAATTAATTCATCTGCGTCTAGTCCTGCCATGGGTGAACCGGTAATATTTCTGACATTATCCATGCCCGATTGTACCGAAGTCATGCCCACGGATTTTAGTCGTTGGAAAATATCAGGAATATCTTCGATACGAATACCGCGTAATTGTAGGTTTTGACGAGTAGTAATATCGGCATTGCCATCATCACCGTAACGCTGCACGATTTCCCCTAAAACCCGCATTTGCTCACTGCTGAGAATGCCGTTAGGAATCCGCAAACGCATCATGAATTTGCCCGGGGTGACGGGACGATAAAAAACTCCCACCCATTTTAAGCGATGTTCTAAATCGGTTTTATCCATCGCTTCCCAACCGATTTGGGCAAAATGCTCCAGTTCATCTTTAATGGCTAATCCGTCTTTTTCGGCTTTAAATTTCTCGAATTTATTGAGAGTTGTTCCATCTTTTTCAGGTGCTTGTACCACGAATCTATCTCCTTACTGGTCTGTGGGTGCAATTGTTCTAGTTGGTGCGGGTTAGAAATGAAGAAATCGGGATTTAACAATAAGTATTCTGTAAAATACTGTCGTCATTAGCAAAAATTTAGTAATTTACCTAGTCTCTATTTGTTATTTAATTCGTTTTAAGTTGGATAATTTTGTATTGTTTGTAACAGAAATCCGCTCACCATCGTGTTTAGGCATTTATATCATGCAGTAAGTGCATTAAGGTGGGGTGTGGGGAGAATAAATAAAGGCAATCTCCCGACCCCTCAATACTGGCTCGGAGTCTCTTGCCCTTGCCTAGCGGTTCAGGGGGTATTGTGTAAAAATAAGAAAAGATCGGTTTTTTTTTACTAAACCTATGGCCACTTCTTCCATTGCCGTTAGAGAATTACCTCTCTTTCCCCTTCCCGAAGTTGTTTTATTCCCGGGTCGTCCCCTGCCCCTGCACATCTTCGAGTTTCGCTATCGGATTATGATGAATACGATATTGGAAGAAGATCGCCGTTTTGGGGTCTTAATGGTAGATCCAGCCACGGGAGAAATCGCTAAAGTCGGCAGTTGTG
>Ga0209990_10002008_pt1 | contig 16432 bp, 12 predicted proteins | sample NOAtaG_6_FD_187304 | JGI IMG/M metagenome (GOLD analysis project Ga0209990, IMG submission 187304) | Freshwater lake microbial communities from Lake Erie, under a cyanobacterial bloom - NOAA_Erie_Diel5S_2200h metaG (SPAdes) (version 2) | ecosystem: Environmental > Aquatic > Freshwater > Lake ...
CACTATCTCTGCGCGAACATACCTCGAAAGTTGTTTAGTCTCGAATGCGCTCTCACCCTTTTTCACTTTCATCAAATCTATTGTTATTTTGCTCAACGATTATAAAAACAAACATAGGAGTCTCATGTTTCGGGGACGCTGCGCTTGATACTATTTCATCTTCACTTAAATGAATACTTGTCACTGCGTTCTCCCCTGAAATAATGCACGCAATTACCTTTCTTGATAGTACTAGAAATTCAGCTCAAATTATTGCAAAGCATTTTGAAGAGGGTTTTAAAGATTCTTCCTTCGTTTGTTCCTCGCAGTCTCCCGTTTCGGGGACGCTGCGCTCGATACTATTTCATCTTCACTTACCCGTCTCTGCTTTTTTTTACTCCAATCCTGTTTGTCCATCGCAGAGTCTCCCGTTTCGGGGACGCTGCGCTTGATACTATTTCATCTTCACTTACCGGCCTCTGCTTTTTTTACTCCGATCCTGTGCTTCCCGTCAGAGGCCCCGAGGCGGGAGACTCTGACGAGAAGAGAACGTTTCTGCTTCCCAGTACAATAGAACTATCGAAGTAAATCTATTGATCGTCAGGTTGGAAGACCTGACGGGACAATAGAATGTGAAGAACACAAAGGTTGGAAGGGCTAAAATATCAGATCGATTAAAAATCCATTTTATGAGAAGTTAGACTATCATTCTCCCACATGCGACCAATTCTCACCGGTTTTAATGCGATGAATTTGCATGTCACTGACATGGAATTTTTTGGCAAGCGCTTTCAAGGTGGTTTTGCCTCGCGACAGCTGCTGTCTAATCAAAAGCACCTTATCTGGCGTAAGTTTAAACTTGCCGATCGCTGTTTCTCGGTTGGGGTTTGATCTGTGGTGTTTGCTTAACTCCTCGCGGGTTGCCCATTTCAGATTTTTAAAATGGTTATCGTCTTTTTTATAGTTGAGGTGGATAACGAAACGATGTTGGTTAGTGGGTTTTTTCAAAAATGCTTTTGCCACCAACCGATGGACTAAATAGCCGCTTTCCTTTTTACCCCTGCGAAGGGTCACCCCGGGATAGCGAGCCAGCAAAGACTGTCGCAAAAAATATCCGTCTAAGGGGGTATCATTAAAACTAATTACACGCCCATGGTTGGTAACGGCATACCGTTGGCCTTTTGGAGTTTTCCTGAGGGGAAGTATGGCAATCTTTTCGTTGCGGTAAAGTTCTAGTTTTTTAGTTGGCATGGATTGGCAGTTTTCATTTCGTTCAGCAGATTTCAATGGGACAAAGTCCTCAAAATCAAAAGTAATGTACACAAGTTTAATTAGCAGGATTTATTAAAAAAAGATTAATCTCTTTGTAGGCCAAAAACCTTCCGCTAAAAGTTACCTTGTTTGATAATCCAACTAACCATTTTCAATCCACCTAAAACCCCAACAAACATGACAACACAAGAAGTAGCAAACAAACTGGTAGAACTTTGTCGCCAAAGCAAGATTGGCGAAGTGCACAACACCTTATTTGCAGCCAATGTCACCAGCATTGAAGCCAATGAAATGATGGGGCCAAAAGTGGCAGAAGGGCTCGATGCGATCAAAGCAAAGGACGTTGCCTTTCAAGCAGGGGTGGAAGAATTTCATGGTGCCACTATTTCTGATCCTATCGTAGCGGGAAACCATTTCGCCATCACCTGGGTCTTGGATGTCACCTTTAGAGGGCAGAGAAGAATGACCATTGAAGAGATCTGCGTGTATCACGTACATGATGGAAAGATTGTACTGGAGCAATTCTTCTATTAGTCCTAACCTACCCACTTTGTTGAGCCGGAAATACAGACGTATTTCCGGCTTTTTTTGGTCAGGTATTTTCGCGCCTTTAATTTGGGTCCGAAGGGAGTTGGGTCAAAGAAAGTTAGTTCGTGATCTATTCTTCCAGCGTAAAGCCAAACACCGGGTAGCCGTGATTTTTTTACTTGCTATTAATTGGTAGATTAGTAGGTCAATTTCCACTTCGTAACTCCATACTATTTATGAAAACACTTTGCAGTATTATTTTATCACTACTCATTTCGCTGTCCGTATCTGGCATCGATATAAAAGATACCCGCATGTTGAGCCAGCCTGCGGTAAGTGATTCACAGGTGGCATTCATTTATGCAGAAGACTTGTGGGTGGCCAATATCGATGGCAGCAATCCAAGAAGATTAACAGTAGATGAAGGAATAGAATCTCTGCCCTCCTTTTCTCCTGATGGAAAACTTATTGCCTTTAGCGCGCAATATGATGGCAACACTGATGTGTTCATTGTTCCTGTTGAAGGCGGTGTGCCCATCCGTCTTACGTGGCATCCCGGAGGCGATCTGGTGCGAGGATTTACACCCGATGGTAAACAAGTTGTATTTGCCTCACAACGAACGGTATTCACCAATCGCTATCATCAGTTATTTACCGTGTCGATCAATGGCGGATTTCCTTCTCAGGTTGAACTTCCCAATGCTTTCAATGGCGTCTTTTCTCCCGATGGAAAAAAGATTGCATATACGCCACTTTCACCTCGATATGGCCAGTGGAAACATTATCGCGGAGGCACCATTTCAACGCTATGGATCTTTTCAACAGACGATAAAAGCGCGATAAAAATTCCACAACCTCAAGAAGGATGCAACGACTCAGATCCGATGTGGATTGGCAACACCATTTTCTTTCGAAGCGATCGCAACGGTGAGTTTAATCTGTTCGCCTATGACGTGACCACCAAGAGTGTAACACAGGTAACCAAGTTCACCGATTTTCCGGTAGTAAGCGCAGGCTTCAACAAAAATAAAATTGTGCTTGAGCAATCAGGCTATCTACACGTGCTGGATGTGAATGCTGCCAGCCCTAAAAAATTGACGATTGGTATTGCTGCTGATCTATTGGATCTACGACCCCGGTATGTGAAGGGTGGAAATTATATACGCAGTGCCGATATTTCTCCCAGCGGCATGCGTGTCGTATTTGATTTCCGAGGCGAAATGATTACGGCACCTGCTGAAAAAGGTGATGCCCGCAATATTACGCTTACAACGAATGCACATGAAAAATATCCAGCCTGGTCACCCGATGGTAAATCCATCGCTTACTTCTCAGATGCTTCCGGTGAATATGAACTTCACATCAAATCGCAGGAAGGTAAAGGCGATGTGAAAGCCATCAAGTTAACGGGTGCAGGTTTTTACGCGTTTCCGCATTGGTCGCCCGATAGTAAAAAAATCGTCTACGTAGATAACAGCCGCAGCATCTATGTGCTAGACGTTGCAAGCGGGGCTTCTAAAAAAATTGATGCCGATGAGGTCTATGCCCCAGGGGTATTCCGTGAGTTATTCGGAAACTGGAGTGCCGACTCGAAATGGATTGGCTACGATAAACTGACGGAAACAAATTTCAGACGGATATACCTGTATTCTATCGAGCAGGGAAAATCATTTGCTGTTACTGATGGCTTAAGCGATGCGAGCGAACCAAAAATTGATCCCAGCGGAAAATATCTCTACTTCTTTGCTTCAACAGATGCGGGCCCTGTAGTTAACTGGTTCGATCAATCTAACAACGATATGCGCGCTACCAGCGGAATCTACCTTGTAACTTTGCAGAAGAACACCATCTCACCCTTTGCAAAAGAAAGTGATGAGGAATCTGCAAAGGTAGAAAAACAGGAAGCAGTCGCTGATAAAACCAAAACCGACAAAAAGGAACCAGAGCCCGCCAAGCCAGCTAAAACGTTGCAGATAGATTGGGAGGGAATCCAAACGCGTATCATTGACTTGCCGGTGAAGCCCGGAAACTATGCCCTACTGAATGTGGCTAAAGAAGGAGAACTCTACTATGTGGTGTATGAATACAACTCCAATGATCCTGGCAAACTTCATAAGTATGACGTTGCCAAGCGAAAAGATGCGGAAGTAATGGAACTAGATAATTACATCATCTCTGCTGATACCAAAAAGATGCTGTATCAAAAAGGAAACACTTTTGGAATTACCAACACCGGAGAAAAACCGGAAGCCGGTAAAGGAATTATTAATACCAACGACATACAGGTAAAAATTGATCCGCCAGCTGAATGGGCTCAAACGTTTGATGAAGCCTGGAGAGTCAACCGCGACTACTTCTATGATCCGGGCATGCATGGTGCCGATTGGTCCGCAATGAAAATGAAATATGCGCAATTCTTACCACACCTTGCCTGCCGCTCCAACCTATCCACTCTCATTCAATGGATGTGTAGTGAACTCGTGGTTGGTCATCATAACATTCAGGGTTCAGGCGATCGTGTAGGGTCACCGGAGCAAGTGAGTGGAGGACTGTTAGGGGCAGACTACACCATTAACAACAACCGCTATCAGATCAAAAAGATTTATGGTGGGCTAAACTGGAATCCTGAATTGCGATCTCCGTTAACTGAGCCGGGCATCAATGCTGTTGTAGGCGAGTATATTCTAGCAGTGAATGGAAAAGAAGTGACAGCAGCGCAAAATCTGTTTAGCTTTTTCGAAAATACTTCTGGTAAAATTGTAGAACTTACCCTGGGATCTAACCCGAACCTAACGGGCTCACGCATCGTGAAAGTAGTTCCGGTAGCTGGTGAAGCGTCACTACGCAACCGCGATTGGGTAGAAGGCAACCTCAAGAAAGTTACCGCTGCCACCAATGGACAGGTAGCCTATGTGTATGTGCCGAACACTGCCAACCAGGGTCACGAATATTTTAAGCGATACTTCTATCCTCAGGCAAACAGAAAAGCAATCATCATTGACGAGCGCTTTAACGGTGGCGGACAAATTGCCAATTACTACATTGATCTGTTACAGCAGCCCTATCATGCCCATTGGAATACCCGCTATGGAAAAGATTTTAAAACACCGAGTGCTTCCATACAAGGGCCCAAAGTGATGTTGATTGATGAGACAGCCGGGTCCGGTGGCGACATGTTGCCATGGATGTTTCGCAAGTTTAAAGTTGGAACATTGGTGGGCAAGCGCACGTGGGGTGGCCTTGTGGGAATTTTGGGGTTCCCTGAATTTATTGATGGTGCCTCTGTTACTGCTCCCAATTTAGCCATCTGGACTCAAGACGGATTTATTGTTGAGAATGTAGGCGTGCCGCCAGATGTAGAAGTCGAGCAAATTCCTAGCGAAGTGATCAAAGGAAATGATCCGCAATTGCAAAAAGCTATTGAAATCGCATTAGAAGAGTTAAAGAAAAATCCTCCGGTCGAATACAAGCGCCCGGCATATCCGGTGCGGGTGAAGAAAAATTAACAACTGCAAACGAGATAGCAAAAGCAACTCTGAAAAGGGTTGCTTTTTTTATTGGCACAAACTGTTTCATAGCAATGCTATTCCGATCAATTTAAACCAATAAAATGCGACACCATTTGTTGTTGCGGGTCGCCTAACCCGCAACGTGGAGAAAACACAAATTAAATATGATGAGAGGTAAAAGTTGGTCAGGCGGCCAACTTTAATAAGGTATCTACCTAGCCTGACGGCACCATTAATCATTCAGCAGACCCTTTACTTTTCAGGTGCCGTTTACTTGCCTCACCAAAAAAGCAAACATGCGGAGATTAAGTCTTGAGCAAATTCTTCGATTTTTTCACTTACATTTCGAAAAAACAAAACACTTAGCTATGATTGAAATGGAAGGAGACCTGGGCGTGCAACGGCCGGGGCAACAAAAAGAAATGCGGATCGCTTATTTCATTGCTTTTTTTGCAGCCGCCCTTTCATTCATTGACATTGGAGCAAATAATTACCGAGACAAAGAGATTGTGGGAGTCAACAAAAAAATGACGGAGTACTCACTCTATCATAGCAAGGTGTTGAAAGAAACCCTAATTCAGGCAGAACGCGATTTGCTGTACGATCTAATGCGCGCAGGTGCCATTGTCGCTACGGATACCTCCATCATACATGAACGTCTTAGAAAGTTTGATAAGAGTTTACTAACGATCAAAAGTCAGCAAACTGAACTGATGAATGGTTCGGTGGCGGATGCCCCTACTCAATGGAGCATGCCCAACATTAACAATGAGCTGGGAAAGATTAAAGGGTTGCAAAATTGGGAATATGAAGTACAGCAATTGGATCTTGCCGGAGATAAATTTGACCTGGCTTCGTTGTTGCTGGAGCTTTGTTTGGTGATGGGGGCCATGGGATTGCTTGTTCAATTTCCGCAAGCGAAAAATTTTTTCAGATGGTTGATGATTGTCTTTGGTACTCTCGGTATTGGTTTTGGAGTACTGGGCTATTATTACGCGATGAATATCTAATGGTTGAATTTATTGATCTCATTAATAAACCTTAGTTGATGAAGGTCAAAACTAGGATGAGAGGCAAAAGTTGGACAGGCGGCCAATTTTTCGACAAGCTCAGACCGACGGTTCACAATCTGATGAATTGCCAGAAAGTTCGATAATTACTTTGAAACATCTCCGGTCTCGAGCACAAGTGTTGTTGTCTTGTTTTTCACATGTTTATCCAGAAATGAAATGGTCTTACCAAGAATGCTTTGCAGTTGTGATGGCTGTCCAAAAGCTCCGGGCGCAACTGCGTAGCTGTTGTAGGTGAAATGATTTCCCTGCGGAACAATGAATCCATAACTTGGACTGGGAGAAAAAGTAAAGGCAAAGGCCGCGTATACATTGCCGCGATTCGCTTTCACTGCTTCATCTAACTCCTGAGCACCATAAAAATAAGCCGTAGGAAAATCCAGCTGTTGAAAAAAATTGCTTTCGAAATAACGCTGTCCTTGAAACAGCCAATTGAGTTCTCCCATCGAGTACGCAAACATGGCTTTGGGGCGAGGGCCTGCTGCCATTGCTTTCATCACCGTCCACGCACCCATCGAATGTCCCGCATAGGTAATTTTTGAAAGGTCTAAATTGAAATCGGTGCGTTGTTTCAGCGAGGCGATTACCTGTTGGATCTCTGCAATGCGATACAAATAACTGGATCCATCAGCAAAGGGATGATCGTTTAAGTAAGTAAGTAAGTGCCTCCTGTAGCGTACCACTTGCCTGGCCAGTAATCCGCACTGTTAACACGGCATCGGAATGATCTGGTGCGGCAACAACATATCCAGCACGCGCCAGTGCCTCACAAATCTCGACCGTGCCTACAGCGCCACCGGAAAAGCCATGCGAGAAAATTATCAATGGCCACGAGCCGCTTGCCACTATTGCATTCTTAGCCACGCTGCCAGTCACGTCAAGCCCACTTGACGCGCGATTATACGTATAGGAAAGTTCCGGTTGCAGGGTAGGGTACCAAACCGCAACATTCAGAATAGAAGATCCATGTGGCACGGTAATGGTTTGAAATCCCGTCTTTAATACTACAGGTTGATCCGATTGCTTCTGACAAGATATTCCCATCAGGCATAAGACAATCACTATTCCAAAAAAACTCAGTGTTTTCATTACTAAACTTTTAGGCTTATCTGATCCAAAATACAAAGCGTGATTCCTATCCCGTTCGCTGCACAGCAGCAGTCACCGATCATTCTGAATTACAAATTAAACGGTTTTTTCTTTGCCACCATGTTTACCGACCTAAAGCACCGTGAGCCTGAAAAATGATTTTAGCACGATAGATTCCATCCCGTTTGCAACATTTTCGTTCATTCTTTTGTCTTATTAGTAAATTTGAACAAATGAGACCAGTCCTATCACCGCCTTTACTTGGTTTTGTATTTCTTCTGTGTGCAACAGCATGCGGCACTGAAACGATTCCAGCACTTAGTGGCGATTTGATAGTAACCGAAAACAGAACCATCGTCACATCTGAAACTATTGCGAGCCTCACCGTAAAAGGCAATGCTATCTTAACGATCGACTACACCTCCACACCGGAAAATAGTTTTATGGTAAAGGGCAATGTGTTGTTGCAGGAAAACGCACAGCTAATTATTCGTGGTAATAAAAGCTTGATGAATGACGGATTTATAATCGCGAATGAATTCAGCTCGCAATACACACTTAAAACCACAGGCAATAGCATAGTCAAGTTAGAAAACATTGGCATGCGCACACAGACGGGCACTGTATCAGAAAAAGGAAACATCTACATGTCGTACGATGCCATGGACAATTCCTCCATGATCATCGATGGCGCAAAACTAGATAACGAGTCAAGCTGGTTGCTCGGAAACTTTAGAAACAAATCGAAGCTGGAGATCACTAACTCCGTTTACATACCAACCGAAATTTACTTAAACGATTCTTGTTCTATTTCCATCAACGGAGCAGATACACAAACGGGGCTATGGATGGCGTTGACCTCGGGTGCGCATACCGTGCAATTACCCAATGTGAGTACCAATTCGTGGTCGTGGACTGCCGGCAAAAATTTGGGTGCTGGTGTGAATTGGTCATTGTCTGTGGTTAACTCACATCCGGGGTTAGGCGTTCAGCTATTTCCGAATGCCAGTGCGAATATTACTGGCAATAACGTAGCGCCAGGAGAAGTAGCCATCAGTTATTTTGTGTCGAATAGCAATGAGACACTTAATGATCTAAAGGTTGGATTGCAAGATGGAATCATCGTCCCCGGTCGGCTTACTCTCAACAATGTTCGGTTAGGGCCAATCGCCTGGCAGATCTATTCATTGACATCGGCTTCTTTGACCATCAATAACTCGACTATAAACGAAATTGGTATTGTGGGCGATGGCAAAGTGACGGTCAACAATAGTTTACTTCAATTGGCGGTGTTGGCATGCTATGGAAAAAACAGTTTATTGACGGTGAGCAATAGTGACGTTTGGAACCAGTCGATCGAGACAAATAGCAATGGCAAGATTACTTTTACGAATTGCAACATCTACGGCTCTCAATTTATTGCCCGAAGCGCGCAATCAACGATTGCCATCAATGGAGGTAGCTTTCGAGATAATCCACCTATTGATCGCACCAAAACATTTGTTGATATCATCAGTGGGTATCCTAACTATAACCCATTCTGCGCACCTGGTTCTCCAAAAAAATCGGGAACAGGCGTAATCACATGTGTCGGTGTAGCTAATTGCAATTGGTAGTTTTCCCGTGCCGTCAGGTCTTCCGACTTGACGCATTTCGTCACTATTCGATAGACTCAGAATGAAGTGGTATGAGACGATGTTACCCTCAGTTTATCGTAAGGGAATGTCACCCTGAGCCTGTCGAAGGGTGAGTCTCAAAAAAAAGCTTTTCTATGTGCTAAAAAAGATCTGTTTTAGATTGGGTATAGACCTTTTTAATTCAGATACCTTTGGAAATGCTCATTCCAAAGATTCATCCAAAATAGTAAATTCTCTGGCGTACCTTTGCGCACTATTTTTTTAGTGTAAGATGATCAATCAGACAGAAGGGGAAGAGCGTGACTATCTAGAAACGGTAAAGGAGAAACTTATCAGTTCCATTCAGCGAACAGAAGATCGCGTGAGGCTCTACGCGGATGAGTTAGTAGAAAATAAACAATATCTCTACGAGCATCAGTCAGGCATGGATGAAGCCGATAAGGTGGCAGCCGGCCAGTCGATCAACAGAATGGCCTCCACAGGCGAGTCGGTTGTAGCTAAGAAAAAAAAGTTACTTAAGCTCATTGCCTCGCCTTACTTTGGGCGTATTGATTTTGGATCAGGCGAAAGAAGAAATCCCATCTATATCGGCATCCATACGTTTACCGATGAAGAACAAAAAATCAACTTGGTCTTTGATTGGCGCGCCCCTATCTCTTCGATGTTTTATGACTTCGAACTAGGCGAGGCATGGTACAAGACGCCCTCCGGAAAAATAACTGGCGAAATCACGCTCAAGCGACAATATAAAATCAGAGAAGGGCAAATGGAGTTCATGATTGAAAACGATGTGCACATCCATGACGACCTGTTGCAAAAAGAGTTGAGCAAGTCGAGTGACGACAAAATGAAAAACATTGTCGCCACTATTCAGCGCGATCAAAATGCCGTCATCCGAAATGAGACGGCTTCGGTGATGATCATTCAGGGCGTAGCCGGATCGGGAAAAACATCTATTGCCTTGCATCGTATTGCGTTTCTATTGTATCGTTTTCGCGATGAAATTAAAGCGAAAGATGTTCTTATTATTTCTCCTAATAAAGTGTTTGCGGATTACATCTCTAATGTACTTCCTGAATTGGGGGAAGATCAAATCCCTGAAATGGGAATGGAAGAATTAGCGAATGATGTGCTGGAGGAAAAGTTTCTGTTCCAGACTTTTTTTGAACAGGTCTCGTCTTTGCTGGAAACACACGATGAAAAGTCGATCGAGCGGATTCAATTCAAATCTACATTTGAGTTTTTGAGTAAACTGAATCAATACATTGTTCACCTGGAAAACAATTTTCTCACCTTCTTTGAATTACGAATTGGAAATGTGGTTGTACCCTTTCCGTTTATCGAAGAGCGATTCAAGGCCTATCATCGGGTGCCGTTGCTAAACCGCGCCCCGGAAGTAATCAAAGATATCCAACAGCAAGTGCGCAATACGGTCCAGCGTAAGCTATCAGGAAATGAAAAAAACCAAATCTGGCAAGCCGTCCCCCGCATGTTTAAAACAAACAGTGTATTAGATATTTATCGTGGCTTCTACACTTGGATAGGTAAACCTGAACTTTTTAAAATTCTTCCTGGCGAAAAGCTGGAGTATGCTGATGTGTTCCCACTGATCTACTGCAAAATTCGGCTGGAGGGCGCGAAGAGCTTTGATCATGTAAAGCACTTGCTCGTTGACGAAATGCAGGACTATACGCCTGTACAATATTCCGTCTTGTCCCGGTTGTTCAGGTGCAAAAAAACAATACTGGGTGATGTCAATCAAATGGTAAACCCCTACAGTTCATCTTCCTCTGAATTGATTGAGCAGGTTTTTCCTCAGGGCGATGTAGTAAAATTAGTTAGAAGCTATCGCTCTACGGTAGAGATCAGCAACTTTGCTCAGACCATCTCTCGCAATCCAGATCTGATTCCGCTTGAACGGCACGGACAACCACCTTTGGTGAAAGGATTTAGTAGCAATAAAGAAGAGCTCGAAGAGATTAAAGATCTAATAAGCAATTTCAAAAGTTCGAAACATCCTACCCTCGGCATTATTTGCAAAACGCAACAACAAGCTGAGTTGGTTTATGGTGAAGTACAGAGCTCAGGTGTTTCCCTGTTAACAGCCGAAAGCACTTCTTTTAAAGAAGGAGTTATCATTACAACCGCCCATCTGGCAAAAGGATTGGAATTTGATGAAGTGATTATTCCATTTGTCTCGGCAAGTAACTACCGTACCGATGTAGACAAACGAATGTTGTACATCGCTTGTACAAGAGCAATGCATCGGCTCAGCCTCACGTACACAAAAGAAAAATCTGCGTTCATTCTTAATTAAAGGTGTTTACGAATGGTATCCCGCACCAACAGTTCATCCTTAAAAGACTCCCACGATAAGGTTTCTGGTTTAAAATACTCTGCTTGATCCTTCCCCAAAAAGAGTTTATAATCCATTTTGTTGAGGTCTTCAACCACATAACCCGGATAGTAGTACCGATAGTCGTTGGTTCGCAGGTAATCCAGCGTGAGCAAAATCAGGTACTTGCCTAAGCTATATCGTTTGTAGTCGGGGTGATAGCCATGCAAAATGGAAGCGGCCGCTTTGTTGCCACAGTCGAAGTAGCCGACAGCAATAAGTTTTGATTGATCAAAAATCGATATGCATTTTGTATCAAAAACATTCGCGGCAGGATCGTCATCGCCCCACAGACACTGTTGAATGCTACTTGCTCCATCAAAATCGATCGAGGCATAATACCGATCATAAAGCTCGATGGCTGCTTCATCTACAGATTTAAGTGGTTGAATAGTAAATTGAAAAGGCCGGTTCTTTCGTCTAATGCGCTGATGTGAGTCATGTCTTTTAATCTGCCCGATATCGTAGCGAAGCCAGTGAACCCGATGTTTGTCATTTGCCCCGATGTGGGAACAGGTGAACAACGTTTGATGCATTCGATACCAACCGAAAGCCAGCAGTTGATCAAGTGCATGGCCATTAATGCTTTCCGGATGAATACTATCAAAGTAAGGTAACACGCTGTTTATTTTGATCGCGGAAATTTAACGAAGTCTTCCCGGTTTGACATGAACTTAAAAATATCTTCCAGTAAAGACAACTTATTTTAAAAGACGTTGAGCGAATTAGAAAATAACACGCTAAGAATCTACTATTTTGCATTTTTTAAATTAGTAGCCACTCACACTATTTTGGAACCAACGATAAGAAGTCTACCGCGCAAGATGGGGATGTTAAGTCTCGCAGCCACCGGCATTTGCTCCATGATTGGAGCATCTATTTATGTGGTTCCATTTATGATTCAGCGGAATATTCCCGGCATCGGGCCTTACGTTTTACCTGCATTCTTATTTGCTGCCGTTCCTGCAATACTAGCAGCATTTGCCTATGTAATTCTTGGGTCGGCCATGCCACGTGCCGGTGGAAGTTACATTTATGCAAGTCGATCCCTAAGCCCTTATCTCGGTTTTGTGGCGAGCTTCTCACAATGGTTTGGACTTTCAATAGCAATTGGTGTTGTGTCTTATGTGATTGTACCGTTTGTCCGTGATATCGCAAGCGCGTTGCAATGGGATCATCTTGCAGGGTTATTGAATCAGGGATTTGTCCGTGTCGCTTTTGCGCTTTCTATACTCTGGGTTTTTATATTCATTAACATCAAAGGAATCAAATGGTATGAACGGACGCTCATTCCATTGATGGTACTCATGTTTGGGCTCGGTGCGATCGTGATTGTGGCCGGTTTATCATTCGACCATGAAGATTTTAGGCAAGCCCTATTGATGAAAGAGGGAAGAGTGCTCAATCAGGACTCATCTCTTTTTAGCTGGCCAATATTTCTTTCCGGGTCGGCATTACTTTTTTCAAGTTTTATTGGATTTGATTCCATCGCACAGGCTGGTGGTGAGGCGAAAGATCCGTCACGTACATTACCAAGAGCAATCGGCATTGCGGTGGTGACGGTTGCTCTGTTTTACATCGTTTTTACTTACTCACTATATCATGCTGTGCCTTGGAACTTTGTGGCCGAAGAAGCCATGAAGAAAGACATCACAGCGCCTGGCTTACTGAGTTATTTAATCCCTTCGGCTTGGTCGGTCTTTATTCTTTTAGGCGCAGCGATTGCATTACTAAATGACTTACCCGCCATGCTGCTATCGGTTTCGCGTTTAATGTTTTCGTGGGCAGAGGATGGCATTTTCCCGAAGAGATTGGCCAGCATACATTCAACCTTTCAAACTCCCCATATAGCTATTCTTGCAAGTGGTGGAATGGCCACCATTGGAATTTTAGGTAGTCATTTTGCGGGTGACTTTTTTCTCGGTATCGACATTATGGTTACGTCCATGTTAGTTAACTACTTGCTCATGTGCTTGTCAGTTTTGTGGTTGCCGAAAACCAATCCAGCGATTGCTTCTCAAATCTCAGTTTTCAAGTCACGAAAATTGCAACGTGTAGTGGCGAGTTCGGGTGCGATTTTGTTAAGTGGATTTCTGGTCATTCATTTAGTAAAGGATTTGACAATGGAAACTACCGCTTGGTATTTTCACTCCACACCCGTTTGGATACTAGTCATGCTTGTGGCCTCTGTTGTTTTTTATTACAACTGGAACAGGCTGAAGAAATTGGGTGTAAATACAAAAACTCTTTTTTCAACTTTACCTACCGAGACTACCAATGACAAACATTAATCCAATAAGTGAATTAGCACCCGGACTATCAATTTCTCCTGTACTGACAGGCCTTTGGCAAGTAGCAGACTTAGAACGCGATGGATCTATATTGGATGCAGACGCAGCTGCGCTTGCTTTGAAACAGTACTTTGATGCGGGGCTCACCACCTTCGACATGGCCGACCATTATGGCTCGGCAGAAATTATCGCTGGCGTATTCAAAAATAAATATGCGGGCAACAAAACACAACTACTCACCAAATGGGTACCAACACCCGGTAAAGTCACGAAAGAACAAGTGCGGGGAGCAGTACAAAAATCACTTACACGTTTACAGTCCGAGCGCATTGACGTACTTCAATTTCATGCGTGGAATTATGCTGATCCAGCCTGGCTGGATGCTTTGTTTTGGCTACAGGAATTGAAACACGAAGGACTTATTGATCACTTAGGACTTACCAATTTTGATTCTGCTCATTTACAAATGGTTGTTGAAAGTGGTATACAAGTAGTTTCCAACCAAGTTTGCTATTCATTGCTCGACCAACGGGCAGCAAGTAAAATGACAGAAGTATGCCTGAAATATAATGTTAAGCTTTTAGCGTTTGGCACTGTAGCTGGCGGGTTTTTGACCGAAAAATGGCTAGGCCAACCAGAACCCAAAATTGATTCTTCACTCACCTGGTCACAGATGAAGTACAAAAGATTCATCGATGCTGCCGGGGGTTGGCTTGTTTTTCAAAACCTGTTGTCAGCACTCAGAAAAGTAGCCGATAAGAACAATACGTCTATTGCAATTATTGCTAGCCGCTACCTATTAGAACAGCCCGCTGTGGGAGGCGTCATCATTGGTGCGCGAATCGGCAGGAGTGAACACATTGAAGAAAATAAAAAGTTGCTTACATTTTCTTTAGATGAAGAGAGTAAAAAAGTAGTGAAAGCAGCAATGGATCAAATGACTAAGATCCCGGGCGACTGTGGTGACGAATATCGCAGACCTCCTTTCTTGACTGCCTCGGGCGACCTGAGTCATCACGTTGACTCCATTCCCCCACCCTATGCTTGTTATCCGGGAAGTGACGGGCGAGTAAAAGCATTGAGTGGTACGAGTTGGGAAGAAATAGCGAGCTTCAGTAGAGCGGTAAGAAAAGGAAATCACATTTTTGTTTCTGGTTCAACCGCGACACATGAATCTAAACTAATAGGTGGAAACAATCCGGAAGCGCAGATGAATTTTGTGATCGACAAGTTGGAAGGAGCAATTCAATCTCTTGGTGGAAATTTGCAGCAGGTAGTTCGCACACGGATTTATATTAAAAATTTGAGCGACTGGGAAGCTATTGCCAGGGTGCATGGCCAACGATTCAGCGAAATACAGCCAGCCAATACGATGATAAAAGCAGAATTGATTGGAGATGAATATCTATTAGAGATGGAAGCTGAGGCAATTGTCGATTAGTGGAGACATACGTTTGAACTATCTCAATTTGAAAGCTAGCGCCTAATGTAATTGTGCTTGCTCAACCTGTAACTTTCCACTATACTTGATTAATCATTCGAACTTTACTTATGAAAAAAATCACACTGGCTTTTCTGGCAGTTTTATGTATCACTACAGTCTTCTCGCAAGAAGCGTTTCGCAGATGGCGAAAATCAAATCAGATACGCCTTGATAAATTCGATTTGATTTTACCGGAAGTAATGCGGGAAAACAAAATCGATATGTGGATCATTATGTGCCGTGAAGGAAACTTCGATCCTCTCTACCAAGAGTTGGGTGAAGGATACGTGTTTCATAATGGCTACTACATTTTTACAGACACAGGTAAGCAGCGCATTGAAAGAGCGGTGTTGGGTATTGACGGATATCTGTTAGAAGAGACAAAAGCCTATGATTATTTTGGATCGGAAGCAGAGTTAAAAGAGTTTGTTACCAAGCGTGACCCGAAGCGCATTGGTCTTAATATGTCTAAAGACATCGGTAGTGCCGATGGATTGTCGTTTACCGGTAGGCAAGAGTTAGCTCAACTTCTCGGAAGCAAATACGAAAGCCGGTTTGTATCTGCCGAAAAACTGTTTTCTGATTTCCGATCGCGCCACGTTGCTTCTGAAATTGCTGCCTTCACCGAGGCGGGAGATTATTCGTATCAGTTTGCAGAAAGAGCTTTGTCCAATGAAGTTATTACTCCGGGAGTTACCACCCTCGAAGATGTTGCCTGGTGGATGAAAGAGCAGCTTTTCAAAAATAATCTACAATCTTCCTTTGGCATGCCATCGATTTATGTAACCGGACCCAACGGCATCGAAGCGACTTCCACCGATCGTATTATTCAACGCGGAGATATTTTGATGTTGGATTGGGGTGTTGGCTATTTAAATATGTATACCGACATGAAGCGAATGGCGTATGTGTTGAAAGAGGGTGAAAAAGATGTGCCCAAAAGTATTCAACATGCATTTGATCAAGCGATAAAAGTAAGGCAAGTTGTGATCAGTACTATTAAAGCGGGCATTACAGCTAAACAAAATGAAATAAACATTTACAAAGCCTTAAACCCAGATTACGCATTAGAGAATTGAAAGGGGAAGGAGACTGAATTCGATTGGTTCCAAAGTCCCTTGCACCATTCCCTTCTTTTCATGTTCAATGCTAGTTTGAGAGTGAATTGGCCCCCTATTT
>Ga0209990_10002010_pt1 | contig 16424 bp, 11 predicted proteins | sample NOAtaG_6_FD_187304 | JGI IMG/M metagenome (GOLD analysis project Ga0209990, IMG submission 187304) | Freshwater lake microbial communities from Lake Erie, under a cyanobacterial bloom - NOAA_Erie_Diel5S_2200h metaG (SPAdes) (version 2) | ecosystem: Environmental > Aquatic > Freshwater > Lake ...
TGGGAACCCAAGACCTCAACATGTATCCTTCCATTTGACTTTGAAAATTGGCAACAATTTTACATTCAGGTATCTCTAACCCATCAGTTTGATTCATGAGCGATTCGGCGTAGGTACGGCTAGGTCTATGGCTCGCTTCCCAAGCCATGCAGCCCAGGGTATGAAACGATGAAAACTTTCCCTGATCCAACACTTTGACCAACGCCATTCGCTCCGATGCCAAACTTTCAGACCGATTGATGAATGACTGAATTCCGACTGATTCAACCAAATAGGGACCAAAGCACAAAAAAACATCCACCGGCTGGCCAAACCGAATGTGGGAGGCAATCACCTCGGATGAAACAATCTTCAATTCCACATCCACATCGGGGTTTTCTTTATAAAATGAGTCTACGGCAGTGACGGCAAATTCTTCCAGCCAAGGGTCAGCATAGACCACGACCTTGTCCCGGCAACCGGCCAAGGCGACCAATGTCAAAAAAACGGCAGCCTTAACCCACATCTGGCCTGTGGAATGAGTGGAGCACGGCAGAACGGACACAAGGACCGCTTAATGGGGGATTAAGTTTGGAAACCTTCACTGTGACCATAACCGCTGATGGGTGCTGTTGAATGACAGAATTCCCGATTTGGGACACCAAGGTCTCAAGCAGATCTACCCGTTCTCCCATGATGATTCGAACCGTTTCATAAACTTTGGCATAATCCACCGTTGCATCAATGGATTCACTTTGGGGCAACTTGTCTTTTCCGATGTCAATCCAAATGTCCACCTCAAATTGATTCCCACTCACCTTTTCGGACGGGTAAAGCCCATGGAAACCAAAAAAGCGCATCCCTTCCAATGAAATTACAGCCATGTCAACGTTGATTGTGAACTTCAAAATGCTTGCGAAGGGCAGCCTCCAAAGAGATTGGGTCAATGTTTCGGCGCAATCTACCCTCCTTGGCGATGGAGATCTCCCTTCTTTCTTCCGAAACGATGATGATAAGGGCATCACTGGACTCACTCATTCCCAGAGCAGAGCGATGGCGCAGGCCTAATTCCGGAGGCAAATCGGGTTGGGTCGACAAGGGTAAAACACACCTGGCTGCTGCAACCTGCCCCTTGTCGATCAAAACTGCACCATCGTGCAAAGGACTATCCTTCAGGAAAATGGACAACAAGAGACGCTCTGCTATTCCTGCGCCGATGGGGTCGCCCGTTTCCTTGAATCGGTCGAGGTTTTCTTGGCCTCCCACTACAATCAGGGCGCCCAAACCTTGCTGCGCCAGACCTTCCACCGCCCTCACGAGCTCATGATAAGGAAAACTCGATGCTTGGGTGCTGAAGATTTGCCCCCATGCTCTGGACAAAAATGTATTTCTCCCAAGCAAGACCAAAAAACGACGAATTTCCGCTGCGAAAATCACGATCAATGCAATGGCACCCACACCCAAAAATTGGTCGAGGATGGATTTCAATAGGACCATCTCCAACAAATCCACCAGTTTCCAAAGCAAAAAAACCGATAGCAAAGCGAACAAAATCCGGATTGCAATGCTACCCCTCAAAAGCTCGTACAACCGATAGAACAGGAACGTTACGACCGAGACATCAATGATGTCGATCAAACGGATGGAGATGAAGCCGATTTTAAACAATTCCATATTTCCAAAATCGGTGCAGTTTCACCAAGCGGACCGTCTCTTTCACGTCATGTACCCGCAAGATGTTGGCACCATGCTCCAAGGCTTGAAAATGCAAAGCAGCCGTCAAATCACCAACTGAATCGGGGGTGCCGCCAACGACTTTGTAAACCATGGATTTTCTGCTGATGCCAACGAGCAAAGGAACCCTGAATGCCTTGATTTGATGCAAATTACGCAAAAGGGCATAATTCTGCTCCAAGGTTTTGGAGAACCCAAATCCAGGATCTACGACCAAGTCTACCATTCCCGCCTCGCGGCATTCCAAAATCCGTTCCCTCAATTCTTGCATCACTCCGGCAACGACATCTGGACCATAATCTGTCATCGATTGCATGGTTGCCGGATTCCCCCTCATGTGCATGATAAAATAGGGAACATTGCGATATTTGGCCACCAGGGGAATCATGGCTGGATCCAAACGCCCTCCGGAGATATCGTTAATTGCATGAACTCCCAGCTCCAAAGCCTTGGAAGCGACCTGGGAACGGTAGGTGTCCACAGAGAAAATCGCATCTGGAAAATTGGCCAATGCTTTTCCAACAACTGCACAAAGACGGTTCCACTCTTCCTCCACTGCAACAGGCGAGGCACCAGGCCGTGAACTCGCAGCCCCCAAGTCGATGATATCGGCCCCTTCTTCTAACATTTCTGAAATCCGGGACATGGCAGATTCCTCATCGGTAAATCGTCCGCCATCTGAAAATGAATCTGGTGTCAAATTCAGGATACCCATTACCAAGGGTTTGTCCAACGAAAGCAGTCTTCCCCGAAAATTCAGGGTGGTTGGGCAGGTCATGGAATCCAAAAGCTCGTCCATCCTGCAAAAATATACAATCCAATTGGCATGGCCTGCATCCTTCGGCCAAGTAGCCTACCTGCAGGTTGTCGAATTACCCGCACAATCGATAACTTTAGGCTCAGGAAAACAGCAAACGCAAATGATCCAAGACATGGGTACATCAACAATCGACGGAAACAAAAAAAGCAAATCGTTGGATTTGGCCGCTTGGGGCATCTCATTAGGCATTTTGATATTGACACCGATTTTGGTGGGAATTCTGCGTACCCCGCCTGCACAAGGCCCCGTGAAAGACCCATCTGTGATGATAATTTTCTTGTCTTTGATGGCATTGATCGCCGTCAGCAGTTTGGGGGTTTATGGCCTGTGGTTCACCAAACGGTTGAATGACAGCAATGGGAGTAACGTTTGGAATTTCCACGCAAAATTTTTGGGCGCATTGTTCCTGATTTCCGGATTCGTGAAGCTTCAAGACCCTGTTGGATTTGGATATAAGCTCGACGATTATTGGGACTTCTTCCAAGGTTATCTGAGTTTTTTCCCCAATGAAGCACTCAAGCCCTTGTCGGTATACATCGCCGGATTCGTTAGCGTGATTGAAGTAACCCTTGCAATTGCCTTGATGTTAGGTTGGAGAATGCGGATTACCGGCACGATTCTATTGTTGCTGATTCTCTTTTTCACCTTTCTCACCGGTTTGGCCACCTCTTCGGACAAGCTCACTGACTGCGGCTGTTTTGGCGATGCATTGAAGTTGAAACCTTTCCAATCCTTCTTGAAGGACATCCTGCTCACAGTTGCAATCCTTCCAGCGTTCATCTTGAGGAAAAGGATTTCTCCTTTTTACCATGGCGGGTTACCTGGCTACCTGACCTTGGGCGCTTTTGTGTTGCCTGCGGTGGTAAGCATCTATTGTTTCCTTTACTATCCGCTGATTGACTTTCGAGGAGCATATGTAGTTGGTCAGGACCTCAAGTTCAACTCCCAAACCATCGATGAAGAGGAGGGACAGATTTACGCCCATGACTTTTCCGAGTTTGGAATGGAATGCAATTACGACGGTTTTCAAGGTCCAACGCTTTATATCATCCTTTATAACCCCCAAAAAGCATCTCAAAAAGCCTTGGATGAGGCTGCCGCTTTGGTCAAGGAGTTGAAAGAGAAAGCTCCGGGTATTTTTGTCGCCGCCGGGGCTAACATGAGTGCCAAGAAACGCGCCAACCTAAGTTTGAATTTCCCTGCAGACATGTGTTGGTCCCTGCAAGACGAGAAAGTATTGAAAACCATTGTTCGATCCTCCCCCGGATTTGTATTTCTGATGGACGGAAAAGTGGTTGAAAAGTGGCACTACAATGCAATCCCAAGTGTAGAAGAGCTCAAGCAATTGGCAGGTCCAAAAGCCAATGATCCTATGGTGTTGCCGACTGCCACCCCTGATACGCTTGCCACCGACAGCGCGACTTCTGATAGCACCCGCTGATTTTCCATGGCAAAGTTCCTCGTCAAAAGGTTGTTGACCGGACTTGCCGTGATGTGGGGCATTGTGACCCTTCTGTTTTGGCTGTTCAACTTAAGGGGTAGTCCTGCTGCCAGCATGACAGATGAAAACACGGATGCGGCGACTCGAAAGGCAATTGAACGCGCCCACCACTTGGATAGACCATTGTTTGAGCAATATTTGTGGTACCTCAACGACCTTTCTCCCATTGGATGGTCCGACAGAGCCGATGGGAACCTTTTGTGGGGATGGTTTTCGGACTCGGATGATCGTGCATTTGGTTTCAAATCCCCGTGGCTCAGGCGCTCATTCCAAAAAGATCAGCGAGTCGACCAACTCATCGGGGAAATGCTCCCAGGAACAGCCCTACTGGGTGCCGCCGCACTCCTGATTGCCATCTCATTGGGTATCCCGCTCGGCATGGCATCAGCCATGTGGCGTGGAAAATGGCTGGACCAGACCATCGCCATCCTGACCCAACTGGGTGTTTCAGCTCCATCCTTTTTGGTGGGAGTTATTTTGATTCGATTGTTTGCTGTCGAATGGGGAGATTGGACCGGCCTGAGGGTGAGCGGCTTTTTCCGAGAAGAGGAAGTCTTCGGCGAGGGGTACACCTATCATTGGCGGAATCTTTTTTTACCTGCAATGGCTCTAGGGATTAGACCATTGGCCATCATCACACAACTCACAAGGGGTAGCCTTGCAGACGTATTGTCTTCCGACTACATCCGCACTGCCCGTGCAAAAGGCCTTGCCGAGCACACCGTGGTAGTGAGACATGGCCTAAAAAATGCCCTCAATCCTGTCCTGACCTCAGTCTCAGGATGGTTTGCTTCCCTATTGGCAGGGGCTTTTTTCGTCGAAACAGTCTTTGATTGGCAGGGTTTGGGCAAACTTACCATCGATGCATTGAATGCCAACGATTACCCAGTGATCTTGGGCACAACCCTGTTTGTTGGAAGTTTGTTTGTGGCAACCAATATCATTGTCGATTTCCTTTACACCCGACTTGACCCACGAATTCAAATTCAATGAGCCATACACCATGATTGTATTTTTGATTGGATTCATGGGCTCGGGGAAAACCACTTTGGGAAAGTACGCAGCCAAGCAATTGGGACTAGCGTTTGTTGACCTTGACCAATGGATCGAGGCTGGCCAAGGCCTGGAAGTCAGAGAAATTTTCAAAAAGTTTGGAGAACCTCATTTTCGGGAATTGGAACGGCAAGCACTGCGAGAAATCGTTGGGCAAGGGCGAAACATCTTGGTTGCCTGTGGGGGTGGAACTCCTTGCTTCCACGACAACATGGCCTTCATGAATTCGTCCGGGATTACGGTTTACCTAGACATCGGGTCCGCGAGACTCAGCGAACGGCTCCGACACAATCCGGACAAAAGGCCTCTGCTTCAAAGCATTCAAGGAGACTTGCAGACCTTCATCCACCAAAAATTATTGGAACGAGCCCCATTTTATGCCCAAGCCCAATACATGGTAGCGGAGGCAGATGCCAACAAGCAGAAAGTCACAGCCATCTTGAGGGACATCCTTCAATAAAAGATGGAAAAGCAGAAGTGATTTAGAAGGAAAGCACGATTTTCCCAATTTGTTTGCCGAGCGTCATTTTGTCAAAGGCCCGAGCTGCTTCGTCCAAAGAAATCACTTCATCAACCACCGGTACAATTCCTTTGGATTCCACGAATCGAAGCATGTTGTAAAAATCAGCCTCCGAGCCCATGGTCGAGCCCAAAATGCTCACTTGCTTCCAAAAAATCTTTTGAGGGGACAAACCCTCCATGCTACCAGCCGTACCGCCATAAATGGCAATCCTTGCACCTGGATTGGCTAAATTCAACAGCTCCCCGAATTCTGGACCTCCGGCCCCGTCGATGATTACATCAAATCCACCGGCAGCTGCCTGCAATGTTTTCCGCCAATCCAATTGACTATACAGAACCCCACCTTGGGCTCCCATCGTTTTGGCCACTTGAATTTTGACCTCCGAACCGCTAGTGACCCATGCCTCAACACCAGAAGCAACAGCGAACTGTAGGGCAAACAAAGCAACACCGCCTCCGATTCCCGTAATCAGAACTTTTTCACCGGGTTGAACCCTACAACGAGAAAAAAGCGCCCTGAATGCCGTCAAACCTGCCAAGGGCAATGCCGAAGCCTGTTCAAATGTTAAATGGAAGGGTTTATCGAATAAATACCGTGCTGGGACGGCAACCACTTCGGCCATGGTTCCGTTATCCGGCAGACCCAATATTTTGTAATCCGAGCTTTGTACTGCCTCATTTGCCCCCCAAAGGTGACTTGGATTGATGATCACCTCACGACCAACCCAATTCCCATCCACCCCAACACCTACTGATTCCACCACCCCGGCTGCATCCGATCCCGGAATCAGCGGATACCTTAAGCCAGCATATTGACCTTTCAAAATCCAAACATCCCGATGGTTGAGTGCGGCTGCACGCACCCTGACCAATGCCATCCCTGGTGTAGCCAAGGGAAGACCCACCTCCGCAACCTTCACTGGTGCGTCTTTCGATTCAAACAAGATTGCTTTCATGAAATATCAATACAAATAAGCGGATGCCCGACCTAAATCCTCTTCGAATTCGACGGCAACATACTGAAGCAGGCTGGTAGCCAAAACCATTCCGACATAATTGGGAGCCACCGGGACCATGTGATGCCCCCGATCGATCAGGATTGCAAGTTCTACCTTTTTGGGGCGATGCGCCATGGTAGCTGCCAATGCTTGGAAGAGCGTATAGCCTGAATACAAAACATCATCCACAATTAAAACGTGCTTGGCTTCCAACCAAGAAGGACCCTCACCTTCCCCATAGGAAAAGGAGGACTCCCCATCTTTCTGGATATTCAACAGGTGCAATTTGATGGGAGAAATCTCCTCCAACAGTTGTTTGAGGATTTTGGCCATGGCCATGCCTTTGAATCCAACTCCCACCAAAGTAATTTCCGACTGATCGAAATTCTTTTCATAAACCTGGTAGGCCATCCGCCTCATTTTGGCTACCATGGCACCACCGGCAAGAATTTTGGCTTTGTTTGTGGAATGCTCCATGATTCGAATTTACTCGTAATCTTTTGAATAAGCCACGGGGACTTGCTCAAAATGAAAAAGGGAGATCCGAAGACCTCCCTTGATTATCATTCAATTCATTTTCAATCAATCATGACGGGCCAACTCACGGCGTCCATCATAACTAGGTGTTTTCTCGGCACCGGTTCCATATTGTTGCTTGTACTCAGCCAAATCCGATACGATGATGTTTTCGTATTCGCGAAGACCAGTACCGGCAGGAATCAGGTGACCGACGATGACGTTTTCCTTCAGGCCGCCCAAGTCGTCGACTTTGGCCGTGATGGCAGCCTCAGAAAGGACTTTGGTCGTTTCTTGGAAGGATGCCGCCGAAAGCCAGCTCTTCGTTCCCAAGGATGCACGGGTGATGCCTTGAAGAATTGCACGACCAACAGCAGGACGAGCTTCACGAGCCACAACCAATTTCATCTCTTTGCGAGCAAGCAACTGGTTTTCATCATGGAGTTGACGTGACCTTACGATTTGACCAGCCTTGAACTTATCGGAGTCACCGGGATCTTCGATCCACATTTTATCCCAAATCCAGTCGTTTTCCTCTTGGAAGTCACGGCGATCAACCGTTTCTTTTTCGAGGAAGATGGTATCACCCGGATCCACGATGAGGACTTTTTGCATCATCTGACGAACCACTACCTCGATGTGTTTATCGTTGATTTTCACACCTTGGAGACGATAAACGTCCTGAATTTCGTTCACGATGTAGGACTGAACCGCGCTGGGGCCCTTGATCGCAAGGATTTCAGAAGGCGCTACCGCACCATCAGACAGCAAAGCTCCTGCATAGACCAAGTCATTGTCCTGTACCAATATGTGCTTGGTCAAAGAGATGAGGTACTTACGCGTATCGGAGTTGTCACGCGAGGTCACGAATACTTCGCGGTTACCACGCTTGATGCCTCCCAAGGAAACAATACCATCGATTTCCGAAACAGTGGCTGGATTCGAAGGATTACGAGCCTCGAACAATTCTGTAACCCTCGGAAGACCACCCGTGATATCGGATGTTTTACCTGCCGTGCGAGGAATTTTGACGAGGATTTGACCAGCCTTGATGCTGTCGTTTTCGCTCACCATGATGTGGGAACCAATCGGCAAGTTATAGGTGCGCAATGGTTTGCCCTTTTCATCATGGACCCTAATTGCAGGGTTCATGGTCCTGTCACGGTATTCGATGACTACCTTGTCGGTGTGCCCGGTGGTGTCGTCCTTTTGTTCCTGATAAGTGACATTGTCGATGAGGTTTTCATAGGACACAGTACCGTTGTACTCAGAGAGAATTACGGCGTTGTATGGGTCCCAAGTACAGATTTCCTGTCCTTTTTCCACCTCAGCACCATCCTCCACTTTCAATGAAGAACCGTAGGGTACGTTCATGGTCGTGAGGATACGACCTTTGGGTCCGATGATTTTGATCTCACCACCGCGGGCAATGACAATGCGCTTTTTCTCATCACCATCCAAACGGTCTACCGTACGGATGTTTTCGAATTCAACTTTGCCTTTGTATTTGACCGTGATGCCGGATTCACCCACAATGCGGCTAGCTGTACCACCACCGTGGAAGGTACGAAGGGTCAATTGGGTACCAGGCTCACCAATGGATTGAGCGGCGATAACACCCACGGCCTCACCCACTTCCACCAATCGGCGGGTAGCGAGGTTACGACCATAACACTTCACACAAACACCGTTCTTGGATTCACAAGTCAACACCGAACGGATTTCCACGTTTTCTACGCCAGCTGCATCAATGGCTGAAGCCAAAGATTCAGTAACCTCGGCGTTGGCCGGGGCAATGACTTCGTCGGTTTCGGGGTGATAGACGTTCTCAAGCAAAACACGACCCAAAATCAACTCACCCAGAGATTCGACCACTTCATCGTTTTTGATCAACGGTTCCATGGTGAGGCCGCGGAGCGTACCGCAATCATCTTCAGTGATGATTACGTCTTGGCTCACGTCCACCAGACGACGTGTCAAGTATCCAGCATCTGCAGTTTTCAAAGCTGTATCAGCAAGACCTTTACGTGCACCGTGGGTGGAGATGAAGTATTCCAACACCGACAAACCTTCTTTGAAGTTCGAAAGAACCGGGTTTTCGATGATTTCACCAGCTGAACCTTTCAAAGATTTCTGCGGCTTGGCCATCAAACCACGCATACCACCCAGCTGTTTGATCTGCTCTTTGGAACCACGAGCTCCCGAGTCAAGCATCATGTAGACTGAGTTGAATCCATCATTGTCATTGGTCAATTGCTTGATCAACGTGTTGGTCAACTGGGAATTGGTACGAGTCCAAATGTCAATTACTTGGTTGTAGCGCTCATTTTCCGTAATCCAACCGTCGGTGTAGCTAGCAGTGACTTCAGCGATTTCTTCCTCGGCCTTGCGAACGTAGATGGCTTTTTCAGCCGGAATCAAAACATCCGACAAGGAGAAGGATAGACCACCCACAAATGCTTGCCTGTATCCGATGGATTTCAAATCATCCAAGAAGATGGCAGTGCGACGGAGTCCACAGTATTGGAAAATCTCTCCGATGACAGAAGTCATCGTCTTCTTTGTCAGAAGCTTGTTTTGATAGGGAACTTCGGCAGGGACGATTTGATTGAACAGCACACGACCGATGGTGGTTTTGACCAATTCGGTTTGTGGCTTTTCGTTATTTTCGTCCATGAGGATTGCGCCGGTTGTAAGGTCACGCTTCGGTACGCGGACTTGTACAATCGCATGTTTGGCCACACGGCCTTCATTGAATGCGATGATGGCTTCTTCAGGACCAGAGAACACCAAACCTTCACCCTTTTGGCGCGGACGCTCTTTGGTCAGATAATAGATACCCAATACCATGTCCTGCGAAGGCAAAGTAATCGGACGGCCGCTCGCAGGGTGAAGGATGTTGTGGCTTGCCAACATCAACACCATGGCTTCCAAACAAGCTTCGTTGCTCAGGGGGACGTGTACGGCCATTTGGTCACCATCGAAGTCGGCGTTGAATCCCGTACAGACCAAGGGGTGCAACTGAATGGCTTTACCCTCAACCAATTTGGGTTGGAACGCTTGGATACCCAACCTATGCAAGGTTGGAGCACGGTTCAACAGAACTGGATGGCCCTGTAGAACGTTTTCCAAGATATCCCATACCACGGGCTCCTTTTTGTCAACAATTTTCTTGGCGCTTTTGACCGTTTTCACGATACCACGCTCAATCAACTTGCGGATGATGAACGGCTTGAACAATTCAGCCGCCATGTCTTTGGGAAGACCGCATTCATGGAGTTTCAGTGTAGGACCCACGACGATTACGGAACGACCGGAGTAGTCCACACGTTTTCCGAGAAGGTTTTGACGGAAACGGCCTTGCTTGCCCTTGAGCATGTCTGACAAGGATTTCAAGGCGCGGTTTGAGTCAGAACGTACCGCATTCACTTTGCGGGTATTGTCGAACAAAGAATCAACAGCCTCTTGCAACATGCGCTTTTCGTTGCGCAAAATCACTTCAGGGGCCTTGATTTCTATCAAACGCTTCAACCTGTTGTTACGAATGATTACCCTGCGGTAAAGGTCGTTCAAGTCGGATGTAGCAAAACGGCCACCTTCCAAGGGCACAAGCGGACGCAATTCAGGCGGAATGACTGGCACCATACGGATCACCATCCACTCAGGCCTATTTTCAATACGACGATTGGCTGCGCGGAAGGCTTCCACGATTTTCAGACGCTTGAGCGCATCATTCTTACGTTGCTGAGACGTTTCGTCAGCAGCACGCTTGCGCAACGAATAAGACAAGTCATCCAAATCGAGGGATTTCAACAGGGCTTCCAAGGCCTCAGCTCCCATTTTGGCAACGAACTTATTAGGATCGCTGTCGTCTAGAAGTTGATTGTCCTTCGGAAGGGTTTCCAGAATGTTCAAATACTCCTCCTCAGTGAGGAATTGCATTTGTTCGACACCTTCAAACCCCTTTACACCGGGTTGAATCACGACATAACGCTCGTAATAGATTACTTGGTCAAGTTTTTTGCCTGTGAGGCCAAGTAGGTAGCCAATTTTGCTTGGAAGTGTACGGAAGTACCAGATATGAGCCACAGGCACCACAAGGGCGATGTGTCCCATGCGTTCGCGACGCACTTTTTTCTCGGTTACTTCCACACCGCAACGGTCACAAATGATGCCTTTATAGCGAATACGCTTGTATTTACCGCAATGACATTCATAATCCTTGACCGGACCAAAAATACGCTCACAGAACAAGCCATCCTTTTCAGGCTTGTATGTGCGGTAATTGATGGTTTCTGGCTTAAGGACTTCACCATGCGACCGCTCCAAAATGGTCTCCGGAGAGGCCAAGCTGATGGTTACGCGTTTGAAATCGCTGGTAAGAACTCTTTTATCCTTTGTGGCGGACATTTAGAATCTCCTATTTTGAATTAGTCCAAAGTAACTTCGAGAGCAAGACCGCGCAGCTCGTGGAGCAACACGTTGAATGATTCCGGGATGCCGGGCCTTGGAAGAACATCGCCTTTCACGATGGATTCATAGGTTTTGGCACGTCCGAAAACGTCATCGGATTTCACGGTCAACATTTCACGGAGGATGTGAGCAGCACCGAATGCCTCCAATGCCCACACCTCCATTTCACCAAAGCGCTGACCACCAAACTGGGCTTTACCACCCAATGGTTGCTGCGTGATGAGGGAGTATGGCCCAATGGAACGGGCGTGCATCTTGTCGTCGACAAGGTGGCTCAGTTTGAGCATGTAAATCACACCTACCGTGGTTTGCTGGTCAAAAAACTCTCCGGATTGACCATCCCTAAGGTTGGTACGTCCCCACTCAGGAACTCCGGCAGCGTTCAGTTGATCGGCAACATCTTCAGGCTTGGCACCGTCGAAAATCGGAGTCGAAAATTTAACTCCCAATTTGCGTCCAGCCAGACCCAAAACCGTCTCATAAATCTGTCCGAGGTTCATACGCGATGGTACGCCCAAAGGATTGAGCACGATGTCAACCGGTGTCCCATCGGGCAAGAAAGGCATGTTCTCAACAGGTACTATTCTGGAGACAACACCTTTGTTACCGTGGCGACCGGCCATTTTGTCACCGACTTTCAGTTTACGCTTTTTGGCAACGTATACCTTAGCGAGCTTCAAGATGCCGGATGGCAACTCGTCACCAACACGAATCTGGAATTCTTCACGACGGAAAGTGCCTTCGATTTCGTTGTATTTCTTCTTGAAATTCAAGAACAAACGCTGAATGTTGGCATTGGTGCTCGAATCATCAGTCCAATCCGAAGGAATCACTTCCAAGAACTTGACAGGTGCCAAGGTTTTATCCGTGAATTTCTTTCCCGATGGAATCAGTTCCTCACCGTATTTGTTGCGGACACCGGCAGATTTGGTATCTCCCAAAAGCTGAAGGAGTTTAGCCGTCATCATACGGTCCAAGTCCGCCAAATCGGTTTTGTACTTGGCTTCGATGGTTTCAAGACGCTTCTTGTCGTTGGCACGGGTTTTACCTTCTTTCTTGTCCTTACGGAAAAGGTTCTTCCCGATGACAACGCCTCTTACTGATGGAGGAACGCGCAAAGAGGCGTCTTTCACATCACCAGCTTTGTCACCAAAAATTGCACGGAGCAATTTTTCTTCGGGGGTTGGGTCAGTTTCTCCTTTGGGCGTGATTTTACCAATCAGGATATCACCTTCCTTGACTTCGGCACCGATGCGAATCAACCCGTTTTCGTCGAGGTATTTGACAGCCTCTTCGGAAACGTTTGGAATTTCACGCGTCAATTCTTCTTCACCACGCTTGGTATCCCTCACTTGAAGTTCGAAAACTTCGATGTGGACGGATGTGAAGACATCATCAGCAACTACACGTTCAGAGATAACGATGGCATCCTCGAAGTTATATCCTTGCCAAGGCATGAACGCAACCATCAAGTTTTTACCAATCGCCAACTCACCTTGTTCGGTGGAATATCCCTCAGTCAAGACTGTTCCCGACTCAACTTTGTCGCCCTGTTTGACAATAGGACGCATGTTGACGCATGTGTTTTGGTTGGTCCGGAGGAATTTCGGCAGCCTGTATTCGACCACGTTCGAATCAAAGTTAACCACATCGTCAACCAAGGTTCTTTCGTAACGAATGACAATTTTGGAGCCATCCACAAATTCAACCACACCATTGCCTTCGGCAATCAAAAGCGCCCTCGAATCAACTGCTGCCTTCTTTTCCAATCCTGTGCCCACAATTGGAGCCTCAGGACGCAAAAGGGGAACAGCTTGACGTTGCATGTTCGAGCCCATGAGTGCACGGTTGGCGTCGTCGTGCTCAAGGAACGGAATCAGGGATGCGGCCAAGGAAACGATTTGGTTAGGAGCCACGTCCATGTAATTCAATTCCTGTGGATCGACCAACGGGAAGTCTCCCATAATCCGGGAACGAACCCTTTGCTCAACGAAATTGCCTTTCTTGTCGGTGGGCGCATTCGATTGGGCGATGATTTTGTTGTCTTCCTCTTCGGCGCTCAAATAGACAAAATCGTCTCTGAGAACACCGCCGTTGACAACGCGATATGGAGTCTCAATGAAGCCCATGTCATTGACCTTGGCGTAAACGCACAAGGATGAAATGAGACCGATATTCGGGCCCTCAGGGGTCTCGATCGGGCATAGACGACCATAGTGCGTGTAGTGAACGTCACGAACCTCGAATCCTGCTCTCTCACGGGACAAGCCACCAGGTCCAAGAGCGGACACGCGTCTTTTGTGCGTGACCTCCGCCAAGGGATTGGTTTGGTCCATGAATTGGCTCAACTGGTTGGTACCGAAGAATGAGTTGATCACGGAAGAAAGCGTCCTAGCATTGATCAGATCTGCTGGAGTGAACACCTCGTTGTCACGAATGTTCATCCTTTCCCTGATGGTACGAGCCATACGCGCTAAGCCAACACCGAACTGGGCATAAAGCTGCTCACCGACAGTACGGATACGACGATTGCTCAAGTGGTCGATATCATCCACGTGGGCTTTACTATTTTGAAGCTGAATCAGGTACTGAACGATTTTGATGATGTCGTCCTTAGTCAGAACCTGGCTCTTTTCGTCGGTCTCCTTGTGCAGCTTTTTGTTCAAGCGGTAACGCCCGACTTCACCCAGGTCGTAACGCTTGTCGGAGAAGAACAATTTGTCGATGATGCCACGAGCAGTTTCTTCGTCCGGCGGCTCGGTGTTTCTTAGTTGCCTGTAAATCAGGTCAACAGCTTCAACTTCAGAGTTGGAATTATCCTTCTGAAGCGTATTGTAGATGATGGAATATTCTGAGCTATTGGAGTTTTCACTCACCAAAATGATTCCTTTCACACCAGAATCACCAATCACATCGATATCATCTTTACCGATGATATGATCACGTTCAAACAACACCTCATTACGGGTGATGGTGATTACTTCACCCGTATCATCATCCACGAAATCTTCATCCCAGGACCTCAGAATCCTAGCCGCAAGCTTCCTGCCTACGCATTTCTTGAGGTTGGCTTTGGAGTTTTTGATTTCTTCGGCCAAACCGAAAATTTCCAGGATGTCTTTGTCTGTGGAATATCCGATTGCCCTCAACAGTGTTGTGACAGGAAATTTCTTTTTACGATCGATGTAAGCGTACATGACGTTGCTTACATCGGTGGCAAATTCAATCCAAGAACCCTTGAACGGGATGATCCTAGCGCTGTAGAGTTTTGTTCCGTTGGCGTGAAGTGTCTGGCCAAAGAAAACACCAGGAGAGCGGTGGAGTTGGGAAACAATCACACGCTCAGCTCCATTGATAACGAAGGTGCCAGCATCGCTCATGTAGGGGATATTACCCAAATACACTTCCTGAACAACGGGTTCGAAGTCGTCGTTTTCAGGGTCGGTGCAATACAAATAGAGCTTTGCCTTAAGAGGAACTGCGTAAGTCAATCCCCTCTCTTTGCATTCCTCGATATCGTATTTAGGCGGATCGATGTAATAATCCAAGAATTCCAACACGAAGTTTTCGCGGGCATCCGAGATGGGGAAGTTTTCTTGAAAAACCTTAGCTAGACCTTCTCCAGCCCTTTTTTCAGGGGGAGTGTCAAGCTGCATGAATTCCTTGAAGGATTTAATCTGAACTTCCAGCAGATCCGGATAGTCAACGACCTTCTTGATCTTGGAGAAAGATACGCGGTCGGATGTATGAATATTTGCGGCCAAGTTGCTGCAGTTTTGTAGGTTGCCTAACAAGTATGAAAAGCCATTTTAGCGAAACACCGAAAGACCTGATAGATTACCAGGTCTCTCGGCGGCCGGAGCCAAGCTGATGAAATTCGGCATCAAGCCGTTGTCATCACTTGATTTCAACCGTAGCTCCAGCTTCAACAAGCTGAGCTTTGATCGCTTCTGCTTCTTCTTTGGAGACTTTCTCCTTGACGACACCGTTGGTGTCGACCACGTCTTTGGATTCCTTCAAACCGAGACCGGTAACGGTTTTCACAACCTTCACCACGTTCAGTTTGTTGGCACCAGCATCCTTCAAGGAAACGGTGAATTCGGTTTGTGCTTCAGCTTCTTCAGCTGCGCCACCGCCAGCAGCGCCACCGCCAACTGGACCAGCAACTGCGACTGCAGCAGCAGCCGGCTCGATGCCGTATTCGCTTTTAAGGATATCTGCGAGTTCTTTGACGTCCTTTACCGTAAGGTTCACCAAAGTTTCTGCGAGTGCTTTGAGATCTGCCATTTTACCTGATAATTAAATTGTTCAATAAAAATCTATCGCGAGTGTGTAACAGCAATTGAATAATCAACCACGCTCTTCCAAAGTCTTGAGCACGCCGGCAATGGTAGTGCCACCAGACTGAAGGGCTCCCACAAGCTGTTGCATGGGAGATTGGAGCAGGCCAATGAGTTCGCCGAGCAATTCCGCTTTGCCTTTGAGGGTGGCCAACGCTTCGAGCTGGTTGTCCCCAATGAAAACTGCCTCGTCGACGTATGCACCTTTAAGCTCTGGTTTCGCACCTTTAGGACCACGGAACTTTTGGATGAGCTTTGCAGGAGCAGTCACATTTTCACCTACGAAGAAAACATTTGACTGTTGCTTCATAGCCGGGAAAACTGCGGAGTAATCGCGACCGGTTGCTTCCATGGCTTTACGTAAGAGTGTGTTTTTGACAACACGCATCTCAATGCCAGCCTTGAAACATTCACGGCGCAGATTGTTAACCTCAGAGACGGTCATACCGCCGCCATTGGTCACGTATACGTTGGGCTTTTCAGACAAT
>Ga0209990_10002018_pt1 | contig 16363 bp, 25 predicted proteins | sample NOAtaG_6_FD_187304 | JGI IMG/M metagenome (GOLD analysis project Ga0209990, IMG submission 187304) | Freshwater lake microbial communities from Lake Erie, under a cyanobacterial bloom - NOAA_Erie_Diel5S_2200h metaG (SPAdes) (version 2) | ecosystem: Environmental > Aquatic > Freshwater > Lake ...
CGTTTTTTTAGCACAGACGGCTACCCCCCCTGTCTTTCGTGACCGTCTCTCTCCAAAACGGTCCAAACCGGTGCAAAACGGACATACTCAGTCAAAGATTTTGGTAGATTCGCCCTTTACGCTCGAAAGCAGTCCAGACCAGTCGGGGGGCAACTGAGAATGGCCAAGATCAGGGGCAAGACCACCCCAAGGCTGGAAACGCCTAAGCGCAAGGGCAAAAGCAAGGGCAAAGAGTTTGCCGAGTGGGTAGCCAAGTACTCAGATCCGCTGTTGCCGTGGCAAAAATACGTCTCAGAGCGCATGATGGTCACCAACCGCAAGGGTGAGTACACAATCACCACGCAGGGCCTCTTGATCGCTCGCCAGCAAGGCAAAACCCATTTAGCGCGTATGCGCATCCTCTATGAACTGTTCGCCGAGCCACGCAAGAGCCGGGTGATCGGTCTCTCGTCTAATCGCAATATGGCTATCGACACTTTCCGTCAAGTTGTCTCAGTCATCGAAGCCAATGATGAACTGATGGCCATGGTCAAGCAGATCCGCTATGCGAACGGTCAAGAGTCGGTCACCTTGCTCGATGGCAGCATGTATGAGATCGCAGCCGCTACCCGAGACGGTGTTCGAGGCAAGACCGCGCATCTGGTGTTCGTGGACGAGTTGCGCGAGATCACCCGGGAAGCATGGGCAGCCATCCGGCCTACCACCACAGCCACCAACGGAGTTTTGCTTACGGCTTCCAACGCCGGTGATGCGTTTAGCGATGTACTGAACACGCTACGCGAGACGGCCTTGAGTTACCCACCTAAGTCCTTGGGCTGGTGGGAGTACTCGGCTGAGCCATTCTGCAAACTAGATGACGTGACCCAGATCTTGCAGGCCAACCCGGCTATTGGCTACACGACCAAACTGGAGACCATTCAGGAGTACATCAAGACTGCCAAGGCCGAGGATGCCCGGACGGAGCACCTGTGCCTCTGGGTTGATGCCATTTCTAGCCCTTGGCCCTATATGGCCTTTGAGAATCTGACGGTGCAGGGTTTGAGCATGAACCCCGGTTCACTCACCATTTTTGGCATAGATACGGCCGTGACCAAGAAGAAAGCCAGCCTCGTAGCAGCCCAGTTGATGCCAGACGGCAAGATTGGCGTAGGCATCATGCAGCAATGGGAGTCAGACGTAGCGATCGATGAACTCAAGGTCGCTGCCGATATCAAGGCTTGGTGGGATAGATATCGACCCCGGATGCTGTGCTACGATAAGTATGCAACCGCCAGTATCGCCTCTCGGCTAGAACAATCTGGTTGTAAGGTTGTCGATATGTCGGGCCAGATCTTCTACACAGCGTGTAGTGATCTGCTCGACAGCATCGTGAACAATCGAATAGTCCACTCTGGCCAGACTGAGTTGGTCTCGTCAATGAATAATTGCGGAGCAAAGATCAACGATGCAGGTTGGCGCATTGTGCGCCGTAGATCCGCGGGGGATGTATCTGCTGCGATAGGTCTGGCCATGGTGGTCCACCAGTTACTCAAGCCGGTGTCGAAACCGGCTATCTTTGCCTGAAATGTCCTAATTGTGTGGTATCCTTTAGGTCATGGCATTCTGGGATCGCTTCCTCATTCAAGCACCTAAGGTACAAAGCGAGGTCAAGGCTCAGTATGCCCCTGCCGTTATGGGGGATGATTTTGGGTATTTCAACACTCAACTCATTACAAAGGTTAGCCGAGATGTTGCTATTTCTTTGCCCGCCATCGTCAGATCTCGCAATCTCATTGCTGGCACAATTGCAAGCATCCCGTTGCACCTTTACCGTAAATCTACCGGTGAAGAAGTCGGAAGCCCAAAGTGGCTTGAGCAACCGTCACTTCATCAGCCACGATCAGTAACGCTTGCATACACGGTCGATAGCCTTCTCTTCTACGGAGTCGCATATTGGCAAGTTACTGAACTCTATGCTGATGATGGCCGTCCGGCACGATTCCTTTGGATTGCACCAACTCGCGTAACACAGCAAGTCTCATCCGATAATCAATTCGTTACGCAGTACTACATCGATGGCGCACCAGTACCGATGCAAGGTCTTGGCTCGCTCGTTACATTCCAAGGACTTAGCGAAGGCATCCTGAACACCGGCGCGACTATCATCCGTCAAGCCTTTGAATTGCAAAACGCAGCGCATCGCGCAGCAGTCGCACCAATCCCATCCGGCGTAATCAAAAACACCGGAGCAGACCTAAGCGAAAACGAAGTTGCTGCATTGCTATCGCAATGGAAGGCTGCACGTCAAAAGGGATCGACCGCATATCTCACCAGCACTCTCGACTATATGCCCACGTCATTCTCACCCAAGGACATGGGCTATGCAGATCTCATCACTCAAGTCACCACACAGATTGCCCGGCTTTGCAATATCCCGGCTTACTATCTCTCGGCTGATGAGAACAACTCGATGACCTACGCGAATGTCCAAGACGAGCGCAAGCAACTCATCAGTCTTGCTTTGCAACCGTTTATCACAGCGATTGAATCGCGCTTGAGCATGGACGATATTACAAACAGCCAAAACTATGTTCGCTTTGCTGTTGATGAGACTTTCCTACGGGCAGACACTATGGAACGTCTAACAGCAATCGAGAAAATGATCCAGATCGGTCTCATCACCGTTGAGCAGGCGCGTGAGATGGAAGACCTATCACCGAACGGAGACACCAGTGAAATTGAACTTTAGCGTTAGCGACATTCAGGCTGACGAAGGCCGCCGTCTCATCTCCGGCAAGATTTTGCCGTTCGACAACGAGATTGGCCAGACCAATGTTGGTAAGGTCAAGTTTCGCAAGGGTTCGGTCAAGTGGGATGATGCCAAGAAGATCAAGTTTCTCCTTGAGCATGACGGTCGCAAGCCACTAGGTCGCGCCCAGTCCATCATGGCCGAGGACGATGCGCTTTATGCCACGTTCAAAGTATCAGCCACAACCCGAGGTAACGATGCTCTGATCGAGGCCAGCGAGCAACTCAGGTCTGGCTTGTCGGTTGGTGTGGAAGTTATCGATTCCGTCCGAGTCGGAAACGTTCTCGAAGTTATCGAGGCGCGACTTGAAGAAGTTTCTCTGGTATCCGCAGCGGCATTCAAGTCGGCTGAGGTGCTCGAGGTTGCTGCATCCGAGGTGGATGTAGTTGAAGACAACAACAACGAAAGCGAGGCATCTCAAGTGGAGAACACCACCCCTGAGACCGTTGCGCCTGAGGCAGTCGAAACTCCAGTAGAGGCCTCACGTCCAACAATCACCGCTGCCGTTGCTTACGCGAAGCCACGCATTGAGGTTACTCCGGGTGCATACCTTGAGAACACCGTCCGTGCATCGTTGGGCGATGATTCAGCCCGTCAATGGCTCGCAGCAGCAGCAGACACAACCGACAACGCTGGCTTGATCCCAACCCGGCAACTTTCCGAGGTTATCAATCCTCTTGCAAACGCAGACCGTCCATCGATCGACTCCATCAGCCGTGGCACTTTGCCTGATGCTGGTATGACCTTCGAGATTCCAAAGTTGACCCAAGCCCCAACGGTTGCAGTCACAGCGGAAGGCGCAGCACCATCCGACACCGATCAGAATGTCGCATTTGTTACCGTGAACGTTCAGAAGTTCGCAGGACAGCAGACCTTCTCAGTCGAGTTGCTCGATCGTTCAAGCCCGGCGTTCTTTGCTGAACTCACACGCCAGATGCAGTTTGCATACGCAAAGGCAACAAACGCACGCGTTGCGGCAGTTGTCGGCGCAGCCGCTACCGATGGTGGAAACCGCACCATGTCGGCAGCAAACCTTCTCGACTTCATCAGCGATGCAGCAGTCGATATCTACAAGGAATCCCTTGGCTTTGCGACCAACGTAGTTGTCTCGCCAGAGCAATGGGGCGTAATCATGGGCTTGATTGACGGCTCAAACCGTCCTCTCTATGTCCAGACCATCAACCCACAAAACGCATCGGGTAACCTGACCCCGACCGGCGTTCGTGGCAACATCAACGGTCTCAACCTTTATGTAGATCGTTCACTCTCGGGAACTGGCGATGGCACGATCGTTGTTCTCAACCCAGAGGGTTACACATGGTATGAGTCGGGAACATTCCGTCTCGAGTCCAACATCATCGCTTCCGGCCAGATCAACGTTGCGCTTTACGGTTATGGCGCAATCGCGACCAAGGTGGCTAAAGCAGCGTACAAGTGGATGGTTGCATAACCCATTCAGTAATCGTGACCCCGGTTCGAGGCTCGGCCGGGGTCACCCCTAACAGAGAGGATCAAAATGCCAGCAACATACGTCACCGTGGCTGAGTTGCGCACCAACCTCGGCATTGGCACTCTCTATCAAGATTCCGTAGTTGAGGAAGTCTGCCAGTCAGCCGAGAACCTACTCAAAGAGAAGTTGTGGTTCAACGAGCAGACCGTGGTTGCCATCTCAGCCCAAGACACGACCGGGCGCATCTACATTGCCGAGAATGTCCAGCAGTTCGTGGTTGGCGATGTAGTGACCATCGAGAACGTGCGCCAGCATTACAACGGCAGCAAGACCATTACAGCCGTCAAGAATAACGGCGAGCATTATTTAGAATTCGTCAATGCCCAGATAACGACTCGCGAGAAGCACAGCATTGCGCCTTATGGCCGAGTCTTCGGATCTACCAGCATCGATTACGCCACCCTCCCACAAGTCCGTGAAGCAGCCATGATGATTGCAGTTGATATATGGCAAGCCCGGCAGATGTCGGCCACCGGTGGTATAAGTCCAGATTTCCAGCCTTCACCCTATCGAATGGGCAATACGCTCATGGCCCGAGTCCGTGGCCTTATCGCTGATTATCTTCACCCCGGCGGTCTCGTAGGATGAGCGCGATCACAACCCTACGAGGAACGCTAGCAACCGCACTAGCAAGCGCATCGGTGTGGTCTGTGTTTTCCTTTCCTCCGGCCACACCGATTGCCAACTCATGCGTAATCAGCCCGGACGATCCGTATATCGTGCCAAGCAATGACGGCTACATAACCGTTGCGCCTTTGGTCAATTTCAAGATTACGCTTATCAAACCTCTGTTCGACAATCAAGGCAACCTGAACGGCATGGAAGATTACATTCTGGAACTGTTCAGCAAGTTGGCAGCCTCAACAGTCAAGTACACCATCGGCGAAGTCTCGTCACCAGCCGTCATGAATGCCTCATCGGGCGATTTCTTGGCTTGTGATGTTCGAGTCTCGATCCTATCGAGTTGGAGTTAGACATGGACAAGCGCACTAGATTTCTGGTCAAGATTGGCCAGATCGAAAAACCCAAAGCAGTAGCAAAACCCAAGAAGAAGGAAGAACCCAATGGCGATCACGCTGAATAACAAGGTAGGGGTCAAGATCGATACTGTGGATTTCAGCGATCTCGTCACCGCCGCAACCCTCAACATGGCGTTTGAGGAACTCGAAGTAACCGCAATGGGCGATACTGCTCGTCAGTACGTCAAGGGGCTTGAGACCGCAACCCTCACGCTCTCGTTCCTCAATGACCCAGCCACCAATGAAATCCTTGATGAACTTCTTAGCAACTACGGAGCAACCGTAGGCGTAAAGATGGTTCAGGACACAAGCACGGCAGTTGCAGACGGCAACAAGTTGTACACCTTCGACATTCTGGTCAATAATCTGACCCCTATCAACGGTGCTACCGGCGATCTGTCCTCACAGGATGTAACATTCACCGTGAACAGCGCAGTAACGGTAGCCGACACCGGCACATTCTAAGGAGCAAGACATGGCGAGCCTCAAAATTGTCCAAACGGACGGAACTACAACTGAACACAGAATCACACCAGCCGTAGAGTTTGCCTTTGAACAACATCACAAGATTGGCTTTCATAAGGCCTTCCGTGATCGTGAGCAGCAAGGCGATCTCTACTGGCTGGCGTGGGAGTGCCTTCGACGATCCGGCACGACCGTCAAGCCCTTTGGGATGGACTTCGTTGCAACGCTCGACAGCGTGGAAGTAGTTGAGGACAGTTTCCCAAAATAGACCGGGATTCAGTCACCTACCTGATAGCCCAACTCAGCGTTGAGACTGGAATCCCACCGAGCGAATGGCTAGCGATGGACGAGCGCATGTTTCGCGCCATCCTTGCCTACTTGAATGAAAAGGGTAAGGCGGTGAAACGTGCCAGTAAGGCTACAAGGCGTAAATGAAGTCAAGCGCGCCTTGCGTAAGTTTGACCCTGACCTATTCAAGGAAATGAACAAGGAGATTGGCACGGCCCTCAAAGGCATCACCAATGATGCCAAGTTGGATGTGGCTCAAGTATTTCTATCTGGAGCAGCCGACACCGGGGCAGTTCGCAAGTCGCGCACCGGACGCAAGGATGCCTTCCCGGTATATAACTCATCCACGATCCGCAGAGGCTTGACTTATAGCCTTGCCCGGAAGCGTGGAAACACAAGCGGCTGGACTGCCGCCTATTCGTTGCTCAACAAGTCGCGCATCGGTGCAATCGTTGAAATTGCTGGCACAAAAAATCCGTACGGTGATCCACGGAGTCGATCAAACAATCCTCAGGCTGGCCGTCAATTTATCGAAGCCTTGAACACCGACATTGGCACGATTGAAAGGGTTGGCAAAGGCCGTGGCCGCTTGATGTACCAAGCCCTTGCAGCCAATCAAGGCCGTGCGCGAGATGCCATCCTCAGGGCTATTGAAGCAGCAGCGACCAAGTACAAGGCGGCAACCCGATGACAATCACGATCCCAATTATTTCTGAATTCCAAGGTAAGGGATTCAAGCAGGCACAACAGCAAACATCAATGCTGGACAAAAGCCTCAAAAGACTTGGTATTACTCTCGGTGCTGCCCTTAGCGTGCGCAAGATTACCCAGTTCAGCAAAGCATCGGTCAAAGCCTTTATTGAGGAAGATAAGGCCGTTCAGGCCTTGGCTCGCAACCTGCAAAACTTAGGCATTGCCTATGACGTGCGCCCGGTTGAAGAATACATCCGCACCTTGCAATATGCGACAGGCGTGGCGGATGGTGAACTTCGTCCGGCGTTGCAGCAATTATTGACCAGCACCAAAAATCTAACCGTCAGCCAAGACTTGCTGAATCTAGCCCTTGATGTATCGGCCGGAACAGGCAAGAGCCTTGGCAGCGTAGTCCAAGCGTTGAGCCGTGCTTACCTTGGCACAAACACAAGCCTGACTCGATTGAACATTGGCTTGAGCAAAGCAGACCTAACTAGCAAAAGTTTCAACGAAATCACGGCCGACCTAACCGAGCGATTCTCTGGTCAGGCCGCTAGAGCCGCCCAAACCTATGCCGGACAATTGGCCATCCTTGGCGCAGCAGCCGATGATGCGCAAGAAATGCTTGGCGAAAAGTTGGTCAAGGCTGTTGAATTACTGCTTGATGAAAAGACTGGCGTAGTAGCCCTTGCAAGCACCTTTGAGGACATGGCTACATACACCGGTAACGTGGCTTTGGGTCTGGCCGATATTATCAAGCAAGTCAAAACCCTAGGCGGTCTAGTATCCGGTGGCCCTAGCGGTCGAGACCTAGTTCAAGCCATTCCGGTAGTCGGATCGTATTTAGAGATTCTTCAGGCACGAGGTGGCCGTCAATCCTCAGCCGAGTCTGCCAAGGCAGCAGCCATAGCCAGAGCCAATGCCAAAGAGCAAGCCATGTTGGCTACTCGCAACTTCCGCACTCAAAAGCGCACTACCACGGAAATCGAAAAGCAAAACAAACTCAAGAAGACAAGCGTGGATCTTGAGAAGCAAAAACTGGCTGAGGCTGGCAAGATGTTTGATGATGAGCGCATCAGCATCGCGGCCGCACTCAAAAATGAGTCACTTGATCGCAATGAGATCCTAAGGCTGGAACTCAAGAAGGCACTTATCAACGAGAATGCCGACCGAGCCGAGAAGTTGGCAGACCAACTCAAGTCATCCCAGCGTGAACTTTCAGCCCTAGCAAACTTCAAGGCTTCCAACCCATTCCAAGAATGGGAGGATGCTTTGGCTCGTATTAGAGCCGGCATGGCTTCTATCGGTGCGCCAGTCACCTCGGTAACACCTCAGGGAACTGTGTCGGGCCAGCAACCCCTTATAACGTCACCCTTGGCTACGCCTCAACTGGTAATGCCTTACACCAGCACAGAGAACATGCTTGATGGCGAGACCCCAGCACCAAAAGTAAACAGCACCGTCAATGTCTATGTATCCGGCACAGGCGGCCTTGATGATCAGGCAAAGCGCGATGTGGTTGATGCTGTGGTGGAGGCTTCGTCCTACGGCCTTGCAACAGGATGGTTCAGAACTGTGGGAGTAACGCCAGCGTGACCTACCCCATACAACTGACGGTCTCATTCGACTTCACCAGCGGCCCTTCCTTTGACCCTCCATTCCTCATTGGCATCAGCCAACTCGGCATCGGAGTTATGGGTGCTGGTGGTACTGCTTCGCAAGTAGTCGATCTCACGAGCCAGACCATCAGCATCAACATCCGGCGTGGCCGAGACCTTACGCAAGATAAGTTCAACCCCGGCACAGCCACGGTGCGAGTCATCGACCCCAACGGTGACTGGAATCCTCAGAACCCGGCATCGCCTTACTTTGGGTTATTGCAGCCCCTTCGCAAGTTGGTTGTGGCCGGTACTTATAACGCAGTCACCTATCCGCTATTTGCTGGCTACACGCTGGCCTATAACTACACCTACCCGACTAATGAAGAATTTGGTTATGTAGATATTCAATGCACCGATGCCTTCACGCTGTTCAACAAGTCAGCCGTGACAACCGTCACCGGGGCTACGGCTGGCCAGACCACAGGCACACGCATTACCGAGATTCTTGACCAGATTGGCTTTCCCGGCGGTCAGCGAGTATTAGACACAGGCGATATAACTGTCCAAGCAGACCCGGGAACGCTTCGCACCGTCCTCCAAGCCTTGCAGGATGTCGAGTTTACTGAGTATGGGGCTGTGTACATGGATGCCCGGGGTGACGTGGTATTCCGTGAGCGCACCGACCTTGTCGATGCTTTAGCCGCCAGCCCGACCGTGTTCAATCAAACGACCGGTATCCCCTACAAGAATCTCAAGTTTGCCTTCGATGATAAGTTGATTTTCAACGTTGCCAACTTCACCCGGGTTGGTGGCACGATGCAGACCCATACGGATCAGGACAGCATCGACACCTACTTCCCTCATGCCATCACCAAAGAGAATCTGCTGCATGAGACCGATGCAGCAACCCTTGATCTCGCCAAGGCTTATGTGGCCAACCGGTCTGTGACCGATATTCGCATCGACGCTATGAGCCTCGACTTGACCACGCCTAACTATCAGGCTGGCATCGAAGCGGCTTTGGGGCTGGACTTCCTGTCACCGGTGGAAATCAGCAACGACCAACCCGGTGGCTCGACCATCACCAAGACCTTGCAGATCTTTGGAGTTCAGCACCAGATCACGCCTCGCTCTTGGCTCACCACATTCACCACCAGCGAGCCTATCTTGACCGGGTTCATCATCGGCAATAGCACTTACGGTATAATCGGACAATCCAGACTCTAGGAGACTTAGATGGCATCAGGCTTTCCAGCATCAACCGGTGACGTACTTAGCGCACCCATGTTCAATGAGTTGGTGCAGTACACGATCAACACTCAGTCTGGCGCAACCTACACGCTGGCATCAACAGACCAGTACCAAGTCCTCGTCTTGACTTCCAATGCTTCGACAAAGACCGTCAGCATCCCGACCGATGCCACGACTAATTTTGGCATTGGCACAACTATCACAATCATCAACACCGGCGCAGGCTTATTGACCATCAATGCAGTAACCCCGGGAACGACCACCGTAACCTCGGCTGGTGCAACCAGCGCATCGCCAACGGTGGCACAACATCGAGGCGCAGTCTGCATCAAAACTGCCGCTAATACATGGCGCGTGTTAGGCGCAGTTTCGTAATGATTGGAAACGCCGCTGCCGGAGTCTTCGGTCTTCCGGTATTGAAACCGGTCGTAACCGGTGGAACCTTGTCGAGCGATGCGACTTTTTATTATCGCGCTTTTACCGGCAATGGAACTTTGACGGTCAGCGACGCGACTTTGACTGCGGATTTCTTGGTAATCGCAGGCGGTGGTGGCGGTGGATTTTCAAATGGCGGTGGCGGTGGTGCAGGTGGCTTGGTCTATACAGCCTCACAATCAGTTAGCCCAAATAGTTACACGGTCACAGTTGGTTCGGGCGGTGCTGGCGCACCTAGTCCGGGTCCGGTAGGTGGTACAAATGGCGTGAATTCTAACGTCACCGGAGGATCTTTATCTTTGACCGCCGCCACAGGCGGCGGTGCTGGTGGAGCATCAAACGCAAACGGAAGCAATGGCGGTTCCGGAGGCGGTGGTGGTAATGGAAGAACTGCTGGAACGGCGAGCCCAAGTGGACAAGGAAATAACGGCGGCGCAGGCGGTGCTAATGCACCGTCCTTTTATGCCGGTGGTGGAGGCGGTGGTGCTGGCGCAGTCGGAACTGCTGGTAATTCTGGCGTAGGCGGCGGCGCAGGTGGAGCAGGAAGTTCAACGTACTCTTCTTGGGGTACAGCAACATCGACGGGCCAAAATGTAAGCGGAACACGTTTTTATGCAGGCGGTGGCGGTGGCGCAACCGATCCTGGTGGTGCAGTCGGCGTAGGTGGTAATGGTGGCGGTGGAGCCGGTGGCACTAACGGAGTGTCGGGTAGCGGCGTTGCTGGAACGGCCAACACAGGCGGTGGCGGTGGTGGAGCAACATCAAACAATGGTGGCACATCCGGCGGCACAGGTGGATCGGGAATTGTTATCGTCCGCTATACAAGGGCGCAGGTGGACTAATGGCGCATTGGGCAGAATTAGATGAAAATAACATCGTTATTAGGGTATTGGTTGGCGATAACAACGACCCAGCAGGCGATGAAGGTTATTCTTGGCTCATTGAAAATCTGGGTGGCCGTTGGTTGCAAACTTCGTATAACAACAGAATACGCAAGCAATTTGCAGGCATTGGTTACAGTTATGATGAAAAAGCCGATGTGTTTATTGCTCCACAACCGTATCCGTCATGGTCTTTAGACTCAAATTATGATTGGCAACCTCCGGTCGCTCGTCCTGACGATGGATTGATGTATTTCTGGAACGAAGAAGCCCAAGACTGGGAAGCCTATGTCTCGCCCAACGCCTAAGTTATGCAAGGCAGGCATTCAACTACGCGAGCAGCTCGATGACTCGTTTCCGGACCGTAGAAGGCCAGATGGTTGGGTTGCCGATGCCCGGCACTATCGCGACAATCCTCGCTCTGACCACATTCCGGATGCAGAGGGCTGGGTACGTGCCTTGGATGTATCAGTTCACTTGGGCCTCGGAGAGCAAATGCATGACTTGGCAGATCAGTTACGAATACATGCCAGACGAGGCGATAAGAGGATCAGTTACATCATCTTCGACGGTCGAATATGTTCATCACTACAACGCTGGCGATGGAGAAAGTACCGTGGGGCTAACCCTCATCGACAACACATGCACATAAGTTTTACCAAGCGTGGCGATCTCGATGGTCGCTTCTTCAACGTACCGATGCTAGGGGGAGACCTTGCCTGATTCACTCAAACATCCGATTGTGCTGGCCGTGGGAGCATTCCTTTCCGCATGGGCAGCGACCAACTTTGAACTGGACTACCGGGCGATCTTGTGGGCTGTTGTCTCCGGTCTCTTTGGATACGCCAAGCCCTATAAGAAGTGAGTCCGGAGGAATGGGTCGGACTGATTGCTGGTCTGATCGCGATCGCTGGTGCGTTTGTAGCCGCGTTGAGATGGACGGTTCACCAGTTTGTGCTGGAACTTGGCAATCAGATGTTCGCTCGGATGGACAAATTAGAGATAGAGATCGGCGTTTTGACCGCTAGACAGTCAGAGATTTATGCGACACTTATGACCCAAGGAGGTGCGCGGCGTGGCAAAGCGAAAGACCAAGGCACAAAAACTCGCAAGCCTAAGAGCAAAAGAACGAGCCGCTAAGCGCACCAAGGAAATCACCAAACTCGATGCATGGGCCATCAGTCTCTATGAGATTGCCGAGTCCATGAGGCGAGCAGGCTTTGACGATGCGACCATTCAGGGCTGGCTAGTGGATCAGCGATTGCCTGAATGGGTAGCCCCTCGGCCTGACGAGTTGGATGATGACGAGGAAGAAGAAGACGATTAGGCGCACAGTAGTTATCAGCGATCTACAAGTTCCCTATCATGACTCCAAAGCCGTCCGAAACGTTGCAGCCTTCATCAAACGATGGAAGCCAGACCGAGTCGCAACTGTTGGCGATGAGATTGATCTGCCTCAACTCTCCAGATGGGAGCGTGGCTTGGCAGGGGAATTCGCTGGCACACTCGATCGAGACCGCAGGATTACTCAGGAAGTACTATTCGATCTACGAGTGACCGACATGGTCAGAAGCAATCACACCGACCGGCTGTATAACTCCATCAAGACCAGACTTCCAGCCTTAGCGGCTTTGCCAGAATTGCAGTTCGAGAACTGGTTGGGGCTGCCCGACCTAGGCATCAAGTTCTGGCGCGACCCCATGCCCATAGCAAAGAATTGGATCGTGCTCCATGGTGACGAGGGCGCAGTCTCCCAGAAGGGTGGTCAAACAGCCCTAGGATTGGCTCTAAGGCATGGAAAATCGGTTGTCTGTGGTCATACCCATAGGGCAGGACTTTCGGGGCTTACAATGGCTTCTGGGGGCGTTTTAGGGGGTATTCTGTGGGGCTTTGAGGTCGGCAATCTGATGAATTTCAAAGATGCTAAGTATCTCAAAGGTGGGGCAGGCAATTGGCAGCAAGGCTTTGGCCTGATCTATGAATCCAAGGGCAAGGTTACCCCGGTCTTTGTGCCTATCGAAAAGGACGGCAGTTTCATAGTTGAGGGCAAGGTCTATGGTTGAGACCATAGTGACCATCGTCCGGACTATTGACGATCATATTGACGATTGGGATGCCGCCTCAGATTTCGTTATGAAATCGTTATCAACACACCCCAGTAGCCAGCACCGGTAAGGCGTAGCCTTTGCCTAGTCCGAGACACGGACAGGAAAGGAATCAATGACCGCTATCGGGTTTGACCCATTAGCCATCTATTACATCATTGCACTCATAGCCATCCCAGTCTTGGGATTGCTCTACACAGCCCTAACTGAGAACTGGTACTGGAAAGGATTCAAGGATGGAAAGCGACTCGCCCAAAACGATTACAGCGCACGAAATACTGAAAGAAGCCGATGATATTCGAGGTCAAAGAGGATCGGTCTATGGGCATCCATGGACGAATCACCTTAGAATCTCAAAGTTATGGTCTGCTTATCTGGATATACCAATCACGCCGGATCAGGTCGCAATATGCATGGCTTTGGTCAAGGTCAGCCGGATTGCGGAAACGCCGGGTCACCGTGGTAGAGACGGTTATACGGATGGAGTCGCTTATCTGGCCCTTGCGGCACAGTTGTCCACCACCGACCCCACCGAGTTCGATGCCTATTAGGAAGCTGCAAACGAAGTCAATCTGGTGCGATGTCTGCCGACTCGCATACCCTAAGGGTCACCTACGACAACAGACCCCGGCCGTATGGCAGGTGGTCTCTGAGACACAAAAGCACAAAGGAAGGACACGCCACTACTGCCAAGAGTGCGCCAATTTCGCACAAGTTTGGCACGATGGGTCTGTGTGGACATTCCGGCAACAGTTGGACTACGCGCTCGGAAAGGAGCAGTTAGATGGCATGGAACTTGGACAATTATGAGCCAGTTGAGGATCGTCTGGCAAAGTTTTGGAACGATTATCCGCCGGGGCGGATTGAGACGGAGTTACTGGCACACGAAGGTAATCGCTTTATTGTCGCTGCTCGACTGTATCGAGTGGACACAGATGCGCATCCGTTTGCGACCGGCCTTGCTGAGGAGGTTGTTACGGATCGAGGGGTCAATTCTACTTCGGCTCTTGAGAACGCAGAAACGTCTGCTATCGGTCGCGCCTTAGCCAACGCAGGCTATGCAGCCAAGGGTAAGCGAGCCTCGCGTGAGGAGATGGCAAAGGTAGCCCGAGGTGATGTAGGGCACAAAGTAGAACATCCATGGAAGCCTGAGGAAAAGCCAGTAGCCAATGAGCCGGTAACCGTGGTGTGGGATGACGTTGAGCACAAGGCGTTTGACGAGAACGACACCTTTATTGCCGACTTGCAGAAATCGCTCGGGGCAACGGTGGAGGGCTTCACATGCGTACATGGCCAGATGCTTAGAAAAGAAGGAACTGGCAAAACTGGCAAGCCGTATATGGGCTATGTCTGTGGTGCTAAGTCAAAGTCCGAGCAATGTCCGGCCAAGTGGGGCAATTGGGTCAATGGCACTTGGGTATTCGAGGGCAAAGCCAATGGCTGATTTCTGGGATGAACAGATGGTCGGACTTGCTTCGAGCCGTTTGAATGGATCACCGGTCGAATGCGACTGGTGCAAGACCAAGGTTGCTAGTTATGCAGCTGTGAAGGTTATGTGTAGCGAAACAGATCCCAGCGATTATTTCTGGGGCTGTGAGCCATGCTGGGAGGAGAAAAGATTCGGATGAGCAGAAGGGAGCGAGGACGTGAAACTGAAAAACTTGTGGCGCAATATCTACTTCGCCATGGCTTTGAAGGGGCACACGTTACGTCCATGGCTGCTAGTGGTAGCGACATACTGGGCATTGAGGGTCTGGATATTGAGGTCAAGGCGAGACGAGGATTTGATCCTGCTTCTGCTATGGCACAACTTAGAGCCAGAGCCAAAGAAACCGGAATGGGAGTGGCCATTATGAGGCTCAATGGGCAAGGTGAGGCATCCATGGATGATTGGGTTGGTGTGATTCGGTTGGTTGATCTGGTCTATTTACTGAAAGCGAGTGGGTATGGCAGACGATAAGCGCGTGAGCCGTTGTCTCATGTGTGGGGTCTATGTGTACAGCAGGGAACTATGTGAACGATGTTATCCAAAGGATGTGGCAGCATGATTCAGCACAAGCATTTACTCATCAATGCATTTATCGACCGGGCTATCTTTCAAGAGGCTGAGGCCGAGCGATTCCTGATTGACTTGGTGGACCAGATACGCATGAAGCGGATCATCGAGCCAGTAGCCAAGTACGTCAAGGCTGAGGGCAACCGAGGCATGACTGCGGCCATCCTCATTGAGACCAGCCATATTGCATTCCATATCTGGGATGAGAAGAACCCGGCAGAGTTGAGGTTCGACCTATACACATGCGGAGACCTAGACGATGCTTTGGTCCGGGGTCTTATCGATGACCAGTTTGGGGTCATCTACTGCGACTGGCAGCTGTTAGATAGGGAAGGTGATCTCAGGCTTCTCGATTACGGCCGTTACAGTTTACCGATGTGACCAATATCACTGTCCATATATTGAGATTATCAGGAAGGCTACGCTCATGAAACTTGACTCGCTTGCTATGCTGAGTGCCAGTCCGGGCACTTTAGACGGCCCGGCACAAGGCTCACAGCATTGGGGCAGGCTATTGCTAAGTTTGCCCTTAGCCTTATGTCTATCTTTGCTGAGTTTAGATATGTCGCATGCGCGACCAGCCAAAGACCCAATGAATTACAAGCTGCACGCATACAATCAACTCAAAGACTGGGATCAGTTTGAGTGCATACTTGAACTGTATGAGCGTGAGAGTAACTGGAGACCCTCAGCGCGTAATGGTTCGCACTTCGGAATACCACAAGGGAGAAGCCAATGGTTAGCCACGGCTAATCCATATCAACAGATAGAATGGGGTGTGAAGTACATACAGCACAGATACGGCACAGCCTGTGCAGCACTCAAACACTTCAAGCGTAAGGGATGGCATTGATGGCTCACGATGACGAGGCATGCCCTAGCCTGTACGGTGGTAGTTGCCAATGCGAGGATGCTGATGGCTAAGGAAAGCAAGCGCGATGGAAGGTGGAAGAAGTTACGCATTACCATCCTCAATCGCGATGGCTGGACATGCACCTACTGTGGTGGTGTGGCTAACGAGGTCGATCACATCATTCCACTTAAGCGTGGTGGGTCTGATGATCCGGATAATCTCACCAGCGCATGCCGGACGTGCAATATACGCAAGAAAGATGGCAATGTGGGCGTTTTTTTAGCACAATCGTCTACCCCCCCTGTCTTTCGTGACCGTCTCTCTCCAAAACGGTCCAAACCGGTGCAAAACGGACATACTCAGTCAAAGATTTTGGTAGATTCGCCCTTTACGCTCGAAAGCAGTCCAGACCAGTCGG
>Ga0209990_10002020_pt1 | contig 16356 bp, 16 predicted proteins | sample NOAtaG_6_FD_187304 | JGI IMG/M metagenome (GOLD analysis project Ga0209990, IMG submission 187304) | Freshwater lake microbial communities from Lake Erie, under a cyanobacterial bloom - NOAA_Erie_Diel5S_2200h metaG (SPAdes) (version 2) | ecosystem: Environmental > Aquatic > Freshwater > Lake ...
CCTCGCGGAATCATGAATCCAGGCAAGGTACTATGAAAAAAGTAGCCATTGTGGGGGCCGGTGCGGCGGGATATTTTGCCGCCATTCAATTGTGCGAACAATTTCCAGATATCGAGGTGAGGTTGTATGAAAAGTCAACCCCCTTGGCCAAGGTGAAGGTGAGTGGGGGAGGCAGGTGCAATGTGACACACGCTTGTTTTGATCCTAAAGATCTGATTGCTTATTATCCAAGAGGAGGTAGAGAGTTGTTGGGTCCATTCCACCATTTTCAGCCAGGTGATATGATGGAGTGGTTGGATAAAAGAGGAGTAGCTTTGAAAATAGAAGACGATGGTCGAGTGTTTCCCGAAAGCAATCAATCACAATCGATCATCGATTGTTTTGAGCAATCACTGCCTGAGGGGGTATTGATCAAGCAAGGTGTCAAGGATCTCAAACCGTTGGACAACCAAAGATGGCAGGTGATTTTTCAGAATGATGAATGCGATGAGGTGGATGCTGTATTGATGACAACGGGCAGCAGCGAGCAAATGTGGAGATTGTTGGAGCGATTGGAGGTGCCCATCGTGCCTCGGGTTCCTTCTTTATTTACTTTTAATATAGCATTGCCCAGTTTGCATGATTTGGCGGGATTGTCTATTCCGGTGCGTTGTCGTATAGTACAATTTCCGGAGGAGACAGAGGGGCCTATGTTGGTTACCCATTGGGGATTGAGTGGTCCGGCTGTCTTAAAGATGAGCGCCTTGGCCGCTCGTTTTTTGGCGGAGAAAGATTATCGATTTACGGTGGAAATCCATTCATTGCCATTGCTGAGCCATGATGCGATTGAGGAATTATTGCACCAAGCAAGGCGCAATGCAGGGAGGAAGCAGATTCGTAATTATGTGCCCTTTCAATTTCCATTGCGATGGTGGCAGTTTCTACTCCATACGGAGGGGTGGGGTGATAAGAATTGGGGAGATATTAAAAAGGAGGAAATTCAGTTTTGCCTTCATCAGCTCACCCGCTTGTCATTTCAGGCAGAAGGCAAAACGACTTTTAAGGAAGAGTTCGTGACCGCTGGAGGGGTGGACTTAAAGGCCGTTCATTTCAAAACGATGGAAAGCAAGACCCATCCCGGTTTGTTTTTTGCAGGAGAAATTTTGAATATCGATGGCGTAACAGGAGGTTTTAACTTCCAATCCTGCTGGACCACTGGATATTTGGCCGCGAGGGGGATTGGAGGCAGGATGTAGTGGGAGCGCTGCGATTCGTTATGAGGTATTAAAATGGTGGTTCAGGTATTTCAATAGTAAAAAGTAGCGGTCAAAGATTTATTCCATCCGGCTTGCTCCCATTCCCAAAGTTGCATCTTTTCTCTAAAGGAACTAAATCCCATTTCAACGCTATGGTTCTTTCCAAATTGAAATTCGATTCCTGTATAAAAGCCTCCTCCAAACCCAATTTCAGTGCGAGGTTGATACGCTTGTATAATGTTGGGATTTCCTGTATTGCCTAACATTAGCTCATAAGTTTCATTGCCTATTTTAATTGAATTGCTCTCTACTCTTAATCCGTTCATGGAAATGCTAGGTTGGAAAAAAAAGTCCATCGCTTCGTTGATTTCCCAGCCTTGACGGTAGCCAAGAGCCAGTTGAAATCTTTGTTCCACTCCTACAATATCGAATAATCGAATATCTTGTTGAGCATTGATCTGCATAGGCGTGCCAATCATTCGCAATGTAAATTTGTCTCCGGCCTTTACTTTCATGCTTTGAAATTGAAGAACCAACGAGCTATACCGATCAAAACGATAGCGCATATCCAATCCAAATGAAAAGCTAGGCTGGTAGCGCATATTCAAAGGAGATGAATCGTATGGAACTTCTATACCGGTTGCATTGAACTGATCTAGTAAAATATTGTAATTGTTGGGTATTTGCTGAACCAAGAGCAGGCGTTCTTGGATCGAGTAATACTGAACACCCGCGTAATCCACACCGCTTTGTAATGATCCACTTCCATTGTAAAAATTAGCGGTCTTGGATGAAGCGAAATATGATCCCAAACGCAAACCAAATGAAAATCCCTTGAAATCCGACATTTCATCTTGTGCCTTTCCACAAAACATAATTGTTATGAACATTAAAACTAAGGAAGTTGCTTTCATGCTATTTCAGTCTTTAATTGCGGCTTAAAGTTAATACAATTGTTGTTTGCGATTACAGATATTGAGACGGTAGGCAGTGCGCCTGGTGAGGGCACTATCATAGAGATTGCTATCTGCTTGCACGATGGGCAAAAAATCATTGATAGGTATGAAACCCTTATCAATCCTGAGAAGACCATTCCACCTTTTATTGTTTCCCTCACCGGAATCAATCAATCCATGGTTCGGCAAGCGCCTGTTTTTGAAGATGTGGCGGATGAAATTTTTGAGATACTAAAAGATGCCGTGTTTGTAGCCCATAATGTCAACTTCGACTTTGGTTTCATCAAGGCAGAATTTGATGCGCTCGGAATCGTCTGGAAACCTCAGAAGCTATGTACTGTTCGCTTATCAAGAAAGTCATTTCCAGGACACACTAAGTATGGATTGAGTTCTGTTTGTGAACGTCTGGAGATTCCCAATTTTGCATCGCATCGCGCGATGGGCGATGCCATGGCAACGGCCATTTTATTTGATAAGTGCATAGAGGCGCACGGCTTTGATTTGATCCATGAAATGCTCTCTCATGGAAGCACAGACATCTTTCTTCCGCAGCATATCCCCAATGAGCAGTATGAAAGGTTACCCGTCAGTCCAGGAATTTACTTTTTTAAAAACACTCTTGGACAGGTGATTTATGTTGGCAAAGCGAATAATATTAAAAAGAGGGTGCGTTCTCATTTCATTTCAGATGGGTCTGAACGCCAACAACTTTTTTTTCGTGAGATCGCCAGTATTGAGTTCGAATTATGTGGCACTGAATTGATTGCTCAACTCAAAGAAGACGCCACTATTAGAGCATTGTTCCCTAAGTACAACAAAGCTCAGAAAAGGAAAGGTTTGCAATATCATGTAGTTTCTTTTGTAGATCAAAATGGTATTTTGCGTTTACAAGTCAATAGAGGGAAATCGGCGGGTGCCATTCAATCCTTCTCATCTTTGAAATCCGCTTATCGTTGGTTAGGAGAGTTAAAGGAAAATTATCATATTCAAGGAAGATGGATTGGGCTTCATGCTTATCAAGGAGAAGTGATTCAGCTCGAGGTGGAAGAGCACAATGAATTATTGAAAAGGGCTCTTGACGAACAAAAGCAAAAGGCAAAGACTTTTATCATCATCGGAAAGGGGACACAACCTCAAGAAAAAAGTTTGGTGTTATGTCGATCAGGAAAATTAGTGGGGTACGCGTTTGTTCCTTCCGGATGGCGGTCGGATGACATCGAGCTATTAACAGCAAAAATGACCATCTTACCGAGTTCGGAATTAACGGAGCATTTTATTCAATCGCATTTAGATAATCCCAAAGGAATCGTTGTAAAGTATTTGGCATGATAGAAAATGAAAATCAAAATCTATGGAGTGCTTCTTTTGAGAGTATAGTCAACCACAGAAGATCAGTGCGCAAGTTTCATCCAGAGGATTATGATCCAGCCGCTGTAACAGAGAGTTTACGGCGAGCTCAATTGGCTCCCAATAGTAGCAATATGCAGTTGTGGGAATTTTATCGAGTTTCAGATTCATCATCCTTAAAAGCAATGGGGGAGGCTTGCCTTGGTCAGAATACAGCGATGACCGCTCGAGAAATGGTGGTGGTGGTAGTTCGCCCCGATCTGTGGAGACAGCGTGCCCAAGCCAATTACGATCATGTACAAAATGTTCATGGCGATCGGCCAAGCTTCAGAGGACAAAGCGCATTGGACTATTATGGCAAGCTCATGCCATTGTTATACAATAACGACGCTTTTGGCATAAGAGGTTTTTTCAAAAAAATGTATGTCACTTTTTTGGGATTAAAGCGTCCCATGGTTAGGCAAGTTACTGGAACAGATGTCCGCATTGTAGTGCACAAGAGTGCGGCATTGGCTGCTCAAACCTTTATGCTCTCTATGGTGGCGGAAGGACATGATACTTGTCCAGTAGAAGGGTTTGATAGCGTACGGGTGAAAAAAATATTGCAACTGCCCAGCAGAGCAGAAATCAACATGGTGATCACCTGCGGCAAGAGAATTCCCGAAGGTATTTATGGAGATCGTTTTCGAGTGCCTAGCGAATGGGTAGTGAAATAATCTTATTTTTTCTGAATCAAAAGAAATCCATCTGCTGAGAAAATGCGGAGGGGTGCAGTTTGTTGAAAATTGATTTGGGTAAATTGAAAGCGATATCGGTACTGCTCATCCTCCCAACTGAATTGAAAGGGAATATTGAATTTGGGATTGGGACGTTCCAGAAGCAAGGCATTGGTTTGAATAAAATCAGCAAAAGAAGAAGTTAAATCGTAACTGATTTCTTCACCTCTTTTTGTAAGGATTACTTGCAATTCATCTCCTTGGCTGATCTGGATTTTGAAATTGGTTTGATCATAAACGAAATAAACCCCGCCGCTGTATGATTGAATAGAGTTCAATAAAAAATCAAATCCTTGAATGTTAAATTCTTCGAAATAAATCGTTTTAATCATCGATGTCGCTTCCGCTGCTTGAATAGCCGAAGTGTCTTCCATGGTTTGTAATTGCAAGGCAGTTAGACAGGAATCCAATGATTGATATCGTAAGTAGCGGCTTTCATTGGCGGTGTCATCGAATACAACCATCGATGAATGGCAGTTCAAAGGAGCCATCCATTCCTTGGCATCACTCCAATGCCAATCATTTAAGTATTCCAATTGATCGTTGATGGTGCGTTCTGTATAAAGTTCAGGATGTTGCATCATGTCCTGCCACCGTGCCAATTGACTGCGGTAGCTCCATTGGCTAGCGCTGATCGGGCCACCAAATGTGTACACAATGGCCACTACGAGCAGGCTGGTAGGAATAAAAATCAATGTTTTTTTGTTAGATATTAGAACATAGAGGATAACCAGGGTTAGCCAAAATGCGATGAATAAAATAATGGCTCTGGGTTCTGTGATGCCGTATTGCAAAACGCGATATAAAATGGCCCACCACAAGAGTCCTAACAAAGGAATCAAAGCCCAGAAGTAATACCTCACCCACTGGACAATTCGTTTGGCTTGTGCCTGAGCGAGCAGGGGATAAGCGAGCAACCAAGTTAAAATGCCTACAATAGTAAATGCCAAAATCCAAATGCTGACCCATCCCTCGGGCAGTTTTCCCGTGAAAGTAATTTTAGCCGTGTATAAATACAAGATAGCCATATAGATGACAACTAATGGAGCCAATATCCAAGTATTCAAACGGGTGAGGGTTTCGGGGTATTCGATCTCTTCCGGAAGATCACTGGGGATTTTGGACAAAAAGAAAAAAGTGTGAAAGATTCCGGCGATCAGAATAAAGGTATCGATGTACAAAGTTACTGATATGATCTCATTGGATAACAATACGCTGATGGCAGTATAGGCGATGGCCAATCCCGCATAGATCACAGCGGAAAAAAAAGAGGATGAAAGAAATGTAGAAAACAGCAAATGATTGTAGTTCCAAAATGGTGTCTGACGAAATCGGAGTAAGAAAGGAACCACGGAGGCCAATAAGTGCGCGATAATTAAAGTATTGAGCAATGAAATTATTCCTCCCTCTTCAGTGATGGCGATGTTTTGTATGAAAAAATAAAGCCCTAAATGCAATGCTATTCCCAACCCATAGACAATCCATTTTTGAGTGGATGAATATTGGGTTCTTTCGTTCAATATAGAAAAGCAAAAATGGATAGGCAGTCCAATGGCCAGACCGAAAATAATCTTCAACCATTGAGTAGTTTGATGTACTTCCCAGTCAGTGAGTTCGTGACTCAAGGCCAATGCGGCCATGGTGGCCAATAACATCGAAGAAACAGCAAGTGGAAAACGGCGAAATGTAGATTGTACGATGTTGGATAATCGGTGGAAATTGAGTTGGCTCATAGAGAGAAATGTTAGTGTGCCAAAAATAGCAGATTGAGCGAAAAAATATTCACTTTCTTGTCGGGGATAAAATAAATGTTAAGGAGATAGGTTTTGTGTAATGAAAAGATTAATTTAGACCAAAACAATTAGCTTTATGAAAAGGATTCTCAACAAGTACGATGTCCTCAAGTTAGGGCACAAGTTACATCAGTTACAAAAGCGTTTAAAGCGAGCATTAGAAAACGGTTATCCAGAATCCAAGATCGACGAACGAACGAGAAGGATCAAGAAGCTTCAGAATGAGATACGTCAAGCAACTTCGTAAAAGTTGTTGTAAAGAACAAAGAGCCACTTCGGTGGCTCTTTTTCATTTTACTATTTTAGTTCAATTCCCACCGGGCAGTGATCAGATCCCATGATTTCATTCAAGATAAAGGCATCTTTTAATTGATCTTTGAGCGAGGCGCTGGTCAAAAAATAATCGATTCTCCAGCCCACATTCTTTGCCCTTGAATTGAATCGGGCGCTCCACCAGCTGTATTTTATTTCCTCTGGATAAAAATGACGGAAAGTATCGATGAAACCCGCATTGAGTAAATTCTCAATTCCATTGATTTCTCTCTGTGTAAAGCCTGCACTTTTATTGTAATTCGATTTCGGATTGGCCAAATCAATGGCTTTATGGGCTACATTCAAATCTCCGCAAAAGATGACGGGTTTTGTTTTTTCCAAAGTTTGCAAAAAGTTCAAAAGGTCAGCATCCCATTGTTCACGATAATCAAGGCGTGCCAATTCGCTGCCGCTATTTGGAACATAACAATTCACCAAGAAAAAGTTGTCATACTCAGCGATGATGGAGCGTCCCTCTTGATCATGTTCAGCGATGCCTAAACCATAGCTCACCGAAATGGGCTTGGTTTTGGTAAGCACTGCAGTTCCGCTGTAGCCGGGCCGCACTGCAGATGAGGTATAAATGAAATACTCATCAAAGGCCGCAAGGGCCTCCTCTGTTTGAGCATCATTGGCCTTTGTTTCTTGCAAGCACAACACATCTGGGTTCATCAATCGCACATCATCGATGAAAGTTTTTTTGGTAATGGCTCTCACACCATTCACATTGAAAGAAATCAACTTCATTGAGCAAAGATAAAAAAGGCTCCTTGCTCACTTAGATTATTTCATACTTATCTTAGCACCGGATGCAAGCAATTTTAAAGGATATTTATCAAACGGTCATTCACTCACCGCACCGCGCCGCTTTGATCATTGCTTCAGAAGAATGGAGTTATACTCAATTATGGAGTTATGCGGAATCCTATGCACAGATGCTCCATGATCGGTCTTTTCCCCCGGGAAAGATTGGAATTTATACAGACAATACCAAAGAGATGTATGCGGCTATACTGGCCACTTGGTTGGCTGGTAGATCATTTATTCCTCTCAATCATAAATTTCCGAAGGAAAGATTAAAGGCGATTATCCGCGATAGTGAGGTGGTAAGTATTTTTTGTTTAGCATCGAGCCGAGATAACTGTAAAGAACTTTTACCTCAGGAGGATCTGATATCCTACAACACGGTATCGGTTCTCCCAAACAACCGATTATCTGATACGGAGTCCAGTGATGATTTGGCATACACGCTCTTTACTTCAGGGAGCACGGGCATTCCCAAGGGAATACCCATTGGCCATCATCATCTTCAGGCTTTGTTAGAAGACATGAAGGAGCGTTATCCACTCGGTGAAAACGATAAGGTTTTGCAAGCATTTGAATTGTCTTTTGACGTATCTATTGCGTGCATATTTACAGCATGGGTGCAAGGTGCTACTCTGGTGGTGCCTGATTTGAATGGAATAACAGCCATTAATGCTTTCAAAGCCATATACGATCATCAAGTTAATTTCGTGACATTGCCTCCTTCCGCGCTTTTTTATTTGCGCAGGTTGAAAATGCTCTCTATGCCATTGCCTTGGGTAACCAAAACCATTTTTACCGGAGAGGCATTGCCTTACAATGTGGCAGCAGAATGGAAGACATGTGCGGTCAATGCCACTATTGACAATGCCTATGGACCTACGGAAGGTACGGTGTGGTCTCTGATTTATGCTTTGGATGAGCTAACCGAACAACAGACCATCAATGGTTTATGTCCCATCGGCAGGCCAACCAAGCATATTCAAATGCGTATAGTTAATGATAAAGGAGAAGACGTAAGTCACAATGAACGCGGCGAATTGTGGATCGGCGGCCCTCAGATTTTTCATGGTTATGTCAATCAGCCTGAGAAATCAAAGGAAGTTGTTTTTCAAGACAACCAAGGCACATATTGGTATAAAACGGGAGATATTGTTGTGAAGAATCAATTTGACCAAGTGGTGTATGTTAATCGCAAGGACAATCAAGTTCAAATCAATGGTTTTAGGGTAGAGCTCGGTGAGGTGGAACATCATTTACGCGGAATCATCAAAAGTGATGCAGCGGTTGTGCTTGCCCATGAGAATAAGGGAGTATTAGAATTATTTGCTTTCGTTCAAGGGACATGGGATGAACAAACTTTATTGAATGAAATGCGTTTGAAGGTGCCGGGATATATGGTTCCAAGAAGTATTTTCGATTTGGACGAATTACCGGTGAATACGAGCGGTAAAGTAGATAAGACATTATTAAGATCAAAATATTTACAGCATGAATAACGAGCAGATTTTTGAAAAAGTAAACGGGGTGTTCAGAACTATTTTCAAGGATGATACCATCCTAGTTACTCGGGAAACCACCGCAAAAGATATTGCAGGATGGGATTCTATTACTCACTTAGATATTATCACAGGAATGGAAGAGGCTTTTCAAGTAGAAATTACCGGATTTGAGGTAATGAATTTGAACAATGTCGGTGACCTATTAGACTTACTCGCACAAAAAATGTCTGAGTAAAATGGTTTTTCAGTCTTGGTTTTATTTTTTATTTCTGCTTGGACTGTCAGGAGCTCAAATTTTTTTGTTACCTACCCAGCGATGGATATTGTTACTCTTGGGAAGTTTCTTTTTTTACTCATTAACGGGTTGGCAACCTACTATTTTGTTGTTATTTACCATCATCATTACTTTTGGAAGTGCCTTGTGGCTGGGCAATGAGAAGAATCAAGGTCGCAGGTATAAAATTTTATTGTTGAGTGTCACTGCTCAAATTTTGCTTTTAAGTGCATTTAAGTACTTAGGTTTTTTCAATGATTTAGTATCTGGTATTTCACATTGGATGCAATCACCCTCATGGGTGCAGTTGCCTTTGTTGATGCTTCCTTTAGGCATTTCATTTTATACCTTTCAAAGCATGGGTTACGTCTTTGATGTTTATTACAACATCAGAAAACCGGAAAGGCACTTTGGGCATTATGCTTTGTTTGTGTCTTTTTTTCCTCAAATACAATCTGGTCCTATTGGCAGGAGCAAGGAGATGCTCCCGCAGTGGAAAAGCATAACACTTCCTCAATGGGAGATGATCAGAATGGCGCTGTTGCTGTTTCTTTGGGGTGTATTAAAAAAGTTTGTTATTGCGGATAGATTGGGGATTTATGTTGATGAGGTTTATGATTCGCCACAACAATTCAGTGGGGCAGTTTGGATGTTGATTCTCTTTTTGTACACCATCCAATTGTACGCGGATTTCTCAGCCTATTCTGATATGGCCATTGCCAGTGCTCAGGTATTGGGCATTCGCATACCAGAGAATTTTCTCTTTCCCTACAAAGCCAACAACATTACCGATTTTTGGCGAAGATGGCATTTGTCTTTATCGGGTTGGTTGAGAGATTATATCTATACGCCTTTGCTTTTCGCTAAGAAAAAATGGAAAAAATGGGCGGTAGTCTATGCCATTGCGGTGACATTTATTATTTGCGGGATTTGGCATGGTCCAAAGATGACATTTGTGCTGTTCGGAATCGTCCAGGCGATATTATTGATTTTTGAAATGCAGACCAAGGAATGGCGAGCTCGGTTATCCAATCAACTTCCATCATGGATGTATCAATCGCTGAGTGTTGCCATCACCTTTGTGGCAATTTCTCTTTGCTTTATCCTGTTTCGCGCCGAAGGTTTACAACAAGTAAAGGAAATTTTTATTCAACTTTCTCAATGGGAGTATTCTTCCGTAATAGACTATGTGAGAGAAAAAAATGGTTCCATAATCATCGGACTTCTCTTCTTTTTAGGCTTGTTTTTATTTTACGATGAAAAAATTTCATCAGTGATCAGAAATCAAAAAGAAAATCCTAAAAAGTTAGGACTGTACTTATCTTTCATGGTAGTGGTAATTTTGATCGGTATGGTAATCGGGAAGGAACAATTTATTTATTTCCAATTCTGATGAAGCAAGCATTGAAATGGTTGGGATGGATTTTCTTTTTGACAGTAGTGCTGTATGTAAGTGCTTTATTTTGTTTATGCAAGATCCATTATAATCGGCTTCCCCTGTTTTATTTGGTAATGGGAGATTATGCGGCTCCTAATGGCGGTCATACTTATCATGCTTCCTTAGATTGGAGTGACACATCCCATTTTGATGTGGTGGTGCTCGGTGCTTCAAGAGCTCAACGCGGATACAATACCGCTATTTTTGATTCCTTGGGAATAAAAATGTTCAATTTGGGAAGTCCCTCTCAAAGTCTTCAAAACTCTAGAATTTTATTGGAGAATCATATAAAAGGAGGTTTTATCAAAGAAGTTTGGTTGGACATGGTTCCCGCTTTATTCAAAGGAAATGCCTTTGAATCTACCAGTGATTTGATTCAGAATTGGGCTCCGAGTAAGACGGCATTTACTATCGCTTGGGAGAGTAAAGATGCACGCGCCATCAATTTGTGGATGAAAAGATTATTTTGTTCCAATAGCACAGAGCAAGAGGGGAAAGGTGCGTATCGGCGCAACGGATTTGTGGAAGTCAATGCATCGTTAAGTGAGAAGTGGGTAAAGGAATATGAAAATGGAAATTTTGGAAAAGAGTCTAAGGGGTATGTTACATTTTCACAGGACGCCATTGATGAATTGCAAAAGATCATTTCGTATTGTCAACGCGAAAAGATCAAATTAAAGTTCATTGCAAGTCCAATAACAGTATTCAGTAATCGATGGGATCAGATGAAGATGAATGAAATCATGGAACCCATTGTTGAACAATTTCAAATCCCTTTTATAGATTATAGCAATAGAACGGAATGGAATACGCTGACTGATTTTTATGACGAAAAGCATTTGAATGCTGTTGGAGTGCGAAAGTTCAATCTGGATTTATGTAGATCCATGTCATCCACTCAATAATGTGACGAAGGTCACGAGTATTAAAAACTGAGTTGTTTATTTTTACACTATGAAAACTGTATTATTGACGGCTTTTGTTGCTATTTCTATTTACGTGCATTCGCAAGAAATCACTTTACACCCCATCAATTGGCCAACTTTGACTGGCTTGCAGTCCTATTCATGGGGTAGGGTGGGAGAGGACTACATCATAATGGGTGGTAGATTAGATGGTTTGCATCGTCGCCAGCCGTTTGCTAGTTTTGATGTGGCGGGTCACAATACCCAAATTCAGTTGCTGCAACCCAACAACATGAACATCTTGTCGATCAATACCACAGACTTTCCCGCCGAGGTTCAAGAACAAATGCATAGTACCAATGCTTGCTTTTTTCAGCAGGATCAATATTTGATCATTGCGGGTGGTTACGGTTACAGTGATATCATAGGTGAGCACCGCACTTTCAATCAATTAGTGGTGTTGGATTTAGTGTTGCTCCGCAACGCAATCATCAATGGGAGCAGTGCAGCTTCTAGCTTGGTGGCTCAATTGATGGATGATCAGTTTGCCGTGACAGGCGGGAAATTGGTCAAAATAAATGACATTTTCTACCTTACGGTAGGTCATCGATTTGACGGAAAATACAATCCCATAGGGCCTGATCATGGCCCAGGATTTTCACAACAATATACTGAATCCATCAGAAGATTTACTTTGGACAACCAATGGAATATCGCATGGTTGAATCCTTGGACGGATGCACAATTACTGCATCGAAGGGATTTGAATGTTTTGCCTTCATGGAGTCCGCAAGGGCAAGCCGAGTTTATCATCTATTCAGGCGTCTTCCAACCAAACGCAGATATTCCATTTTTAAATGCCGTTCGGGTGAATGAAAATGGCTTCAATGAAATTCCCAATTTTGCCCAGTATTACAACCACTACCATTGCGCCACCATCAGCATGCACGATTCAATTCAAAATAGGAATACCCACTATTTTCTAGGTGGCATATCTCATTACTATGACAGTACTGGAATTTTGGTGCAAAATAACAACGTGCCCTTTGTCAAAACCATCGCGAAGGTGGTTCATCATGCAGATGGAAGCACACAGGAATACTTGCTGCCTATTCAAATGCCCGGATATTGGGGAGCGGGTGCCGAGTTTTTACCGCTATCAAGTATTCAGCATGATGAAAATGAGATGATCAGTAGTCACTCGTTAGTGGGAGATTCTGTTTTGATCGGTTATGTTTACGGTGGTATCCACAGCAGCGCGAAAAATATCTTTTGGAGCAATGAAGGTAACTTGAGCAGCGCCGCCAATATTTGGTTGGCTGTATATTACCATCCCAACCAAAGTTCCGCCGTGCAGAATTTGCAGAGCCGTAATGGATTGCAATTGCAAGTGTATCCTAATCCCTTCAGCAATGAAATTCATGTCCAATTTTCACTTTCGGATATTACTTCGGAAAGTATTCAAATGAATTGGTATGATCAAAAGGGTCGTCTGCTTTCCAGCACGCAACATCCGCAAGTACAATTAGGCAAAAACGAAGTTGTTTTTAAAGACAAAGAAAATTGGGTGTCGGGAACCTACATTTTGGAATGGAAACGAGGAGCTCAATCGGTTTCTCAACGAGTGGTATTTGAACCTTAAAGCAACAGTAAAAGCAACGCAGCTAGGGCCAAAGCAAGTCCTATCCAGTTGAGTTTATTCAGTTTTTCTTTGAAAAACACAATCGCTAAAAGGGTGCCTAGCATAACAACCCCTAAATTATTGATGCAAACGATACTGCTCTTAGACATCCATCCAGCATTGATGGTTTTCACCAAAAAAAAGATGGAGAAGAAATTGACTAACCCCAATAATCCTCCATACATCCACTCCAATCGCGAAAATTGAAATGTTTGTGTGGAGCCACGCCATTTTTGAATGCCTACATAAACCAAACCTGTTAGGCCGGCAGTGAGAAATGGCAAGCAGCTGTAAAGGGCCAAATCTTCAGGACTATCTGCCGTTTCAGATAACTTAGGAATCATAAAATCAATCAATGTAGATCCTAGAAAAATAATCACAGGATACACCATCCAAGGGCCTTGTGGCTTTTTACCATCCGCCTTGAAGGAGGAGAATACAATTCCCAAGATGGCCAATCCAATGGCGATCCAACTTATCCATGACAATTGTTCCTCCGGATTGGTGAGGCTAAAAAGAATCACAACCAACACCAAGGACATTTTTCCAGCAATAGTGGTGTTCGAAACCCCAATCAATTGAGCACTTTTTCCAGTAATATTAAATATGCCAATGAAGCTAAACCCCAATAACAATCCTCCCCATGTCCAGGTGGGGAAATCAAAAGCGTGATGCAGTGCAGAGGGTAGATCGGGAACTAGCAGGAAGCCCAGGCCAAAGGCAAACAAATAGTTGATCACAATGGCTTCAAATACATGCACGCCTTTGATGGCAAACCACTTGAATAACAAGTAGAGCAAGGTGGTAGAAAGAATACTGAGGCCTAAAAAAATCATTTTTGGTAATAATAAAATAAGGTGTCCTGTGCTATGGATTCGGAGTGATGAGGTGTTGCATTGAGAAAAGGAGCGGCTATTCCTTCATGAAGATAAATGGGGGCCACAAAAACCCTGGCCTCGTCCCACCATTGCGCTTGAATCAATGATTGTAATGTCATAGCGCCACCCTCCACCAAGATACTGGTGATGTTATGACGATACAACACTTGGAAAATACTTTCCCAATTCAAGGGTGCTTCCAATTGAATCCATTCCAATTGGGGAATGGAGAGGTGGGGAGATTGATTGTTATGGAAAAACAAAGTAGGTTGTGATCCATCGAAAATATGGCTATCTGAAAAATGGAGGCTCTTTAAGTGAGGATCAATCACAATACGAATGGGCGCATCTCCCTCCACCCAGCGAACATTCAATTGGGGATTGTCCTTTTCCACAGTGCCGCGGCCTACAACAATTCCCATTTCCTCGGTTCTCCACTGATGGGAGAGAGTTCGGCTGCTCATACCACTAATGGCCACGCTCCGGCGCTCATGATCCGTGCGAATTGCATCGATGAAGCCATCCGCAGATTGGGCCCATTTTAAAATAACATAAGGACGTTTTTGTTCATGAAAAGTATTGAATCGTTTGTTCAGTGTTCTGCATTCCTCTTCTAGAATTCCTATTTCCACTTTCACTCCTTTGGATCGTAAATGTTGGATTCCCTTTCCATTCACTTTTTCGAAGGGATCGTTTTGACCCACCACCACATGGGGAATTTTCTTTTCTTCAATCAGTAAACTGCAAGGTGGTGTTTTGCCAAAGTGATGACAGGGTTCTAAATTGACATACAAAGTAGCATTGGCCAATCGTCCGGGTTCTGTCACGGATTGTATCGCCATCACTTCGGCATGAGGTCCCCCAAAATGGGCATGATAGCCCTCCCCAATAATTTCGTCATTCTCGACGATGACACAGCCCACCAAAGGATTGGATTTCACTTTGCCCAAACCTTTGGCGGCAAGGACTAAGCAGCGAGACATGTACAAAGAATGATTATTCATGCGGTACCACCCATTGCTGCGTTTGATCTCCTAATTCTTTTTTCCAAATCGGAACACGTTGTTTGAACTGATTCAAAAACCAAGTTTGCGCCTCAAATGCTTCTTTTCTATGCTGAGCCGCTATGCCTAACCAAATGGAAGTTTGCCCCACCGCAACATTCCCCAACAAATGGTGAAAAAAAATCGCATAAACGTCACAATGCTGTCTCATTTGCTCTACCAACAATGATGTTTCTGCATGCACCATGGGAACATGTGCTTCATAAAATAGATGGGTTACACTTTCACCATTGTCTAATACATCTGAACGTACCACCCCCTCAAACAAGGCAATGGCTCCTGCATGATCGGATTTTAGAAAATCCATGATCTCGTTATATGAAGCAGGAACTTCTGATATGGAAATATGCACTTTCATTATCCTCCGCTTACGGGCGGCATTAAAAATAGGTGATCTTGATCTTGAATAATCTCATCATCTGCGAGGTAGCGATTATCCCGAACAATAGCAATGGGCAAACCGGGATGCACTGGGTAGTTTTTTTTTAAGAATGCTCTTACTCCCTCTGCTGTGATACCATCACTCAAATTCCATTGCACTTCTGAAGATCCTAAGAAATCTTTTAAAATTCCAAAGGCTTGAACATGTACCACCATTATTTCATTAAAATTCTAATACCTGCAAATATCAGAAGGAATGCCGTAACCCAACGAATATGTTGAATCTTTAGCCAAGAAATACTGATCCTACTTCCTATCAATCCTCCCAAAAGTACGACTATCATCCAGGTCCATTCGAGTTGATTCCATTGATTTCCTTGTTGATGTAAAAGGAAGATAGAAACCAACGAATTGATGAATATAAACCAAGCGCTCAATTGAGCAATTTCTTTGGCATTGCCCCAACGGCTCAAGTGAAGCAGTGGAGAGAGGTAAATTCCCCCACCAATGCCCGTAAAACCACCAACGCCTCCAATGATAAAGGCAGCGATATGCAATTGGATAGAGGACAAATGCCATTTCCAAATAGCCCATTTTTCCTGAAAAAACATCATCATGCCCGCCAGGAGCAAAGCCCAACCCAGTGTTTTTAAAAAGTAGGCTTCGGACAATGGAAAAAAAACAGCCACACCACAAGGTATGGCGGCTGTAATCAAAAGACTGATAGCAGATCGGGGAAAGGCCACTTCAGATTTCCATTGTAAGATGCCTTGTCCAGTTACGAGGGCATTGCAAATCAAAGCATGAAACCGAAGTAGCGCAGAGGGTAGGGGAGTAGCACTGGATAAAACGGAGACATACATACTTCCTCCTCCAAATCCAGCCGAGGAATATATCAAGGCGATGCAGAAAAAAGCCAGGATCATTCGCCTTGAGTTGGCTGAATTTGGTCCATCACTTTCTTTACATCACTTTCTGCTTTTCTCAATTTTTCTTGGCAGAATTGAACC
>Ga0209990_10002023_pt1 | contig 16340 bp, 8 predicted proteins | sample NOAtaG_6_FD_187304 | JGI IMG/M metagenome (GOLD analysis project Ga0209990, IMG submission 187304) | Freshwater lake microbial communities from Lake Erie, under a cyanobacterial bloom - NOAA_Erie_Diel5S_2200h metaG (SPAdes) (version 2) | ecosystem: Environmental > Aquatic > Freshwater > Lake ...
CCCCACACCCCACACCCCACACCCCACACCCCACACCCTACACCCCACACCCCACACCCTGCCCCCACGAAAAACTTTTTGCCGCAAACCCGAAGTAAAAAATTTTTATAAACTTCTTGACAAAACCGGGGAGATAAATGCTAATATTAAAAAGGTCTGTGCAATGGGGATTAGCCAAGCGGTAAGGCAGCGGGTTTTGGTCCCGCCATTTCCTAGGTTCGAATCCTAGATCCCCAGTTTAGTATTTTTTATTCCCAATCCGCCAATGATCGAGAATATCCTTGATCAAAGCTTCCTTTAGCCAAATACGACCGATAAGCGCCAGGGGAACCGCCAGAAATAGCCCTAAAAAGCCAAAAATCGAGGCAAAAAACAACTGGGCCAACAGGGTAAAAGCGGGTAAGAGCTTGAGCGACCGCACTGTTAAAATGGGCAGCGGTGAATGATGGTCGAAATATTGAATTAACAGATAAATACTGCTGTAGAGCAGTAAAACTGCCCAGGGTTGCCAGGGAGCTTCCAGAAGGGCGATAGAAAAGGGTAAAATCGTGCTTAAAACCGGCCCGAGGTTGGGGATAAAGGTGAGAAATCCGGCCAGAATAGATTGGGAAAAAGCGAGGGGAATGCCAATCAGGGATAGACCCAGGCAACTGCCCAAGGTCATAATCAACATATGACAGAAAATCCCTTTTAGCCAAGCTTTTAAATCTCGATCGCAATCTTCTAGGATCGATCGTACCCGAGGACGGTAGAAAGCGGGAAATAAACGCAGAAAACAACGGTGGTAAGCGGCAGGATCGGCGAGAATCATCAAGCTCAGGGCAACAATTAGCAGTAAGCTGAGGATAATGCCGAAAGTACCGTAAAAAATGCTCAAACCCCGGTCAGCAATTTGGTTAATCAGGGGTTGTAATTGAGCGAGCAGCGTTTTAAAGTCCGGGAAGACACTGGCCAGACTAGGATCGAGATAATCCTCAAGACGATGCAGTTGTCCCCAGAGTCTTTCTATAGCTTGGGGTAATAAACTAAATAATTGGCGAAATTGTTGAACTAAAGCGGGTATAATCCCCACAAAAATACCGATAATACCAATAAAGAAGCTAAAAAGAGTGATAATTAGGGCGTGGGAACGTTTGAGGTGATGACGCTGCCACCAAGTCACAGCCAAATTTAAAATCTGAGCCAGAAGAATCGCCATCAATAATAATAAGAGAATCTGTCGAATTTGCCAGAGAATCAACAGACAAAAGACTAACAGGACTAAACCGAAGCTACTGCCAAAAGTCATGATAAGCAAGGAGAAAGGAGAAAGATTCCTAATCAGTTATTGTCCGTCTCCAGAGGGCAAAAACCGTGAGCAGAAAAGGAGTAAAAACCAGAATTAAAGTGTTAAGAGGACTGGGAGTGAGCGATAATAAAGGGGCAAGATATTTAATTCCCAGGGAAATCAAAGCCGATATCAAGATTATTTTTATAATAAAGCCGCTCATAGATCAGTTTTTAGGTAACACAAGCACTATCTTATCCCTGAAGAGGGTAAAAATTGGTCGAAATGTGGAAATTATCTGCCATCGGTTTTATAGACCTCTTGCATAATTTTTTTATGGTACGATAGACGGTTTTGCTTTTTTCTCGATTTTTAGATTGGTAATTAGGCACCTCAATAAGCATCGCTTATTGAGAATGATAAAGCTCAAAAGTGCTGAAAACACAGGGTTTTTGAGATACGCAAAAAATAGTTTCTTTGAACTATCGATCATGTTATGTCAATAATAGTCGCTAGAACTTAAGTTTTCCCTAGCTTGTTGAGAATATCCCTTTGCCGAACATTTGTATTGTTTTTAGAGAATTCCTTAACTTATAAGGGTTTCAAGGATTGTCTTTGTCAACAAGGCTTCCTTGTTGCGGTGACTAATTACTTAGATGGAAGTCGAAAAAAGAATAAAATGTGATCTTAGGTCAGGAAATCATCTATACTTTTGCTATATTTATGGCTCTCTTGGGTTTGGTGGGTAAAATGTATTCTAAGATACAGTCTTGCTGGCGAGCGAGTGGAACGAACCACAAAGACACGAAGATCGATCGCTATTATATAAGTTAAACTTATCACACAAAGAATAAGAGAGCCGGCAGCGGTCATGATTTTAGTTTATTTAAAAAAAGTCGAGTTCGTTTTCATTCTTTAACTACCAGCATAGAAGACAGTAGTTATCAGGGAATAGCTGCATACCATAGTAATAGTTATACACCGAAAAAGAAACCGAAAAATGGAAAATTAAAGGAGTATAACAAGGCTTTAGCCAAAGAAAGGATTATCATTGAACCTATAAATAGTAAACTCAAAATCTTGAAAATATTATCCTGTAAATATCGGAATCGTCGTCGAAGATATAGTTTAAGAGTTAACTTGTTGGCGGCTATTTATAACTGTGAGTTAGGGATAGGTATAGCAACTTCTTAAAAGTTGCCTAAAGATTAATCAAGTCAAGGAGAATTTATTCTCAATTTTTATAATTGAGATAGTTTGTGCCGCTTAAATAAAGAGGTTTTGATAACCAAATTAAAGCAGCTCTAAAGATTTTTGAGTTAAAAGTTAAACTTCAAGTTTTCATTCAGGACTAATGTACTGGTTAACTAATTTTCCCAAAAAAATTAGTTAACCAATCATTATAACATATAATTAATTTGCAAGAGTTCTATTGCACGATTACCTGACTTTCATCATCAAAGACAATTAATTTCACGCTCTGGTTCTTTAGCAATACCTGCCCTAATTCTATACTAAAAACACTGTTAAAAGGGGAGAATTAATCCCCCCATCAATCTAGACAAAGAAACTATTGACCGCAATAGTACCGAGCGCCGGGAAAGCACCCGTTAACCCGGTGAGATTAATCACCAAATCATTAGCACTTTGGAAACCCGCCGTACCGTCGTTGATAATTAGGTAAGTAGAAGAACTATTGTCCCGCACTAAAACAGCACTGTTAATTCCGAGAGCTTGATTTCCGGCTGTTGCCCCATCAGCATCGGTAAAGACGTTAGTAACAATGGTGTTAATATTGGTCGTGGTGCTATCTGTTGCCCGGGTAAAAGCGAGAGGGGCATTAATTGCCGCACCAGATTGACTAAGCAGGTCAATTTTATCAGTACCAATAGCAAAATCCGTAACTCGGTCTAGGGCTGTCGAGGTGGACTGACTAAATTGGAAGATGAAGATGTCTGTCCCCACCCCACCGGTTAAAGTATCGATTCCAGCAGCACCATTGAGGGTATCATTACCTAAGCCACCAATTAGAATATCATTGTCCAGAGTACCAGTGAGAATATCATCGTTTGATGACCCGATAATGGGTTCTGGGACGTTAGCAGAAACCGCTAGAATACCTAGGGAGGGATTACCAATCTGATTATCACCGTTAAAGTCTTGTTGGAAGTTGGTTTCTTGAGTAAAAGCTTCCGATGAGTTTAATCCCCACCATCCGCTTGAAGATTGCCAATTCCAGTTATTATCTAAAGTCCACAAGTGGAGATAATTACCATCGTTATATTTCCATAAAACTTGATTGACTCCGTTGACGGTTTCTGCTGCTAAGGTTTGCCAACCAGGGTAGATATTTGTGGTAATCTGAGTGGCACCAATTTTGATGGCAGTGGGGTTATTATTGCCAATTTGAGCATAGAGGTTGTTAGTCGCATCTTGGACTAATTTGGTGTTACCAAAAGCTTCAATTGTGGTGTAGGGTGAACCAATGATTCCATCACCGTTAAAGTCTTGTTGAAAGTTGGTTTCTTGAGTAAAAGCTTCCGATGAGTTTAATCCCCACCATCCGGTGGAAGATTGCCAATTCCAGTTACTATCTAAACTCCACAAGTGGAGATAATTACCATCGTTATATTTCCATAAAACTTGATTGACTCCGTTGACGGTTTCTGCTGCTAAGGTTTGCCAACCAGGGTAGATATTTGTGGTAATCTGAGTGGCACCAATTTTAATAGCAGTGGGGTTATTATCGCCAATTTGGGTGTAAAGTTTATTAGTTGTGTCTTGGACTAATTTGGTGTTACCAAAAGCTTCGATTGGGGTGACACTGGTATCATCATTTTGAATGGCTCCAGTGGCAGTAGCAGTGGTAATGGTAGCGCCGTTGGTGGCATTGGAGAGGGTGACGGTAAAGTTTTCGTTCAGTTCTACCGTTGTATCTCCCTGAACGTCAACAGTAATTACCTTACTGGTTTCTCCCGCCGCAAAACTCACGGTTCCTGACGGTAACACAGACCCGACAAAATCCGTGGCATTGGCAGGATTGCTGCCGCTGCCCGTAACTGCCCAGTTAACGTTATTGGTTCCCGTGGTATTAACCGCACGAGTGACGGTGAAGGTAAAGGCTTTACTGCCACTGTTGCCCTCGGTTTGACTGGCACTGGTGGCAGAAATTGCTAGGGTAGTCCCTGTCGGCAACGCCACTAGGACGGGTTCAATGGCGATGGAGTATGCGATCGCCAGTTGGCCGGAGGGTTGACTAACTCGAAGTTGATAGACCTTACCGGGTTCTGGAGTCGGGGTGGTGAGTTGCAGGGAACCAGCGCCAGTTTGGGTAGCCAGGGGGGTATTGAGGTTACTGGGGTCAAACAGTTGGGCGGTGGCGGTAGCATTGCCAGCAATGTGAACAGTGACGGATAGGGGAACCAGTTGACTCACCTTGGGCAGGTTGAATTTAAACCAATCGGGGGTGGCGGGATCGACCTGTAGTCCGGTGAACCAGTTGGCTTGAATAATCGTGCCGAGATTGGCGGCTTTGGAGGCGATGTTATTGCCAGTAGCCCAATCGTTGCTGTTTTGGACAGCACCGGGGGGGTTAATGGCGAGGGTGTAGTTGGGAATGGGTTGGCCGGTCGTCGTGGGACTGTTGACCAGTAATAGATATTCTTTATTGGCCGCTAATCCCGATAGGTTAAAGCTGGCTTGCCCGTTGCTGGCGGTGGCGGTTTTCAGCGCCGTGGTCCGGTTATCGGGGTCGAAGAGGGAAACCGCTAGGCTTTGGCCGCTTTGGGGGGTGAAGGAAACAGTGAGGGTGTTGCTGGTGGCACCGGCTTGGGAAAGGTTAAAGCGGTAATAGTCTTGATCGGCGGCGTTATGGAGACTTAGGTTCGCGAAGCGGTGGCCGTTACCGGTTAAGGTGTTGAGGTTAAAGGCGCGGGCGGCCACGTCGTTGCCTTCGGCCCAATCCTGTAGGAGGGGGTTGCGGGTGCTACTGCCGCGGGTGGTAAAGGCGTTGAGGAAATTTGTCCAGCCGGTGGCGTTGAGGAATTGTGAGTTGCGGCCGAGGTACCCCGCGTCGATCGCCCCGCTGTCGGGAAAATAGACCGAGAGACCCTGAACGTTGCGTTGGTCGGCGGTTTTATCCACCACTAGGTTACGCAGGGCGGTGAGGGCGTTATTGGCGGCGGTTTTGAGATTGGCGGGAAGATTGCTGTTGGTGCTGGTGGCGACGGCTTGGAGGAACTGACCTAAATCCCGGTAGTAGGGGGCGGGGTAGAAGCTGTTGGCGAAATCGCGGGCATCTTTGATCGCGTCCCAAGTGGCGTTACTGGTGAGGGCAACGGCGGCATCGGTAAAGGTTTTGACGCTGGTGACGAGGGTGTTGAGGGCAGAGGTGCCGGTAGCGGAGAGGGTATCCCAGCCTCTTCTGTCGCCTTGGTGTTGTTGTTGGTAGCTGGCGATGAGGCTATTGGCCAGATCGATGGCTTTGACTTCGCCGGGGTTATTGATCAGGGCGGCGAAGGCGGTGGTGTAGTCGTAGCCGGTGTCTTCGGCGGCTTCCTGAGAGGCGACAAAAATTTCGGCGTGGTTGCGTACCATATAGGCCACTTCCGCCATAGCCATTAAACAGGCATCAAAAGCCAACAGTTTGAGGGAGAAGCTGGGATCGGCGTTTTTGACGTTTTGGAGGGCGGTGTCGAGTTCGGTACTGTAGAGGCGATCGGCACCGGTATTGGCGGAGGTGCCTTCGTTATCGACGTTAAAGCCTCCGAGTTCGCCGTTGCCGTGGTTCCACAGGATGAGGCCGTAGTTGTTGGCGGGGGCGGCGGATTTGGCGAGGTTGATAAATTCTGTCAGGGTGGCGGGATCGCCGGAGTTTTTCTCGTCTAGGAGGGTGAAGGGGGTGGCGACGCGCTTGAGATCGGTGTCGGGTTGGAGAATGGCCCAGCCGGCGGTTCCCCAAGCGGTTTGATTGGCGGTGGCGTAGGGTCGGTTGGCGGTTTGATCCCAGAAGACGGCGATTTTGACGTTACTGGGCAGGGAGGCCGCGGCCAGTTCCATCTCGTTGATGTCGTTGAAGGCGGATTCAGCGAGGTCACTGCCGGTCATATAGACGAAGATCGTCCATTCGTTTTTGGTGTTGGCGGCGTTGGTGGGCGCGTCGATGTAGAACTGGTAGTTGTTGGTGGCGTTGCTGTTGCCGATGACCCGCGCGTAGTAGGTGCCGGCGATTTCTCCGGCGAGGGAAAGGGTTTCTCGGTTATTGGTGGCGCTGGAGAGGTTGGCAGTTTTGTAGGGGGTGGTCAGGTTGCTGGCCCGATAGAGTTCTAGTTGTAGATCGCCCTGGGCGTGTTCAAATTCGACGCTGAGGAAGTTGGCGGCGGTGCCGGTTTGGGTGGTGGTGAATTTAAACCAGTCGTTGTCTCCTTGATGGATGGTGAGTCCGGGGATACTACGGAGGTTACTGATGCGATCGAGGTCGGTGGCGGTGGCGGCGCTGTTGTTGGTTTCGAGGTAGTCGGAGAGGATGGGGGTCTGAGTGCCGTTGGGGGCGCTGAGGGTGAGGGTGTAGTTGGGGTTGGTGGCGTTTTGGTAGCCGAGGACTTGGACTTGATAAGTACCGGCGGCGAGGCCGTCGAGGCTGATTTCTTCGTAGTTTTCGGTGGTTTCGGATCGGCCCCGCACGGTAGTGCCGTCTTGGTTGTAGAGGACAAGATCGAGATCGCCGAGGGCGTGGTTGAAGTCGATGCGGAGGTTATGACCGGCTTTGCCAACGCTGGTAGTTTTGAATTGGAACCAGTCTCGATCGCTGGCGGTGTGGATGGAGAGGGCGCTGAGGGAGGTTACGCCTTCGACGGTTTTGAGGTCGTAGGGTTTGCTGGCGGTGTTGTCGGTGCTGGCTTCTGTCCAATCCCCGGCGGTGTCTAGCGCGGGGGGAGCGTTAAAGATCAGGTTATAGTTCGGGTTGGTCGCACCATTAACGCCACTGACGCGGACGAGGTAATTTCCTTTCGCTAATCCGGCGAGGTTGATCTGTTGATTGCCACTGTTGCCCCCGGTGCGATCAACTAGGAAGGTTCGGTATTGGTTCTCAGTGGTGTTGGTGTCGGTGTTAAAGGCTTCAAAGAGTTCGAGTTGTAAGTTTCCTAAAGAGTTATCGAAGTTTAAACCGACATACTGTCCATCTTGTCCTTGGGCGGACAGGGTGAATTTAAACCAATCTTGATCAGTGGCGCTGTCGATGGAGAGATCGGGAATGTTGGTCACATTTTGACCCGAAGATTTGATTTGTATTTGGCTTATGGATTCTATTCGTAGTAATCGCGTAATAACAGTTCGAATATTGAGACCAGATCGTTCACTGAGAGCACTAGCAAGCTGAAAAAGTGGTACAACATCAGCCTGCTTAAGAAAAAATGGTTGGCTTGATGTCGTTCGTTGGGGTGTACGGCTACTTTGGGGAGAAGCAGTTGGTCTTTGATAATTTGACGTGTTTCTTACTGCATTATTGAAATTAGATGTAGCAAAACTGTTACTAATTTGAGTGTTTACATAATTCTGATTAATTGCTGCGGCACCCATTCGTCCAAATCTATCTGGTACAGGACTAGGCCTGTTAATATCGCTGGTTGAATTAGTTAGATTGCTACGTACGTAATTCTCCAACAGAGCAATACTACGCCCCCCACTAACCGCCAAATCCCGCAACTGATAGGCATCCTTCGGGCCATTGGTCGCGCCTTCCAAAGCGTCGGCTACCAAATCAGGAATCCCCTGTACCGTGAGGCTGTAGTTGGGATTAACAGCGCCGGACACTTTGACGTAATAGGCGCCGGGGTCGAGATTCGCGAGGGAAACCTGCTCCGAGTTTTTATTAGTATTGGACTCCCTTAACTTAGTCCCCGATGCGTTAAAGAGTTCGAGGCGCAGATCCCCCTCTTGGTGATTAAAATCAAGGTTGACAAACTGATTAGCGGCGGTGCGTTGCTCCACCTGTACCTTAAACCAATCCTCATCCGTCGCCGTGTGAATCGAGAGGGCGCTTAAGTCCACACTGCCGTCAATATTCCGCAGATCATAGGCCAGCGTTAGGGTATTATTCGGCTGACTGCGCTTATCCAGCCAATCCGCCTCCGGGGTTTGGGGCGCGTTGATCGAGAGGGAATACTCCGGATTCGTCACCGAACTGGCGGCCCCGTAAACCCGCACCACATAGGTTCCCGCCGCTAACCCCGCCAAAGACACCGACTCCCGATCGCCCTGGGTGTCAGAGGTTAACACCGGCGTGGATTGACCTTCCCGGTAGAGTTGCAACTGAAGATTCCCCAACTGGTGATCGAAGGCGATACTCACCTCCTGACCCGCAAGACCCGTACCAATGGTCGTAAACTTAAACCAATCCTCATCGCCGCCCTGATGGATGGATAGCCCCGAAAACAGACGAGACCCGTCAATTGTCTGAAGATCCGTCGCCGTGGCGCGGGTATTATTCGCCTCCGCCCAATCCGCCTTACTGACGCTGGGATCGGGCGCGTTAACAGAAAGCTGATAACTGGGATTAATCGCGCCGTTATAACCCGTCACCTTCACCAGATAAGTTCCCGCCCCTAGGGGTTGATTACTGGTGTTAACCAAATTCAAGCGCTCAAAATTATTGGTGGTTTCCGACTTGCCTAACAGAGTCGTGCCATTGGAAGCGTAAAGCTCAAGCTCCAAATCCCCCAGGGTATGGTCAAAGTCAATTTGTAGATAATCCGTGGCGCTGGCCGTCGCCAAAGTCGTGAACTTAAACCAATCCACATCCGTCGCCGTGTGAATCGAGAACGGCTCCCAGGTTTGGAACCCCTGCACCGTCCTCAGATCCCGCGCCGTCGCCGCCGTGTTATTGGCCGCCAGCCGATCCGCCCAATCCCCCGCCGCATTCACCGGGGCGCTGATGGCCACACTATATTCTGAATTTGTCGCACCGCCATAGCCATAGACCTTGAGGAAATAGACCCCCGCATTGCGGCCATTGAGGGAAATGCTCTCCGTGTTCCCTACTCCCTGGGAAGAATCCAGAAGGGTCGTCCCATCAGAAGCGTAAAGCTCAATGTCCAAATCCCCCTGCTGGTGGTTGAAAGTAATACCCGCCGCGTCAGATACCCCGCCCTTAGCGTCAATCTCGAAGCGGAACCAGTCCGTGTCGTTGGCGGTAATCGATAAATTGTCCCGATTAAACTGACGGTCAAGCTTGCCCAAGTTGGTCGCCCGACTGATCGCGTTGTTATTATCGGAGCCTTCCCCCCAGTCCGCCGTTACCCCAGCAAAGGGCGCGTCCACTGTCAAGGTATAGCTCGGATTGACCTCCCCATTGTGACCATAAACCCGCAAATAATAAGTCCCGGCACTCAATCCCTTTAAGTCCACCGAATGGGCGTTGGCGACCCCCTCCGAGGTTTTGAGTAGGGTGTTAGAGCTATTGTAAAGCTGTAGATCTAGATCCCCCAGAGTGTGGTCAAAACTAATGGCCGCGTAATGTCCCTGCTGACCGGCGCCGGCGATCGTGAACTTAAACCAATCCACATCACTACCGTTGTGAATCGAGAGAAACTCCTCGGGATCAGTCCCCAAGGTGACCACCTGCCGCCCCTGTTGGGAGGGCGCAATTTGATTATTCAGGTTATAGGCCGTCGAAAAACTATTATTCGACTCAAAGCTATCCGCCCCGTTGGCTAAAGGTGCGCTAATGGTCAGGTCGTAGTTGGGGTTAGTGGCGTTGTTATAACCCAACACCCGCACAAAGTAATCGCCGCTAGTCTGCTCCTCCAGGGAAATGCGCTCGCTATTAGACGTTCCTGCCGAACTGAGGATACGGGTACCGCTACTGTTATAAAGCTCTAGGTCAACATCCCCCAAACTATGATTGAAGGTAACACTGACAAAATCATTAGCCGTTCCCCGACTCGGTAAATTGAACTTAAACCAATCATTATCACCGGCGGTAATAGACAGATTTTGCCAGGTTTTGAGGGGAGACGTGCGGAGATTGCTTAAATCCTTTGCCACTGCCCGCGTATTATTGGCTTCAAAAATATCATCCCCAGGGGTATTAACGACTAGGGAATAATTGGGATTGACGGCACTATTAAAACCTAACACCCGCACAAAATAAGTACCCGTTCCCCGGCCCGCTAGACTGATAGACTCAAAATTACGGGTTCCCTTGGATTCCCCGATTTTACTACCGGCGCTGTTGTAAAGCTCAATATCTAAATCCCCTTGGATATTATCCAGCGCAATGCCGACAAAATGCCCCTCGACACCGGTTTGCTTGAGGTCAAAACTAAACCAATCCTCATCGCTGGCCGTGTGGATGGAAAGATTATTCCACTCCTTGTAGCCGCTCTCAGAACTCCAACCAAAATTCTTCAGTGCCTTAGCGGCACTCCGGGTGTTATTGCTCTCAAAGCTATCGCTCTGAATTCCCGAAGTCGTTCCGGGCGCGTTGATAATTAAATCATATTCATTCGTTTGCCCAAGCCAACTGTAAACCGCCACTCGGTAGGTACCTTGGGGCAGTCCCCAGAGGGATATATACTCCCCGTCGGTGTTATTGGCCTCGTAGGTAATCAGACGACCTTGGTTGTCATAGAGGGCTAAATCTAAATTCCCCTGGGTGTTATTAAAATCAATGGCGATGTAATGATTATTGTTAGTCTGCCCTGTAATCGTAAAAGAAAACCAATCCTGATCCGTGGGGGTATGGATAGACAGATCATTTTCCCGCTTAAAGCCCGCAACGGTTCCCAAGGACGTTGGCGTTGTCCCAAAATTATTAGAGTTACCACTGGTTTCTAGGCGATCGCCTGTAGTCGTAAAAGCCACTGGCAGATTAAATTCCAGTAAATAACCAGGACTGGTCTGCCCAGCATAACTCCCCAACTGGACAACGTAGGTCCCCGCCGGTAAACCGCCTAGGGGAACATAGTTGTAGCCAGACCCTTCTCCCAGAGCATAGAACAGAAAGTTACCGGCGCTGTCAAAGAAATTAAGATCAATAATCCCCTGAGCGCCATTAAAGAAAGCGGCGATATAGTGTTCATCGGTGGAGGTTCCCGCCGTGGTAAAGCGGAAAAAGTCGGTATCTGTAGAACTGTGAATGGTCAGATTTTGCAGGGCGCTTAATCCGCTCAGGGTTCCGAGATTTCTTGCCGTCGCGAGGGTGTTATTGGATTCGTATCCATCTTGAGGAATACTCGGTGCTGTGACTGTAAACGTGCGAGAATATGTGTTATTCGACTCGTCACTCTCAAAAACCGCATTAGTCGAGTCAACCTGTAAGGTCAGGGTATAGTTGCCCGGTGCTAGAGGGCCAAGAGCGAAGTCGGTGAAGTAGTCAAAGTCGCCAGCGCTAAACGCAAGGTTATTCCAAGAAGCAATCTGGGTTCCATTCAGAAGTAAACGGCTCGAAAAGCCCGATACCGTACTGCCACTGCCGATATTCTGCCAAGCGCCGTCGATATAGAGAGTATTAGTCGAGGTGATCTGGGTGGCTTGGGTCGAGTTCCCCGGCGTCGTGGAAATAATCAACTCCAACGGTACAGGCCACAAATCCGACTGGGGCGCATTAATCTCTAGTCGGTAGCCAGCCGAGCCTGGCCAACCAATGTTAGTGCCATAATAGTTACGAACGACAGCAGAATAGGTTCCAGCCGGAAGACCTGCAAGGGAAATGCCCTCTAAATTATAATTTGAGCCATAATCGTCTGCGCGAACTAAAAGCTGGCCGGTAGAGTGATTATAAAGGTCTAGTACCAGATCAACGTTCGTTGCGGTAGAGGACACTTGGACGTAATGATTACTATTTCCCTGACCGGTGGTCGAAAAAATCCAGATATCGCCGGAGTCTGATGTCGTGACGGAATCATCTCGATAGCCATATCCTTGCCTTAAACCCAGATTAGTTGTCGCCTGCTCTACTGCGACCAACTGCTCATCAATGGTAATGACCGCCCAATCATCCTCTGTCTGTAGGCGACGCAATTCCCCACTGCCAATCTCAACACCCCGCACCAGCGCCGAAAACAACTCACCCTCATCCCCGGTTGTATCCTGAGCGTTAACCACCAAATCCAAATAATGCCCAATCTCCTCTAACAACACCGCCCGCAAGCGCCCCGCATCCCCATTAACCACCGACTCCGACAGATAGATCTTGCCTGTCTGGGCCGAAAAAGCCCCTACCGCGCCGTCTAAAATCCCATCCGCTAGGATTTCAACTTCCGGCAGATTTCCGGGGGACGTTAACGCACGGAACCGTCGTGGCGTAATCTCCGTGCCAAAAACTAGCTTAAACTTTTCCGCAAAGAGAGGATCAGCGGCAAAATCCCCTAGGGATTGGAGAACATCAGCAACAGCAGAGCGTAGGGCGGGGGAGTAGGTATCCATGGCAGAAACGTATTAAACCTTGCTACAAGACAAATATAGTCATCTCAATTAAGATTGAGAATATCAATCTCAGAGTTCATAAGGATTGGCGTTGTCAGATCAGAATATGAAAGATGCAATGCAATCCTTGCTATCAAAGTGATTTCAGTTCCCAGCTGATTCTGATCATCTTTCAATTTGACAACGCCGTAGAATATGATTAATCTTCGCCCAATTCTGTAACTGTTGGCGATAATCGTAAATATTTGTTAAATTAAGTTGACAATTCCCTAAATATAAGCATCCCGGCGCACCATGGGAAACAAGGTGAATGGTGGTAATCTGGGGATTTTGTTGTAAAAAAGTGGATATTTGTTCGATTCCGTCTTGATTGGGAGAGAGAATAACGGTGGCGACTTCTGGAATTACTCCAGCTTGTAGGGTTTGATAATCGGTAACACCAGCATCGAGGAAAACTACGGTAGCGGTTAAACGCTGATTTCTCGCACTATCCACCCGATTAGCTTGACTCAAGCCATCAGATTGAGCAAAATTGAACAAAACATCGTCAACAGCAGGAAGGCTCGGCAACAGGGTAGAAGTCATGACATTGACCGCAAAGGATGACTTCGACTATTTTGTGCAAAGAATCCCGAATTTTTCAAGGTTTCTATAACAAAAATTAACATTTATACAAGAAAACGGGTTTCTTTGAGAAACCCGTTTTCTAAGAAACCCGTTTTCTAGATATTGATTTTAGCCAAAGACTGCTGAAATTCTGCGAGAGAATTAGCGGTAGCTGCTAATTTTAGTAGCTCTTCTAAGATAGTAGGGTTAGTCATTTTGCCGATTATCTCTTCAATTTCTGAAGAAATCTCTCCAAACCGCACAGTTAAAACTGTTTTTATGGCATCGCGGCTTTTTTCTAGCACCCCAATTTCTTTACCAATTTCCTTACCAATTTCCTTACCAATTTCCTTACCGCGTTCTATCCCTCGTAACTCCCCAATTTCCTCACCAATTTTCCTTCCTCGTAACTCCATATTACTTACTAAAGGCATGGTTCTTTCCTCCTCAAATTGTTTGATTTTACTCTCTAAACTTGACTGCAATTCAGGGGATAAAGTCATCATATTGTCGATGATTTCAAACAGTTTAATTATCTGTTCTCTCTCGAACTCCTTTTCATATAATCCCCTGATTAACCTCCACTTCCACTGTTCCCGTTGTGGCAGCTTCCCAGTAGTCGCTTTTGTTTTCAGGTGTGCCATGACTATTATAGCAAAGGGATTGCTACTTGCTTCTAGTTCTGACCAGCTTTCCTCATAGTCCAGTAATTTAACCGTTGGGAATTTGAGGCTGACTTCACAACCGGCGATAGTATAATTATAGGAATCTGGTCGCCAATTTACTCGTTCATCTCCTAATATAGCGAGACTGATAACTGGTTTCTGATACAAATCAAAGGCACGATAGTTATAAATATACATCCTCTGAGGGAAATTTTCTTCGTATTGACTTTGAATTTCAATATGAATCAAAATCCAGACTTCTTCACCCCTGAGTAACCAAACTTTATAGAGTTTGTCAGCAAAACGTTTTTTTGTCTTAGCTGAAGCGGTAATCCGTTTGAGTTCTTTTTCTAGGGATTCGGGAGTTTTTGTCCAATCAATTAGTTGGTTAACTTCGGGAAAAAAGAAGTATAAAAACGCTTCAAAATACTCGCTTAATGCTTCTTTCCAGGGTTCATCATAATTGGCGGTTGTTGGGTTCATTGGAGAAGAAAATTACTGAGACTATTGTTCTAAAAGTTGATGCAACTCATCAAAAGAATTAACGGTTAATGCCGATTTCAGTAACTCGTCTAAAATCGATAATACAGAAATTTTATCAACAGCTTGCTCAATTTCTATTGGAATGTCACCCAATCGCGTTTTCAGCACCGTTTTAACATAGTTACGAGCATTTTCTAACGCTCCAATTTCCTTGCCTATTTCTTTACCTATTTCCTTACCAATTTCCTTACCAATTTCTGTACCGCGTTCGATTCCTCGTAACTCCATATTACTCATTAAAGGCATGGTTCTTTCCTCCTCAAATTGTTTGATTTTACTCTCTAAACTTGACTGTAATTCAGGGGATAAAGTCATCATATTGTCGATGATTTCAAACAGTTTAATTATCTGTTCCCTCTCGAACTCCTTTTCATATAATCCCCTGATTAACCTCCACTTCCACTGTTCCCGTTCTGGCAGCTTCCCAGTAGTCGCTTTTGTTTTCAGGTGTGCCATGACTATTATAGCAAAGGGATTGCTACTTGCTTCTAGTTCTGACCAGCTTTCCTCATAGTCCAGTAATTTGACTGTTGGGAATTTGAGGCTGACTTCACAGCCGGCGATAGTATAATTATAGGAATCTGGTCGCCAATTTACTCGTTCATCCCCTAAAATTGCCAGACTGATAACTGGTTTCTGATACAAATCAAAGGCCCGATAGTTATAAATATACATCCTCTGAGGGAAATTTTCTTCGTATTGACTTTGAATTTCAATATGAATCAAAATCCAGACTTCTTCACCCCTGAGTAACCAGACTTTATAGAGTTTGTCAGCGAAACGTTTTTTTGTCTTTGCTGAAGCGGTAATCCGTTTGAGTTCTTTTTCTAGAGATTCGGGAGTTTTTGTCCAATCAATTAGTTGGTGAACTTCAGGAAAGAAGAAGTATAAAAACGCTTCAAAATACTCGCTTAATGCTTCTTTCCAGGGTTCATCATAATTGGCTGTTGTTTGGTTCATTTGAGTTGTCCGCTTACTCTTAGGGGTGAAGCGCGATAGCGTAACGCACCGATTTAATAATACAGGTGGTGGTGGTAATCTGGGGATTTTGTTGTAAAAAAGTGGATATTTGTTCGATTCCGTCTTGATTGGGAGAGAGAATAACGGTGGCGACTTCTGGAATTACCCCAGCTTGTAGGGTTTGATAATCGGTAACACCAGCATCGAGGAAAACTACAGTATTTAATTCGGGTGCGGTTAAACGCTGATTTCTCGCACTATCCACCCGATTAGCTTGACTCAAGCCATCAGATTGAGCAAAATTGAACAAAACATCGTCAATAGCAGGAAAAATCGGCAACAGGGTAGAAGTCATGACATTGACCGCAAAGGTTTATTGCTAACAGTTTTAGCCCAACAAGCGCCAATTTTTCAAGACTTCCATAACATAAATTAACATTATATAGAAAACGGGTTTCTAAATAGACGTTTTCTCATGGTTTCTTGAAAAAAACCATTTTCTCAGTTTCGTGGGTTGTTGCAAGATATGCAATCTGAACGACGTTCATAAATTGTATTTTTATTAGTTTATGGGACACAAACAATTCCTAATCCTGCCATTTGACGAATATGATCATCAAAAGCGAATAAGTAGCTGGTTATAATTAAATTAAAAATGGATTTTAGGTTCGATCCCCCCTGCCCCCCTTGATAAGGGGGGTGCCGATAGGCGGGGGGATCTGACAACTTTTAACGCCTACCTACTTACCTTAAATATTTGTAAACGATGAGCCATAACTAAAATAGAACAATCTGTGTAACTCCATTTTTTATCATTGTACTTACAGAAAGCTTCCCATATTGCCAGATCATCGCCATCTGACACATTGATA
>Ga0209990_10002029_pt1 | contig 16286 bp, 19 predicted proteins | sample NOAtaG_6_FD_187304 | JGI IMG/M metagenome (GOLD analysis project Ga0209990, IMG submission 187304) | Freshwater lake microbial communities from Lake Erie, under a cyanobacterial bloom - NOAA_Erie_Diel5S_2200h metaG (SPAdes) (version 2) | ecosystem: Environmental > Aquatic > Freshwater > Lake ...
AGACCTAATCCACTTTGTGCGATTATGGAACCTGATACTGAGTTCATTACTGTATACGAGAATCAATATGATGCGGATTATGCATCTAATTGGAAAATTCTTGTGCTTGTTCCGTATGCAACTAATGAAACAGAAACAGAAAATCTTGATGACACACTTGACACTCTTATTCCAGCAATTTGGGAATACACATCAGCAACAACATTAACCGTAGATAAGCCATTTATCCAAGAGGTAAATGGTGCTAGGTTTTTAGCAACAAACATAAACATATCAATTGATATTGAAGGAGGAAACTAACATGGCAAGAATTAAAGGAAAGTCAATAGTTTTTGAAGTCAATGGAACAGAATATTCAGGTAATCTCAGCAATGCTGTTATTTCATCTGCAGTAAACACCCTTGGTTTTGGAGACTACGAAGACTCTTTAGATTTTACCCTAACTGTAACTGGATTCCAGGATACAGCATCAAACTCACTGCACTCAGTCCTCTGGGCTAACCCAGGTCAGACTGTAAACATTTCATACGCACCACATGGCAATGCAACTGCGACAGCAGCAGAGCCTTGGTTCACAATGAGTGGATATGCAGAAACTCTCCCAGACATTGGTGGAGCAGCAGGCGAATATTTCGTCTACGACATTACATTTATTCTTGACGGCAAGCCAACAAGAGTAAATTCATTCTAAGCAGTCGCCATGGCAGAGGAAATAACTATCACTGGAGTTAAGGAAGTCATAGACACTCTTAACAAACTTGGTAAAGATTTAGAGTCAAACGAAGAACTTAATAAAGAACTAAGTTCAACTTTATCTCAAAAAGCCTCTGCTATGGCACCAAGACTTACTGGTGCTTTAGCATCTTCTGTTAAAGGTAATCCTTCAGCAGAAAAAGCACAAATCTTAGCAGGTAGTGCAGCAGTACCTTATGCAGGTGTTCAAGAATATGGATGGCCTGAAAAGAATATAAATGCACAACCTTATTTAAGACCAGCAGTACACAATAACATGGGCTACATCATTGAAAAGTACAATGAAAGTATCCAAAAAGCAATAAAGAAATACAACTTAGACTAACAGGAGGCAGTAAAAATGGAACAAGACTTAATGAAAAACCTCAAGTGGAAAGAACTTGCAGAGGTTGAAGAATATTTAGATTTACCTATGGATGAATGGACTGAGGGCAAGTCCAAAGCCAAATTAGCATTCGCTATGCAATACATGATGGCAAAGCGAAACAACCCATCCCTTACAATAGAGGATGCAGAGAACATGTCAATCCAAGAGTTGACTGACCTTGCTGGAGTTGAATTCACAGTCCCAAAAGAAGTGAATCCAGCCTAAGCATAATGGCGCAGTTCTGTGTTGAAACAGGATATACGCCAGATCAGTTTTGGGACATGACGCTGGAAGACTATAGTGCAATTGTAAGTGCACTTAACAGGAGGAAGAAGAATGGCTAACCAGATAACAATTGATATTGTTGCGGAGACCAAAAAACTTACTTCTGGGATTAATGATGCCAATAGTCAGATTGACGGCATGTCTTCCAAACTTAAAGGTGCTGCTGCCGCTGCTGGTGCAGCCGCATCTGCGTTTGTATTAAAACAAGGTGTTACATTTCTTAAACAAGGCATTGATGAGGCTAAAGAAGCCCAGCAAACAATGCGAGAAGCCACAACAACATTTGGTGAAGGCTCTGCAGCACTTGCAAAAATTACAGAAGATGCTGAAAAATTTGGCAAGGCAATGGCTGTTGACAATGATGAAATTATTAAATTATCTACACAGTTAGGTGCTCGTCTACCTGCTGATTCAAAGGCTTTATCTGCAGAATTAGTTAATCTTGCATTTGATGTTGAAGCATTTACTGCTGGTGCCCTTTCTGCAGAAACAGTAACTGGTAAACTTGCCAAGGCGCTTGCTGATGGTGAATTAAAAGCGGCAGACCTAGAAAAGATTGTTCCAGGTCTAACAAGTGCAATATATGAACAAGCAGAAGCATTATCAAAGGCTGGAAAGAATCAAGAAGCCCTTTCTCTAGTTATTGATGCAGCACAAAAGAAATATGGAGATGCTGCAGAAAAAAATGTTACTGCAACACAAAAGTTTGACACAGCATTAGCAAATCTTAAAGAAGAAGTTGGTAGTAAGGTTTTGCCAATTGTTGAAAAATTTGTAAATGTATTAACAACTGTTATTGAAAAGTTTGGTGCGTTGCCAACACCAATACAAAATGTAATTCTTGGCATTACAGGACTTGTAGCAATTGGTGGTCCTCTTCTTACATTTCTTGCATCTGCCAAGACAGCAATGGTTACTCTTGGCTTAGTGTCTGGCACTACAACTGGAGCAATTGGAGCAACAACAATAGCAACTAATTTACTTAGAGTTGCACTTGCAGGTTTGGGTATTGGTTTAGTTATTGCAGCAATCGTATTGCTTGTACAGAATTGGGATAAAGTTACAGCAGCAGTAGATAAAGTCTGGGAAACAATTAAAGATGTAGTTCCAAAAGCCTGGAATAAGGTTATGGAGTTTAAAGACAAAGTTGTTGGATTTGTTGGCGAAATTATTAAGGCTTACTTCTTAATTCCAAGCAAGATGCTTGAAGTTGGTAAAGATATCGTTGAGGGCCTTTGGAACGGTATGAAGAACATGGTTGGCTGGCTTAAAGACAAAGTTACAGGTTTATTCGGTGGCGTTGTAGACTTTGCAAAAAAAGCACTTGGTATTAAATCTCCATCTAAGGTATTTGCTGGCATAGGTAAAAACATTGCTCAAGGTTTGTGGACAGGATTAAGAGGCCAAAGAACATTTCTTAGAAACAATTTCACTGATTTCTTTGGAAGTGTAATTCCTGAAATAACTACTGATTTGCTAAACCTTCCAGATTTTAGTAATCTTGTAACACAAACTGATTTAACAAATGCAATTGTAGGTTCAACAGTAGACCAATCAATGCTTGCAGGTGTAGGCCTTTATTGGGATTCAGTTAATGAAACATTTAATATTGACGACACTGTTGTTACAAAAGATATGTTAAGTGGAATAACAAATAGCAACTTTAATGTTCCATCACTTAACTCAACAACAACAAGCCCACAAATTGTAGTTAATATTACAGCAGGACTTGGTACTGATCCATATGCACTTGGTAGAGAAGTTTCTAACGCACTTAGAAAATATGGAACTGTGAGTGCTTACGCATGAGACCAGTAGACATAATTAAATTTTATTTACTAGAAGGTGCAAGTTGGGTTGAATATACTGACGGCATAATTAGCGTTGATATTCAGCGAGGACTACAAAAATATACAAGTCCAATGGACATGCCTGATGCTGGAATCATGAGACTTATAAGCAGGTCTTATTCAGTAGACCCATATGAAAATTCAAACTTTCGTACAGGTAGAACAGTTAAAGTTGAAGCAAACGGCACCCCAATTTTTACAGGTAGATTAATAGATATAAATGTTTCTTACAATCCAAAAGGCAAACCACCACAAATAGAATTAATAGCCATTGACATGGTTGGAACAATGCAAGCACATGTTTTGCAAGATAGTTTTAGAGATAGACTTGGTGGAGCAATGACCATCAGTATGTTCTTGCAAGAAATGAATTTTACTTCAAACCCAGGAGCAGATGCTGAAATTATTGACTTTGTTTCTGCACAAGCACCTTCAGACATTGGTGTGGCTGGTGGAACTGCTGATGCATTATATTATCCACCATTGGGAACAAGTGCATGGGGTTTTTATACACAATTAGCAAAATCAAATCTTGCTTTTCTTTATGCAAATGTTGACAACGAAATGGTTGGTGTTGATGACTGGGCCGTTTTAGGTGCAGCGCATCCAAGAAATAATCCTTCAGTTGCTACATTTGATTCAACAGGTGGACAATTAGGATACTTTAATGTAGTTTTAAATGATGGCTTTGATATTCTCTGCAATAGATTTAAAACAACTAATATTGGACAAGACTTTGGTGTTGCATCAAATACAGCATCAGCAACAAATTGGGGTCCAGGCTTTAAACAACTTGACACGACTTTGTTTATTGGACCACCACCAAGTCAGCCTGGTATGACTAATATTATAAACAGAGTATTTAGCGAAACAGTCTTTCCAGCCAGAGACATTTCATCCATATCTTGGAATGGAAAGTTTGACCCAGACCTTGCTAAAACAATAGAAATATACGATAATATTGATATTTATCATGAAGTTGATGTTTTGACAATTGACAAGAAATATCAAATCGTTGGAATTCAACACAGAATAGATGCAGAAAACTGGAACATTACTTATTCACTTAAGAATGCTTTTCTTGACCAAGAAGTTTTGGGATATCCAACAATTGTTGTTACGCCATCAACTGGTGGTACAAATACTGTATTTAGTTTTTCAATTGATTGCGACAGACCTGAAAACATTGTTAGCGTTAATTGGGATTGGGGTGATAGCACACCAGACTCAACAGGTTTAACTGCAACTCATTCATTTGCTACACAGGCAACTTATACAATAACTGCAACTATCACAGACATTTATAATATTCCAAGAGTAATAACAAAACAACAATATGTTTCTGGAGCATTGCCAACAAGCAACTTTACTTGGGCTGTAAACCCATCTAATAGTGGATTGATTGAATTTACTTACACAGGTTTGCCTATCCCTGATGGACCTTATAATGAATATGTTTGGGACTTTGGTGATGGCTCAACAGGACAAAATAGATTTAAGCCAATCGTTGGAAATCTATACACAACTGCTGGAAATAAGACTGTTTCATTAACAACCACAAATCAATATGGAAGTTCAACAACTACACAAGTTATTCCAGTTACACCTGGAACTGTAACAAGCACTGTTGGTAACAGAGCAGTTAGATATATTAGAATTTTGATGGACCCAGGTAGTGCTAAGACTGCTCCAATTAATTTCTTCCCATTAATGTCTAAACTAAAAGCATTAACATCAAACGGAACTAATCGTGCATTAAATAAACCAATTTCATTTGCTGAACAGGTTGGAGTAAATGGATACAGAGATAGTGCAGGAAATGTTGTTTGGCCAATTGGTAATACACCTAATACAAAACCTCTTGCACTTACAGATACAAGCACAACTAATTATGGATTAAAACCTGTTGGATTTGATTCATCAAATGCATATAGAATGTTTGGAATAACAATTGATTTGGGACAACCATACTATGACTTAAGCCAATTCCAAATAACACTTGAACAAACTGTAGCGGATTCAGATTACTCGCCAATGGCTATTCAATATCAAACAGATGCAAGTTCATATTTTAATCAAACTGTTCCTTATTCACAACAAGGTGGATGGACAACTCCAAATGCTGTTGGAACAGTAGTAACAACTGTTTTAGGAACTGATAGAACATTTACAAATATACCAACATTGCCACTAAACTGGTAAATAGATTTCTGGAACTGCCTCCAGAAAAAGCAGAGCCCTTCCAATAACCGTCTAATTGAGGAAGGGCTTCTGTTTATTAATCTTCTAGACTTGGTTGCACCTCTGGCAGTAGTTCTACCTCAACCTTAACTGGTTCTTTCTTCTTAACTTTTGGACGCTTGGTCTCATAATCCCAATCCTTTACAGGAATGAGTTTGCCGTTGTAATATACATTTTTAGCCATGATGCTCCTTTTCAGCAAGCAGTTTATAGATATCGTCTACTCGCTTTTCTAGTCGTGTTACCTGATCTTTTAAACTGGACCCCGAATTTGGTCTAAGTTCAGAAAGAAACTTACTAATCATCCATCTGGAGAACGCAAAAAAGGCTCCAAGGACTGAGACTGCTCCAGCAAAAAGGGCAGCAATAATTTCAGGGTTAGTCAACATACACTCAGTATACAATTGATGTAGATTAACCTTGGAGGAAATCAATGGAAACCCTGAATTTGCAGCCACCAACCATAGAGTGGCTTGTTTATAGAAATGACTCAGCCCCTATGACTGTTTTGTTGGCAGATAGCGAAGGCAGAGAACTTGATTTAACTGACTGGGATTTTGCTGGTAAAGTAAGAGAATATCCAACAGATGCAACAGTAATTACAACATTGTCAATTGTTAAGAATGGAAATGTATTAACAGTTGAACTAGATACAGAAAATTTACCATTGATGAGTTATTTTGATATTGAAGGAACTAATAGTGTGAACGCCAAGGTTTCCACAGTTCTTAGAGGACAAATTCTTGTAGAAGAGGACATAACACGATGACTATTTCAACATTATCCACAGGGCAAGTAACAATTGTTTCGCCCTCAGAAATTAAAGTATTAGCAACAGGATTAGAAGTTGTTGCAGGTCCTCAAGGTCCTACAGGTCCTACTGGCCCTCAAGGAGCACAAGGTCCTCAAGGAATTCAAGGACCAACAGGACAAACAGGAGCCACAGGTGCAACTGGCGCAACAGGTCCTCAAGGCCCAATTGGTTTAACAGGTGCACAAGGCCCAACTGGTGCACAAGGCCCACAAGGTATTGCTGGTCCTACAGGAGCAACAGGCCCACAAGGTCCTACAGGTGCACAAGGACCTACAGGTGAAACAGGAGCAACTGGTGCAACAGGAGCAACTGGAGCCACTGGTCCACAAGGACCTGCTGGTGAAACAGGGCCACAAGGTCCTATGGGTCCACAAGGTCCGCAAGGTATTCAGGGAGAACAAGGCCCTCAAGGTATACAAGGATTAACTGGTGCAACTGGTGCCACAGGTGCTGCAGGTGCAGATGGAGACCATTACCACACAACATCAACAGAAACAGAAACAATTGTTGCAAAGAATGGAACATTTTCAATTGTTGTTGTTGATACAAATGTAGATTATTCCGTTGGTCAATCTGCAATCATTGCACACGACATTGATTCATACATGATTGGAACAGTTACAAGTTATAACAGTGGAACTGGTGAATTAACAATTATTGTTACAGCAGTATCAGGTGTTGGAGAAACACATTCATCATGGACTGTAAATCTTAATGGTGCCGTTGGTATTCAGGGTGAAACAGGTCCAGCAGGTCCTGCAGGCCCAACAGGTCCAACTGGACCGCAAGGCCCACAAGGTGAACAAGGAATTCAAGGTCCTCAAGGTGAGCAAGGTATTCAAGGTGCTACAGGTGCGACAGGACCTCAAGGGCCTCAAGGAGAAACTGGACCTCAAGGGCCACAAGGTATTCAAGGTGATGCAGGTCCACAAGGGCCACAAGGGATCCAAGGTGAGACTGGCCCACAAGGACCGCAGGGAGAAACAGGACCGCAGGGACCGCAGGGTATCCAAGGAGAAACTGGAGCCACAGGAGCAACAGGTGCTACAGGTGCGACAGGACCTAGTGGTTCACAGATAGTTAATACAAACAATATTCGCTTTACAGACTCAGGAGCATTGGCAGCAATTACAACAGGCCAAAATAACCTTGCTCTTGGTATGCTTGCAGCAGAAGATTTAACGGAAGGCCAAGACAATGTTGCGTTAGGCAACAGTGCATTAAAGAATGTTACAACTGGTGGTAACAACATGGCAATTGGTCGTGGTGTACTTGAAAACAATATTACTGGTAACAATAACACTGCCGTTGGTAACTTGGCTCTACAAAATGCAACAGGTTCTGGAAATACTGCAATTGGTAACAGAGCAATGATTACTACAACTACTGCACAAGGTAATACTGCAGTTGGAACACAAGCAGCAGAATTTAACACAACTGGCCAAGACATAACTGCAATTGGACTTAACGCAGCAAGAAATACAACTACTGCAAGTTATGTTACTGCAGTTGGTTCTAATACATTGCAAGCAAATACAACAGGTGGCGACCTTGTGGGTGTTGGAGATTATGCACTTTATTCAAACACAACAGGTGCTGAAAATATCGCTGTTGGTGGTGCTGCTCTTGAAGATAATACAACTGGAAATGGAAATACTGCAGTTGGATTCTTTGCTTTGCGTAAAAATACTGCCAGCGAAAATACTGCAGTTGGTAAAAGAGCATTAAATCTTAATACAACTGGTCCACAAAATACAGCAGTTGGTTTTGAGGCATTAAAAACAAACACAACAGGCGATTCCAATACTGCTGTTGGTCACTTGGCACTTGCAGGAAATACAACTGGTGGTGCAAATACAGCAGTTGGTCGTAATGCTTTAGCAGTCAACACAACAGGTAATGCAAACATGGCGTTTGGACAAAACTCTCTTGCTAACAACACAACTGCTTCAAACAATGTTGGTATTGGTAATCTTTCAGGTTCAAATCTAACAACTGGTCAACAAAATATAGCAATTGGTGCAAGTTCTTTGATTTTTTCAACTGTAGGATCTGGTAACACAAGTGTTGGTACTGCAGCAAATAGAAATGCAACATCATTAATAAGTTCAATATCAATTACAAACCCTGGTTCAGGTTATACTGATGGAACATATACAAATGTTACTCTTATTCCAGCAGTGCCAGGTTTAAATCAAATCAATGCACTAGCAACAATTGTTATTTCTGGAGGACAAGTTACATCAGTTACAGTAACAACTCCTGGTAATGCACATAGATTACAAACATACACAATTGATACTGCTCAAGTTGGTAACACTGGTGGAGGTTTCTTAGCAACAGTAACAGCGTTAACAACTGGTGATTCTAACACAGCAATTGGGTGGAATGCTGGAAGATTTAATGAAACAGGTGCAAGAAATGTATTTATTGGATTTAACGCAGGTAGAAATGAAAGCACATCAGATAATCTCTATATATCCAATTCAGATACAGCAACACCACTGATCTACGGTAAATTTGATTCAACTGGTTCAACTGGTGGTAGAGTTAAGATAAATGGCAATCTTGAGATTAAAACCAAGACTCCAGCCACAGCAGGTGCTGATGGCGTAGTTGGAGAAATTGCTTGGGACTCAAGTTACATTTATATCTGCGTTGCTACCAATACCTGGAAAAGAGCACAGATAGAAACTTGGTAGGATAGCCTTTAAAAGCCTTCTAAGGCGGTTTTTAGACACTTTTAGCAGGTTTAGGTATCTGGATATGGGTCAAGGTCTTAAAAGCCTTTAAAACGGCTTCTTGACATTGTGCAACACCACATGTTATAATTAATACATCACCTTTCCTAGTGTGATATTTTGGGTCCTACTGAGTTCTTATCTCTCTTTCTCGGTAGGGCCCAAGCCCTTTTAGTTGCAAAGTTTTCTGGCATATGCTACAATTGTATTCTTGGAAACTTTCGGAGATTGCATCAAGGGCTGAAGTCCAAGCGACGGAAATACTGTTTCCTGGATTGTTCTTCTCTTATATTAATTTATAAGGGACAGGGCTGTTCTCAGGAAATGGGATTTGAGATACTGATGTTATTGAGGTACTGTTGTTAGAGCCCATTATTATTGCCGCAGGCAATGGAAAAGAGTAGAAAAATGGCTTATTCAAAGCATGAAAAACTTAACAAAATAGATAAGACAATTGTTGGTCTGCAACACCAAGACTTTAATTGGAAACAAATTACTAATAAATATCAATCAACCTGTTGTGTCTGTAATAGAGGAATCTCAAAAGGTGAGACGATTCTTTGGAATAAAGACCAAGGTTTGGTTATGCACCTTCCAGAGGTTTGTAAATTCTTAGGTACTCGCAAAAAAAGGGTATCAACAAGGGCTCTTGGCACAAATCCGAGGGCAAAGGGAACAAACCCTAAAGCAGTAGAAGAAGAAAGAATGGCTAGACGAATAGCAGAATATAACTTTCCTGTAGAGGTGCGCTATGCGAAGTAAAAGAGATAAAGCAATAGAAGTTGGAATAAATAGAGAAATGACTATAAAAACCTTTCATAAAAACACCAAAGTCCAAGATGATGGATGTATTATTTGGACAAAGAAAATAGAAAGCAATGGCTATGCTAGATTTGGCATAACTTATAGAGAAAAAGGTATTTTTAATGTTCCTGTTTATGCTCATCGTTTTGCTTGGGCATTGAGGTTTGGTATGGATGCATTACCTATTGGCGTTGCAAATAATACAAAAGGGGATAGATTAGTACTAAATCATATGTGTCATAATAGAAGTTGTGTTAATACAAATCATCTTGAGGCTATTCTTCAAAGTGAAAACATGAGCAAAGAGAAAAGGAAACCTAAAGATGGAGCAGCGTAAAAGGGGAAGACCTAAGAAAGAACGCTTATACGACATCTGGGAACATAAGTATTATCTCCTGGATGATAAGCAAAATGATAAGGCTATCCGAAGAACAGTAGAAGAAAGACTGTTTAAAGGTTATGCTTCTGTATTTGCCCTGGCACATGGAAGAGAACCTAATCAAATTGATAGAGGCAAAATAAATAAGGTGGTTGCTGCTATAATAGACAGGATATGACAACACATCCCAAATATGGGTTTTCCAACTCTCCATTCTATTACCTTGGCAAATACAAAACCACGCAAAGGCCCAGGGTATGTGAAAGATGTACCCAATCAGCCTATTATTACCATCATGATTGGGGTTGGTGTTGTGCTAGTCATTTGCTAGACCTGGTTAACATAGGTGGTTTGGCATTCTCATGGGAGGATTATCCAGAGGTATGGGCAAGAACAGAGAGGCTCCTCAAGAGGGAGCCAAGGATGTTTGGTACTGCGAAGAACATGGATGTGGATACACCATATGCTGTGACAGAGGACGAGTTATCGGATGGGTTCATGGAGAGTTATGAGTAGCCCATATGCCACAGCAGAGTATAAGCGTAATAGGAAGATAGTCCTTGAGGCAGCCAATTGGACATGCCATTACTGTGGTAATCCAGCAAACGAGGCTGATCATATACTTCCTGTAAGTCTTGGCGGTAGCAATGAAGTATCCAATCTATTACCATGCTGTAAACAATGTAACAGTGGTAGAGGTAATCAAACAATGAAGCGATTGAACTATTGGAATAAGCGCTATGGCTAGTCTCATAGGTTTGGACATACAGGGATATGCTGGTTTGGATACTCTTAAAAGAGCGGCCTTTCTAGGGCCTGTCCAAATAGTGAGACAAACCATCTCAAACCTTGATACGGCCATATGCCCATATCACAGATATGAAGGTTTGTCAATAGCCCCGCAAAAAAGCGGGAATAGAAAAGGATACCCATAATCCCTATTGGCATATACAAACCTTATATCTTGGCATATGGGTGGATATGTGGATATGCTGGTTTGAAGGTTTGAAGGTTTGAGGTTTTTTTATTTTTACGCTGGAAACCCTGATAGAGTATAATAGAAACCAGAAATATAAAATAGTAAAAGGAGCAATATGAGAACAGGAATGAGCCAAGGCCCTAGAGGTCTTAGAGATGTATCAAAAATAAACGAACCACTAAACCTAGATTTCAGCCTAGAGGAGTCTGTCCGCAAATCCATCCTAGCAGCGACATGGCTAGATGATGTAGATTTGGGAGCAGCCAAAGAAGCAGTTATGCTTGCAGAAACCATGGACCAATTTCCAGATAGACGCCATCAAATAGCACCTATCCTTATTGGCCTATTGTCAAACCTTGGTTTGCTCAATAACCGTAAAACCACAGAAATGTCTCCAGCAGATATGTTGGCTGCTATTGCTAATGGTTGATTGGAAACCTACTTACCTTACCCTGCCGCTTTCAGAGGATTACCCTACTGATGGCAATAAGGTCATTAATATATCTCAAACCTTATGGCGTTTGCCAGAAAAGAATGATGAATTATTAGTATTAACAGACTGGCAAAAGGACCTGATCCGTAGGGTTCTAGAGAGATATCCAGATACCCATCCTGACCCTGCAAAGGCTGGGAGGCTGCGTTATAAGCAGGTAGTGATATCTATGCCTAGAAAGAATGGAAAGTCTCTCCTAGGTGCCTTATTTGCCTTATACGGTATGCTCCTGCACGAGCCTGCACCTGAAGTTATATCTGTAGCAGCCTCCGCAGACCAGGCTAAAATCGTTTATCGCAGGCTAAAACATCAGGTAGATTCAAGTGAATTGCTTGCACATTTCTTTAGTAAATCTACAGAACACAGAGGACTTTGGACTAAAGATGGCACAGGTATATATAAAGTTATTGCAGCAAAGGTAGCAACTGCTCAAGGTTTGCATCCTAGTCTAGTCGTATTTGATGAGTTGCATGTGGCCAATGAAGATGTCTGGACAGCCATGAGTCTTGGTTCTGCTACTCGCCCTGACGGACTTACCATTGGAATCACAACTGCTGGCGATGACACATCAAACCTACTCAAACATTTATACGAAAGAGGAATGGCAGCCATCCAAGGACAAGAAGACCTTGAGAGATTTGGTTTCTTCTGCTGGGAAGCACCTCAAGGCTGTTCTCTAGATGATGAAGACGCTGTTCGTATGGCAAACCCACAATTAGCAAGCGGAATCCTAAACTGGGAGTCTGTTAAAAATGAATTAGCCACAATGCCTGAACCTGATGCTAGGCGTTATAGATTAAACCAGTTTGTGTCATCCATGAACGCTTGGATCCCTGTTGGAGCCTGGTCTCAATGCCCTGAAGGACGACCTACAAACCCAGAAGTGTTTGCAATTGAGAGAACCTCTGGTTGGGAATATGTATCTATCGTGACTGCCCAGATGCAGGAAGATGGAAAGATAGCCACAGAATTGGTGGCATCATTAAATAATACAGATATTGATGGTGTGATTAAAGTCTGTTTAGACCTTGCAAAATATGGCAAGCCGTTTATCATGGACGGAAATGTATTGGATGACCTAGGATCTGCGCTAAAGCAGAAAGGTTTCAGGGTACAAATGACATCCAACAAAGATTTAATTAGTGCGTCAAACAACACTTATAGTAGAATTATCAAGAAGCAACTAATTCATCCAAGAGATGAGATAGTTACTCTACAAATGCAACGAGCAGTACGCAAAAATAGTGGTGAATCGTGGAGAATTGCCAGAAAAGATAGCGGAACTGATATTGATGCAGCAGTAGCAACAGTTTTAGCCATCTGGTTTGTTGAGACACAAATAAAACCACAGCAGATGGTTCATTGAGGAGAACGCAATGGGATTTAGAGACAGACTAGTGAGCAGACTTGGTTATGAATTAGAACCAGCGTATGTTCCTGAAACAGAGAATCGTGGAGTAGCAAACACTGCACCAGCAAGAGACGCAGTTAGCGTAACACCAACTACTGCACTTAGTCTTGTTGCTGTATCAAGAGCCACATCAGTATTGGAAACTGCAATCATGCAGATACCTGTAAATGTTTACAGAGGCAACACACAACTACCAACACCACTTTGGCTAGAAACACCTGACATTGAAAATCAGATTTCACAAGCAGAATGGCTTGGCACAACATTAATTCACATGGCAATATTTGGAAATGCTTATTGGCATATCCGCAGAGGACCAAGAGGAATTGTAAACATTACAAACCTACATCCATCAGATGTAAGCGTCTCAACAGATGAGACAGGAAAGATTTATTATCTTTACAAGTCAAAGAGATATTCGTCAGCAGACATTAAGCATTTGAAACTTTATCACAATGCAAGTTCAACAGCGTTGCTTGGTGAAGGTCCATTGCAGCGACACAAATCAGTATTGCGTTCAGCACTTGACTTGCATAACTATGCTGACAATTGGTTCCGTACCGCAGCAGTTCCAACAGGTACATTAACCACATCAGAATTTCTTTCTGCAGATGTTGCAAAACAAAATAAAGATGCATTCATTGCATCGCAGCAAGAAAGAAGTATTGCAGTCCTTTCATCAGGTCTTAAGTATGATTCTATTTCTCTTAACCCTGAGCAAGCACAATTCCTAGAAAACCAGAAGTTCATTACTCGTCAAATAGCAATGATGTTTGGTGTTCCAACAATGTATCTTGGAATGGGAATTGAAGGACAAGGCATGACATATGTCAATGGTAACGAAGACAGAGCAAAGTTGTTCCAGGATGGATTGCAGCAATATATTGTACGCATCCAACAGGCAATTACAGACCTTCTTCCAAGAGGACAATACGCAGAATTTAATTTGACTGAGTTCCTTCGTCCAAATACCAAGACACGATATGAGTCATACGCAATTGGCTTATCTAATAATTTCTTGACAGTCAATGAAGTCCGTGAGATGGAAGGCATGTCAGAAATAGCACCACAAGACCAGGTCCAAGTTGATGTCGTTGATGACAATCAACCTGTGGACTAAAATGGAGTAATGAAAATGAAAGATATGATTACCCGCTCATTTGAAATACGAGCAACAGATTCTGAGAAGCGTGAAGTTTCTGGAATCGCTGTTCCTTTCAATGAGACAATTGACATTGGTGGTGGATGGTCTGAGCGTTTTGAAAAAGGCGCAGTAGACCTAAACGCAAATGTAAAACTATTTCGTGACCACGAAGATATTATTGGAGTCGTCACAGAAATGGAAGAATCTGATGAAGGCCTATTAATTAGAGCAAAGATTTCAGAAACAGTTTTGGGAAATGAGACACTTAACCTAGTTAAGGATGGAGCAATCCGCTCATTCTCAGTTGGATTCATCCCAGTAACAGATGAAAAGAAAGACAAAACAATAATCCGTAAAAAGGTTGACCTCAAAGAAGTATCTTTGGTGGCATTTCCTGCTTACGATAAGGCTGAAGTACTTTCAGTCAGAGAAGAAACCAATCAGGAGGAAATATCCATGGAAAAAGAAACACCTGATTACACTTCAGCAATCAACGAAGTTCGTAATCACGCAGAGGAGTTGGAGCGCCGTCTAGATGTAATCGCAACATCAGCAGCAGCACCAACCGATCCAACATCTCAGTTCCGTTCATTCGGTTCTTGGGTTAAGGCTGTAGCAGCAGGCAACGAAGATGCCGTAGCACTACACCGTACATTCACTGGTGCAGACTCAGCAGATTCAATCATGAAGAATGCTTGGGTTTCTGACACAGTTCGTATTCTTAACGCTGGCCGTCCAACATATTCCGTATTCTCAACAGGTGCACTACCTGCTGATGGTATGAATGTTGAATATCCAAAGGTAAATACAAATACTCTCGCAGTTGCAGAGCAGGCTGCTGAAGGCGATGCACTCGCTTACGGTAAGTTGACTCTTACATCTCAAACCGCTCCAATCAAGACCTACGGTGGTTACACTGATATGTCTCGTCAGGTTGTAGAGCGTTCAAGCATCAACTATGTTGATACTGCTTTCAGAGCAATGGTCGCTAAGTATGCTGCTCAAACAAACGCTGCTGTTCGTGCAAAGTTAATTGCAGAAGCAGCAAACTTCAACACATCAGCACTTGGTGCATGGACCGCAACAGAAATCATTGATTCTCTTGCAGAAGCAGCAACCAAGGTAAATGTAGACACAGGACTTCCATTGGAATTCATCCTTGTATCTTCAGATGTATTCCGTTTGATTGCAAAGACAGTTGACACCTTGGATCGTCCAATCTTGTCAAATGTTGGCGCAACAAGCAACACTTATGGTTCAATCAACCCAGTAGGACTAACAGGAAATATCCTTGGTCTTCCAGTTGTTGTTGACCCATCACTTGCAAACCTATCATTCTATGCAGGTAACTCTGCAGCACTCACAAATTACGAGTCTGCTGGTGCACCTTTCCGTCTCAACGACGAAGAAATCACCACACTAACAAATTCCTTCTCTGTATACGGATACCTAGGTATCGCAGTACCAGAGCCAAAGGCACTTTGCGTAATTTCTTAATTAATTTAGAGGAGTAAGATTATGGACTGGACAGACTTGAAAGCATATGTAGGTGCATCTGCAAATGATGATGCCTATGTTGAAGAATGCTGGGACACAGCAAAAGATTTGGTAGCAAACTATATTGTTTCTGCCAAGGTTCCTGTTGGTGTGTTGAAGCGTTGCTACCTTGAAGTAGGTTCAGAACTATTCCATCGTCGTAACGCACCAATGGGAGTGGCTCAATATGCAACATATGACGGAGCACCGTTAAATACTGCAAGAGACCCTCTCGTTGGTGTGTATCCTTTACTTAACAGATACATGGTGAGATTCGGATGAATTTAGCAGGAGTTAGAGAAGAATTAGAAAGTGCCATCATTCTTGGCGGCATTTCTAAAGTCTATAAGTATGTGCCAGAGAGACCTAATCCACTTTGTGCGATTATGGAACCTGATACTGAGTTCATTACTGTATACGAGAATCAATATGATGCGGATTATGCATCTAATTGGAAAATTCTTGTGCTTGTTCCGTATGCAACTAATG
>Ga0209990_10002034_pt1 | contig 16247 bp, 12 predicted proteins | sample NOAtaG_6_FD_187304 | JGI IMG/M metagenome (GOLD analysis project Ga0209990, IMG submission 187304) | Freshwater lake microbial communities from Lake Erie, under a cyanobacterial bloom - NOAA_Erie_Diel5S_2200h metaG (SPAdes) (version 2) | ecosystem: Environmental > Aquatic > Freshwater > Lake ...
GTTGATGCATCACGCACAAACAACACAGACTCACCGTCAACCACGCGACCCTGCCAGAATGGTCGCAGTACATCTGCCGAATACTGCCAGGCAACTGCCGCCGACTGCTGCTGCTGCTGCTGCTGCTGCGCATGAACGGACGCCACCCGATCTCCCGCCAGCAGAAAACCAAGTGCAGCAGCAATCAACGTCAACCGTTCCACACCGTATCGCATCTCTGACATCCCCGAATTCATCAGGCACAACACACACCACGTGTACGCACAATGCTTCGTCAGCGCAGCTGCCCGTCCACGACAACCGCCTGCACACCACTCGCCAGCTTCTCACCCAGTCGCACCACACCCGCTGCATCCAGTACCAGTTGCTCTCGCTGCACCGGCAAATCCAGCTCGCGCAGATGGACTACCCCGGACTCACCCGCCAGCACCTCCGACATTACGGACAGCACATCCACTCGGTTCACACTTTCATGATCAGGTGGTGCCTGCTGACTGATATACCATCGCAACTGCGGCTGTTGCAGATCCTGCCGCACCGCTCTCACCAGCGACAGCACACGCTCCGGTGCCCCCTTTCTAAACGGCCCCCACGACATGTCATTCTCGCCGACATGATAACAAATACCCGCCAGCTCCACCTCATGCCCGCGATCCCGCAGGTCCTGCACAGATCGCCGCACAAACTCCAGAAATGCCGGATACAGATTTCGCCCCTTTGCCTCACTGCCAGCCGGCGTCCAGTCAATGATCTGAGAACCACTGTGAGTAAATTTGGCTATTGCGACGTTCTGCACCCCGGAATGCTGCAAGGCCGCCGCAAAACTCAGCTCCGGACCAAATGTGCCGTACTCCCCAAATGGTCCCAGCGGCTCCCAGCCATCCGACACCGTATACCCTCCACCCAGACTGTAACGGCAGGCAACCCGCTGATCCGACTCCAGCAGTTTCGAGCCCCCCGGCAGATTGGCCAGATCCTGCACAAATGCCCGCTCTCCCTCCATATTGCGGTGCCCGGCCATTACAAACAAACGCACCTTCGAGCCGGCTGCATACGGCCACTGCTGCAGTCTCCGCGACTCACGCTGCCACTGCCCTGTCGCCTGCAGCCACGCCCGCGCATAACACACACCATGCTCCAGCTGCCCCAGCGTGCCATAGTGATAATGCAGACCCGCACCACCACCAATCTCCACACCCACATGCGATGTCGGAACATATTCCACCAGGGGATCCGCATCGGCCACCTCACGCTGCCCCAGACTGATCGCATACATCCGAGGCCTGAGGTCCATGCCCCAGATCGTCTTCGTACACAACTCACCAATGAAAAATCGCAGCTGCGGTGCCTGCAGATCCCGACGCCAACTGGCCACAAAATTCCTCAGATTCCTCCCATAGGACGCCATATACTCCGGCTCAAACATGTCGTTCTCACCCTGATGCCACATGAATCCCTCCAGCCGCCACTTCACCCCCTGTTTGTCCAGTTCCCCCAGCGCTGCCCGAACCCGCTGCAACGCCAGCGGATACAATCGAAAACCACTCGGCTGGTCCGGATTCCAGTCGCCTCCCAGATGAGTCCCACCGGCCGCAATCTTGATAATCGCAATCGGAGCCCTGATCCGCGACGTCACCTCACGACCAAAACTCAGCTCCGGACCCACCACGTTATACACCGGTCGCAATGACTCCCAGCCAGCAGACTCCAGCTTCTCTTCACGACCCAGACAATACGAAAAACGCACAGCCGCCTGCGGCTGATCCAGCCCCGCAAACGGCGGGAATCGACCAATATCCGCAATCTTCGAATCCGAACCCACCATGTTCGACTGACCGGCGAAGATAAATACCCGCACAACAGAATCTTCATCAGCCAGCAGCACAGCGCCGCTGATCCACAGCACCAGCCCACAAACACAACCAGGCAGACAACGCATCTCCACCCCCCAAATCCCGCACTCACACCAAAAACGTTTTCGAAACACGGACTTCTCAAACCCCCGAAACAAAATGGATCACCGTCGCACCCTCACGTGCAGGCTGTGACGGAGCAAGCCCCCCAGGAGTTCAAAACCCGAATTCGCGAGTACCAATTGGTAACCCAGTTCCGACACGAAGCACGCGAAAAAACCGAAGCAGCCACAAGACAAGCCATTTTGAACACCAAAGCCTCTGAAATCCTCGACGCCAATGCCGCACTGGGTTCATAAGCATGCAACAAATCCACGCCTTCGCCGTAATACCAATCCGGACTCCCTCTTCCGTTCAGTCACGGTGGGTCAGACTGGATTCACAATACGCGCTCCGCATGGGAATTCTCTGCCCGGTCCTCCGCAAGGCCTGCGTACCACCACTCGAAGTTTCGGATATCGAATTCGCCAATCTCACTGACTGGGAACCGGACAACACCCGGCACGTGGAGTGGAACAGCCTTGTCAGCAGCCTCAGACATCTGCAGCACACAAACAATCAATCCCGGCCCGGCAGCGAAGCTGACCTCTGCTTCAGACTGGTTCACAAAAGCACTGCACCTCGGAGATCCTCGAGCCGCAGCCGCTCTCGCTGCACTCAGCCTGCCCCGCCCCAGCCACACTCAACTCACAGCTGCTGAAACTCGCCCAAAAGACGACAACAGACCCGCCGACGTAACTCCCGAATTTCTGACTCCGCGAACAATGTTGAATGATGAGTCGTCGAGATGCGGCAGTTCGCCCCACACGTCGTCAAACCCACCATCATCGATGTCATAATCCCCGTCCCGGTATAACGCGAATAATCCAGCAGTTGCCCGGACTGCAGCTCATCCTCAAAAAACACATTCAGGTTCACATTCGATGCCAGAGCAGCAACCGGAGCCAGAAAGGGTCCCGCCACCTCATTCGCACGGTGCGACAATCTGTCCCACACCGCCGTCATAAACGACAAATGACGCTCATACAAACGGTAATGACCAGATCGTTTGATCGCCTGACTCTCACGGGAGACACGCTTCGCCAAATCCGCAAACGATCCCCCACGCTCACGCGGTAATCGTAAAGTGTAACCTCCCAGCACCTGACCGCTGGCCTCCGGAACCGGAGGTACCGTTTCCTGACGCAGGTCCACTGGAGTATACAAACCGATCCGCTGCCGCCGCCCCGTCACCAGCGACATCTGAGACAGTGAATCATGCATCGCAGCCAGCAGCAGATCCTGTACCGTAACACCCAGCGATCGGGCAGACTGCAGCACTCCTGACAGACTCAGACTCTCAGACTCAACCCCGGTCACACACCGATCCGGCCCCGCAAATCGCTGCTGCGCACGCCACGACCCAAGACCATGAAAAATCTCCCGACTGACACTCACCACCGAATGCCGAGCCGCCGCCGAATCTGAAAACGCCGGCACAATCAAACTCAGATCCGGCGCAAATCCCGGTGCCGGCTCCGTCAGCTCAAATCCCCGCAACACACGCAGTACTGAACGACATAACGCACTGATCCCGCGCGAATCCATAAAGGCATGGCGATACACAACCACCAGATGCCAGCGATCAGCCGTCTCACAGATCGCATGAAACCGAAAAGGCCAGTGCAATCCACCCGGAAAATACCGATTCAGCTCACGATCCAGCACACCCGCAATGGCCAGCTCCGGCTGCCGATGCACAGATGATACTGTAAGCTCAACGTCCCCTCCCTGCCCCAGCCTGACCCCGCACCGCATGCGATTGCCGCCAGTACACACCTCCGCCGGCAGCGGGAAATGACGCCCCAATGCCGCTCTCACCGCGTCCCCAAGCGACGAAGCTGTCACAGATCCGCTCAGCGTCAATACGTGAGCAGCATTCAGCGGACAAAATTGCTCCCAGCGCAGCATCATCCGCTGCAGCCCATTCAACGGACGCCACTCCAGCAGACTGCCATCGGCGTACACAGCCCGCGCACGCTCCAGAACAGGCAACTCAGCCAGTGACATGCAAACTGTCCCCAACCCAACACGTTTCCACGACGCTCTGAACTCCCATCCCTCTTAATCGGTCAAACAACAGCGAAATCCCATCGCGATGCATACAAACAGGCAGAGCACCACCGCTGGATTCAGCATTCAACCCAATCCGGCATTTTCTGCCGATCAAACACAACCCACAACTCACTTCAGCAATCCCGTCACCACATTCCCATGAACATCTGTCAGCCGGTAATGCCGCCCCTGAAACTTGTACGTCAGACGCAAATGGTCCAACCCCAGCAAATGCAGCAAAGTCGCATTCAAATCATGCACGTGCACAGGATCCCGCACAATGTTGTAGCTGAAATCGTCCGTCTCGCCCCACGTCTGACCACCACGAATCCCAGCTCCCGCCAGCCACATCGAAAAACACCGCGGATGATGGTCCCGGCCATAGTCCGACGCCGTCAGCCTGCCCTGACAATACACCGTACGACCAAATTCTCCCCCCCACACCACCACCGTGTCTTCCAGCAGACCACGCTGCTCCAGATCCAGTACCAGCGCCGCTGACGGCTGATCCGTCATCCGACACTGCAGACCGATATTCTTCGGCAATTCCAGATGCTGGTCCCAACCGCGATGAAACAACTGCACAAATCTCACACCACGCTCACACAACCGACGCGCCATCAGACAATTCCACGCAAAACTGCCCGGACGACGCGACTCCTCCCCGTACATTTCAAACGTACTCGCCGCTTCGTTCGACAGATCCGTCAATTCAGGCACGGAAGCCTGCATACGATAGGCCATCTCGTATTGCGCAATCCGCGTGGTGATTTCAGGATCACCCGTCTGCTCCAGATGCAGCCCGTTCAGGGTCTGCAGATCATCCAGCAGACCACGCCGCACCTCACGACTGATTCCCGCCGGATTTGACAGATACAGCACCGGATCACCCTGTGACCGAAACTTCACACCAGCATACCGCGTCGGCAAAAAACCACTGCCCCACAACCTGTCATAAAGCGGCTGATCACCCGCACCGGAAATCATTGCCACAAATGCCGGCAGGTCACTGCTCTCACTCCCCAGCCCATACGACAGCCAAGAACCCAGACTGGGCCGACCGGCCAGCTGCGATCCCGTCTGAAAAAAAGTAATCGCCGGATCGTGATTGATCGCCTCCGTATGCATCGAACGCACAAAACACAACCGATCAGCTATCGCCGCCGTTCGCGGCAGCAAATCACTCACCCACGCACCGCTGTCACCACGCTGACGAAAACGAAACATCGTCGGCGCCACTGGAAAACTCGACTGACTGCTCGTCATACCAGTCAGACGCTGCCCCTGTCGCACCGACTCCGGTAACTCCGTGCCACGCAGATCTCGCAATCCTGGCTTGTAATCAAACAGGTCCAGCTGCGAAGGAGCCCCCGACTGAAACAGAAAAATCACCCGCTTCGCACGCGGCAGAACATGCGGACCATCACCAATGCCCAGGCCCGGCGCCGCTTCATTCTCACCACCCAGCAGCTCACCCAATGCACCGGCACCCAATACACCGGCACCCAACCCCAGAAAACCCCGACGCCCGCCTGCCAGCCGCTGCTCAATCATGCCTGACATCACATCATTCCTTCGTGATCACTTCATCAAGATTCAACAGCACACTCGCCACCGTCGTCAGCGCCGCCAGCTCCGCAGCATCCACCGTCTCATCCACCGCCGTCATTCCAGTCCGATTCAGCGCCGACGCAGCCTCCGGCTGCTGCCTGTATAGACTCGCGTTACGCTCATAACGAGCATTGAGAATCTGCAGCTCCCGCGCCGTCGGAACTCGCGACGTCACCATCCGAAACATTCGCTCAATCCGCTCCGAAACACTCTTCGCACCAGTTGACAGCTCACGCTGAGCCAGCACTCGCGCTGCCTCAACAAAAGTCACATCGTTCATCAGCGCCAACGCCTGCAACGGTGTATTCGTCCGACCACGACTCACCGTACACGCCTCCCGCGTTGTCGCATCAAATGTCACCATCAGCGGCGGAGCTACCGTGCGTTTCCAGTACGTATACAGACTGCGACGATACAAATCCGCCCCCCGCGACTGCTCATACTCCATGTCCGTCGCAATCTCCTTCCACAATCCCTCCGGCTGATACGGCTTTACAGATGGACCGCCTGTGACTCGAGCCAAAAGCCCACTCACAGCCAGCGCCTGATCACGCACTGCTTCCGCCGACAATCGACGCCGACTGCCCCGCGCCAGCAGGCGATTGTCCGGATCCAGCGCCTGCAGCTCAGGTGACTGCCGCGATGACTGCCGATACACAGCACTGGTCACAATCAAACGCTGCAACGCCTTGATATCCCAGCCACTCCGCTGAAATTCCAGCGCCAGCCAGTCCAGCAGCTCAGGGTGCGACGGAACCTCGCCCTGGGATCCAAAATCCTCCGACGTTCGCACCAGACCGTACTCAAAATACCGCTGCCAAAAACGATTCACCGCGACCCGCGCTGTCAATGGATTCTCGCCACTCACCAGCCAGCGAGCAAGATCCAGCCGGTTCCCATGACGACTGACAAAATTCCCCGCAAACGCAGCCGGTACACCCGGCCGCACCAGCTCACCAGGACGGTCATACTGGCCACGCAGCAGTACACGCGTCTCACGAGGCGTCGGTAATTCCTGCATCACCATCACCGTCGGTATCTGATCATCCAGCTCTCGCAGCTGCCCACGCAGCACCGGCAGTCGCGCAAAAGCTTCACGCAGCTCACCTTTCGCATGCCGCTCCAGATACGCTCCCTCCAGCTTTCGCCGCTGCACCTCCGTCCGACTGCCCGCCTCCAGCTTCACAATCTCTGAAACCGACTCCGGCACGGCCAGCAACTCCACCTCCTCCGACGACAGATCACGACCATAAACCCGGACATCCGATATCGCGCCACGAAATCGACTGTGCCCGCCACCAATCCGAAATGGCTCAGCCTTCACCGCAAACGTCTGATTCAGACGATCCAGCCGCACAGTCAGCGGAACCTCAGCCCCGTTCAGATACAGCCGAACCCCCGATGCCAGACGAGTCCCGTCATAAACCACCGCCAGATGCACCCACCGACCAGCCGGCAGCACAGACTCACTCTCCAGCCGAATCGCGTCATCCAGCCACCGCTTCACCAGATTCACCTGCACCCGCCCGTCCTGCAGATGCACGCTGTATCCCTCACCCTGGTCCACCGGAACCATCCGCGACAGCACCGTACCCCCGGAACCGTCCGGCCGTATCCACGCCGCCAGCGAAAAACGATCGAAATACCCAAAACCCCCGACAGTCGCCGACTCCGGAATCGCTCCCCCATCCAGCAGCAGTGCCCGCTCCCCGCCACGCAATACCCAGATCGGCTCAACGCCTTCCGGACTCAGCGTCAGCGAATGCCCCGCATCACTCAACAGACTGCCCGCCAGAGGATACACCTGCTGCAGCCCTGCCGTCGGCGTCCAATCAGATTCCCGACGCGCTTCAGCCGTTGCACTCCACTTTTCCACCTCCCCAGACAGCTCCGGCCGCAACGCCCTGATCCGCAGCTCCGCCTGCACAACCTGCTGCTCCAACTCACGCAACTGCTGCTGCTGTGCCGGTAACGGAGCCTTAATGAACGGGGGTGAATTGCCCTCCTTGATCGCCCGTCCCGACTCCGGCAGATTGTTGAACCACGCAAACACCTGATAATACTCCCGCTGACTCAACGGATCATACTTGTGGTCGTGACACCGCGCACAACCCATCGTCAGCCCCTGCCAGACCGCAAAAGTCGTATCCACACGGTCCGCCACATACTCCACCTGATACTCCTCCGGAATAATACCCCCCTCCGCATTGCCCCGATGATTCCGATTAAACCCCGTGGCAATCCGCTGCTCCAGCGTCGGATTCTCCAGCAAATCCCCCGCTATCTGCTCCACCGTAAACTGATCAAACGAAAGATTCCGATTGAACGCCTCAATCACCCAGTCCCGCCACCGCCACATACTCCGCGGCCCATCGTTCTGATAACCACTGGTGTCCGCGTAACGAGCAGCATCCAGCCACGCCACCGCCATGTGCTCACCATAAGCCGGTGATGCCAGCAGCCGGTCCACCACCCGCTCCCACGCATCCGCAGACTGATCAGCCACAAACGCCTCCACCTCATCCAGCTTCGGTGGCAACCCAGTCAGATCCAGCGTCACCCGGCGAATCAGCGTTCTGCGATCCGCCTCCGGCGATGGCTGCAAACCAGCAGACTCCAGCCGCGCCAGCACAAACTGATCAATCGAATTGCGACACCAGCCCGGATTGCTCGTAACCGGTGGCACCTGCAACTGCGGACGAACAAATGCCCAGTGCTCTGACCACTTCGCACCCTGCTCTATCCAGTCGTTCAGCAATTGCTTCTGCCGGTCCGTCAACCGCCGCGGAAACCCCGGCGGAGGCATCTGCATGTCAGGATCCGCTGACACAATCCGCTGAACCAGCAGACTGGCAGCCGGATTCCCCGGCGACACCACACTGTCACCGTCCCGCTCAGCAAACAAACCGTTCCGCTCGTCCAGACGCAGACCACTGCTGCGCTGCGACTCATCCGGTCCATGACACGTAAAACACAGATCGGACAGGATCGGCCTGATGTCCCGGTCAAAACTGACAGAAACCGGCAACTGCTGAGCCCACACAGTCCCGGTGCCAGCCTGTGTCAGCAGCACTGCCACTGCAGCCAGCAGAAATACCACCCGACCTGGCACCAGCCGAACCGCCATCGTCAAACCTCCAGTGAATTTGTCCTGCTGTGAACTTCAGCAGAGCATGAGTGCTGCAGGCAAAAGTTCACCAGATTCCAGCCCCCACGAAAATCACAGCACCTCACCAGCGTTCCTCAGCTCAGCACCCAGCAACGCATTCAACGCAATTGTGAAACACACCTCATTCGCCAGCTCATCACTGTCCAAAAACATGCAGCACACTGCTCAGCCAGTTGTACTGCGACACAAAACACTCAACCGCCACCGCTCCCAACCCTGCTTCCGAAACTAATCACCTCTCATGACACCCTGCAAAGGACAGCCAACACGCACCAGATTACCGTCTTCGTCAACCATGGCAAACTCACGCATCCGCCAAACCTTGTCCTCCACGCACTCCACACGCGGTATCCCCGACCGCGGCAATTCCGCCTGACCGAACACCGCAGCCAGCCCATCCACATCGGACACCCGCAGGTAACACCCCCCGTAATTCTCCGCCGGCTGCAGCTGCGGATACGGGAAAAAGTGCAGCTCAAGATCTCCGCGAGTCACTATGGCCCAGGTCCCCATAGCCAGCAGATGACCCTCAAAACCCAGCCGCGAATAAAAACGAATCGTCCGCTCCAGCGAACGACTCGGCAACACCGGAATCGACTTGTCTTTCTCCATCAGCCACAACTCCCTCGTACCTGCTCTCGCCTCCGCCACATGAAAATACCCGGAACCTTCGTTCCACGCGGAAAATTCCTGCTGAAGCGTACCAAACACCCGATTCACACCCCGCACAAAAACTGCCGAAAAAACGGCCTGCACAGTGATCCGGCAGCACACTCAAACATTCACTGCTGTCCGGAACAGCAGTGAGCATTCAAAACGAAAACAGCCAGTCCGATCTCATGCTCGAGCGGACTGGCTGGAATTGCGTAAAGCTGCCACGTTTCTGACCACACAACATCAAAAAACCGCACAGACATTTTCCTCAGCCGTGCGTCTGCAAATCCTCGAAATGCTTGCGCACCTTCGCAGCGACCTGCGGATCCGTCATCTTGTCGGCAGTGGCAATCTCCACTGTTTTCACAGGAAAATGCTGCGACTCCAGCCGCTTTCGAAACTCACCCTTGGCCTCTCCAGGACCGAAGATCAGCAGTCGTTCGACACCGTGAAGTGCCTTCAGCACCTCATCATAGTAGCCGTTCAACTGATTCATGAATTTGTGCTCCTGCTTGATCTCCGACAGATAGTGCTGCGGATGCTCAGAGCCCGAACCGGATCCGGCCGGTAACGAAAATGGTTTCTCAACGTCAGATTCAATCTCAGTGATCTCTTCTTCCCCACCGGTCACTCGTACCAGCACTGCCCTGTGATGATCGATCCAAATACCAGCGTTTACCGACATATTGATGGCCTTTTCTTCCGCCTGACACACACCATGAGCGCACTTTCACTGAACTGCCGAGGCCGAATTACAAAACGGCCGAAAAGAAGCGATTCCATCATCAGCACAGCAGGAATCACCGCAGCAGGGCGCTATTCTTCAGAGGCCTTCAGGCCCCACCTTGCTTTGCACATCGGGAAACTGGTCACGAACACTCCCGAATACTCGCTGTTCAGATACACACACTACATCATTCCCGGGGTGAGGGCAAGCAGCCGGATATCGGATCCCGTGCCACGGTCTGCAAACAGCAGCCGCCACAACTCCCATTCAGCCGACAAGCTTCACCGCTTCTGCCGCAACTTGAAAAAATTCCAAATCTCGTCAGTCGCTTTCAGTTTCCGGTTGTGCCTGCCCACCAAAAATTCGGCCACCTGACGCTCGCCACCCGGCCAGTGATGACCCAAATCCTCAACCGTCACAAACACCACATTACACGGCCCGCGATCAGACCCGTACTGCCGCCTGCGCACTCCATCCACCGTCTCATCCAGCACCGGCTGCGCCGCACACCCCAGCACACTGCCCCAGCGATCAATAAATGTCTGCACCGCCGGCTTCTCAGCTCCACCCTGCTCTCTCCCGCCAAATGCCAGCTGCGGATAACCACCCTCCAGAGGATTCAGCGAATCAGCAGTGCCCGTAATGTAACACAAGGGCACTGCCTTCGCAGATTCCAGTTGCCCCGTCCAGCAGGTCCCGGACACAGGAGCAATCGCTGTAATCCGCTGCGATAACTCAGCCCCCAGTCGAAATGCCATCGAAGCACCATTCGAAAAACCAGTCACAAAAATTCGTCCCGCATCGATCCGGCAGCTTTCACCAATCCGGTCAATCAACGCACCGATAAACGCAACATCATCCACACCCTCAGCCGCAGCATGAAACCGACCCGAACCATCGTTCCAGGCCTGGATTGAGGTGCTGGGAGCGGCCATCGCCGGTCAAACCACGACAGAGGACTCAGGCTCTGAAAAGATGCATCTCGCAATTGATGGTAAGACGCTCAAAGGCAGTCGCAGCAACAGCAGGGCCCCTGGTCCCCTGCATCTGGTGAGCGTGTGGATGTCGGCGAAGGGAATCACTTTGGCTCAGGTCCCAACGGACGCCAAATCCAATGAAATTACAGCAATACCGCAGGTCTTGGAGTTGATCGATGTAAGAGGTTCTGTGATCACAATCGATGCCATGGGCGCCCAGGTTGGCATCGTGCAAGCAATTACCGAACGAGGCGTCGACGTGGTCGTTTGCTTAAAGGCTAATTAAAGGACTCTTAATAAAGCGGTCTCCGAATTTATTGAGAAGCAACTGGATAACAACTTTGAGGGTTTGGTGCATGAGACACTGCATGAATCTTCGAATAAAAAATGACACGGAAGGCTGGAATCAAGGACCTGCATTCAATTCGAAATACCGAAAGACTTTCCTCTCGAAGAGAAATGGGTCGGCCTGAAAAGTTTCGGAGTTGTAGTGCGGGAAACCAACTCCGCCGATAAGCACACAGCTGAGCAAAGCTTCTACATATCGAGCCTGCCCGTCGGCATTGCTCAGTCTTCAAAATCGATTCATAGTCACTGGGGAATAGAGAACACATGTCACTGGTCGCTGGACGTGACATGGAGCGAAGAGTACCTGACGCAAGTCCTCATCAAATTGGGAACTTAGTGTGCGCTGGCCCTGATTGGGACATTCTACTTTTCCGTTTACCGCCCGTTAAATCGCGGTTGACGGTTGTCCAGCTGCCGAAACGGAGACCTGAGCCCGTTTGCGATACCAAACGACAAAAACCAAATTGCCGCTCAGTGAATTTCAGAAAGATCGATGGATTTTCGGAATTGGGGGTTGGTGGTTTCGCGACTGGGAATGACTCGTCGCCTTTCGCTTGAAACCGGGGGATTTCCCTTGAATTCCAGGTGCGTCGTGGCGAGATTACCAGCTTGCTCTGTGAAGCGATGATGACTGAATTGCTGGATCAGAGGGCCCTTGAGGTCCGGTTCATCTGCGAAGCTGCGAGGAAGCATGGCCGGTACATCACGCGAGCCTGCCAGGGAACCTGCATCGGAAGTCGCGTCAGGCGACCGGCCTGGCGCTGAAAGGCAGCATTTTTCTGCGATTTACGACAAGTTACGGAAGCTTGCACGGCGCACGTTACTGTCCAGCGGGATCCACCCGACCCTTGATCCCACGGAACTTGTGCATGAGGCCTGGATTAAGCTCGGCGCAGCTGACTCGCTGCAGCACTGGAAAAGTGAACAGCACTTTTACGCCGCAGCGGCCGAGACAATGCGCCACCTGCTGGTGGATCGGACTCGTCGTAAGTTGGCCCGGAAACATGGCGGAGACTTCAAACGCAGGCCAATTGAGTGGGCGTTGCGAATTCAGTCGCAGGGGGCTCGTGAGGACATCTGTTTCATCAGGGTGCATGAAGCGCTGGAGGTGTTGAGGCAGGAGTCTGCCAATGGCGCACGCGTGATTGACCTGAAATACTTCGCGGGTTTGTCTCACGAAGAAGTCGCAACGCTGCTGGAGATTAAGGAGCAGACTGTCCGAGATCTCTGGACCTGGGGGCGGGCCCGACTGTTTCAGATTTATGAAATGCTGGAACGCAATGAATTCTCCGGACAGGACAACGCGGGTGATCCCGTGCAGCCTGAGTCACCCGCTTTGCAAAGCACGGATTGATGAATCAGGCCGCCAAAATCCTGATGCAGCTGACCGAAATCTCGAATCGGGACGATCGGACCAGAGCCCTGAAGCAGTTGTCCGGCCAGAACGAAGATCTGCAGCGTGAGGTGGAAGGACTGCTGGCCGCCATGGAGGCGATGGGCGATTTTCTGGAGTCTCCGGCCATCTTCGGTCGGGACGCCATGGAGATACTGTTTCCGGAACTGGACGGTCTGGAAGATGTCGAGGGCCGCAGCTTCAATCCGCTTGGTCCCATTGGTGAAGGCGGCATGGGCTCGGTCTGGCTGGCGCGGCAAACAAAGCCGCTGGAACGACTTGTCGCCATCAAACTGCTTAAGTCCGGACTGAATTCACAGACGGCCATCAGTCGATTCGAATCTGAACGCCAGTTGCTGGCACGTCTGCAGCATCCCAATATCGCGACGATTCTGGATGCAGGGCTGCTGAAACGTGGATCTCCATTCTTTGTCATGGAGTTTGTGAATGGCCCACCGATCACCAAGTTTGCCGCCGCGAACCAGTTGACGGCCCAGGAATGTCTCCGATTGATGATTTCCGTCTGTCGCGCGATCGAGCATGCTCATGGACGGGGGATTATTCATCGGGACATCAAGCCCGGAAATGTGCTGGTCACTCTGATTGATGGGATTGCGATCCCGAAGGTGATTGATTTTGGAATTGCGAGGGCGATCTCCGCAGAGGAGACAGACGATGCCGGGAGTGACCGGTTACGTGCGTTGACGGGCACCCCGGCCTACACAGCTCCGGAGTTATGGGGGGGAGATCGCGGACGGATCAGCGAATGCAGCGACGTTTATGCCCTTGGTGTGCTTTTGCGAGAACTGCTGCTGCACACGTTGCCCGGTTCGCAGAGTGTGTCCAGAGATGGATCCGGCGGTGATACCGGGGCCGGTGAACTCACGGCAGAGACGCGTTCGACACGTGTCGCAGAGTCCAGCGTCATCCCTGAAACACTGCAAACCATTATCAGCCTCGCCACGCACTCCGACCCGGAATTGCGGTATCGGTCAGCAAAGCAACTGGCCGATGCCCTGGCGGAGTATCTGCCGCAGCCGGCCGTTGCTCCCGTGAAGCCTGCCGACATTCGCCGGCGACCTGATTGGATCCCCCTGCTGGCGGTTGCGGTTTGTTCCCTGCTGCTCTGGGGGGGCTGGACGCTGTCGGGGCGCCCGTGGTCGATCGGTGAACAGGGAGGCTTACCGAGACCGTTGGGCGAGGATGCTGCGGCAGTGCCTGATGCACTGCCACAGGCGGCTGACATGGACGTGGCACGATCAGCACTGATGAGCGTGCTTGCCCTGCGGCGTGGGGACTCTGATGAAAAACTCAGAATTGATCCGAAAGTTCTGCAGCGACTGCAGCAATTCTGGAGTCCTCTGGCGTCGCTCAGCGGGACCAGCGTTTCGCAGAGTTTGCTGCGAGCCGAAGCCCGAGCCGCGCTGGGAATGCTGATGATGGTGAACAAGGACCTGCAGGGGGCGGCCACCACGCTGCAGCAGGCCCTGGGGCAGTCACGGAGCCTGCTGTCAGATGCCAGAGTCGCCGCCGCCACACGACCTTACCTGGCGGAGACATTGCGAAGTCTGGCGGTGGTCCGCTACTGTCAGGGGGCCAGGGAGGAGGGGCGTTTCTGGTTTCAGGAGTCCATCAGCTTTTCCGGGACTAGTCGGTCGAATACCGCTCCGGCGGAGGCGGGCCTGTCCGAGGCATGGCTGAGTCAGATTTTTGCCGACAACCTGCTGGAATGGGGCTACTGTGAGGAGGCGGCTGGTGAGTATCTGCTGGCCGCTGAGCAGCTTCTGCAGGGCAGTCGTCGACCAACGCTGTCTCCGGCAGTGTTGCCAATTCTGTTTGCCAGTACGCACGGGCTCGCTGCGGCGCTTGCCGGCACGGGCCGCCGTGCATCAGCGGTGTCAATCGCGTGTCGAGCGACAGAACTGGGAGGGCTGATGCGTGCGGTTTCTCCGACATCCGCCGACGTGGATACTGCGGTGGCCGAGGCCTGCCTGCTCGCGGGACGACTTCTGGCAGAAGCAGGCCGTACGGAGGAGTCACTGGAACAGCTGCAGCGCTGCGGGGATCTGATTCAGCGGGCCGTTCCGACGGAGTCGGAGTCCGGTTCGAAGCTGCGAATTCGGATGGCCGTTGCTCAGGAACTTGCGGATGTGGCGGAACGTCGGCAGCAGCCGGAACAGGCCTTGTTCATGCTGATGAGTCTTCAGGAGGAATGGCGTCTGTTCTGGCTGCGAGGACCACGATCCATGTCAGACGTTGCAGCGGGCGTTCGATTGCTGCAACAGCTGGGCGACGTGGCAGGCCGATTGCAGCGCTACCCACTGGCCATTGCGGCTTATCAGGAGACAGTGGAAGTTTGTGCCCATGGTGATCCCTGGAATCCGGCTCCCCTGTATTTTGCGGAGCAACAGGCCGACTCGCGATTGAAAATTGGCGAAATTCGCTTTGCCATTGGTGATGCGCGTGAGGCATCGCGGGAGCTGGAGCTGGCTCGAACAGGTTATCTGACATTGCTTGAGGACGTTCCGAACGATCCTCAGTTTCGCCGTCGCCTGGCTCGATGCTGGTACCGACTCGGACAAACCCAGCTGAAATCCGGGGGACAATCTACCACCGCACTCAACAGCCTTCGGGAGGCTGTGGAGATTTATGAGTCGCTGCTGTTGGAATCACCGGGGGATGTGGAGTTGCGGCTGGAGGCTGCGTCATGTCTGCTTGTGGGTGGAGAATCGCTGCTGGCAGAGCGAAAATTCGTATCCGGTTCCGAGTGGCTGAAACGTTGTGCAAAAATGCTGGCGGCCGGTCTGAGATTGAATCCGCAGGAGCTGCGGTTTTCTGAGTTGCTGACGAAGACCCTGTATGGTCTTAGCAAGGCTGATAGTCAGGACCGTACCTTGCTGTACAAGCCATAGTTCCGCATCGCGTGTATCCGCCGCTTGACGACGAAATGAGGATTTGGGGCATCTGCTGCTTTTTTGGCCCCCTCATCCCCGACCCTTCTCCCCCACGGGGGCGAAGGGGGAAATTGCGTGGCGGAACTTGACAGTCCGCTCGCCCTCGCCTCTGCTCTTTTCGTGCTCGTGCTCGTGCTCGTGCTCGTGCTCGACACGTCCCTCCACATTGTGCTTATCCAGCTGTGGATGCACGCATGCCGTTGATTCGCAACTCCGAAGTAACCTGCGGGACCGTTCCTCGGACTGGCGTCCGAGGCTATTTGCATGGCATTGCTTCGCAATTCAGTCGCCACCGGGCCATTTTTCGGCTGGGAATGGAGGTTGCAACTCTGAGACTGAGGGACGATGCTGACACTCCGAGCACGAGCACGAGCACGAGGATGAGCACGAGGATGAGGATGGGCGGG